>JACCDH010636568.1_pt1 | contig 10733 bp, 11 predicted proteins | sample 7442481 | NCBI WGS metagenome assembly JACCDH01 (sample SAMN15323433, study PRJNA562643) | freshwater metagenome | isolation source: river surface water | place: USA:Blue River Watershed | collected 2017-08-15
GGGTGATCTGAAGGCAGCATTGATCCAGTCAAAACTACTTTTTTGCCTAAATTGTTGGAATATCCCCCGCAGACAAGCTCCAAGACCTCTGACTTGGTACGCGAGCATGTACGCTGGGCGCTGGAAAGACATGCTGCAGCATCACGTAGCCAGTAGCAGCCATGCTGGAAGCGTCAAAATGGAAAGCAGCGTGCTGGCAGTGATCAGAAAAGCGACCAGTGGTCCATGGCCGCCCATTCGGGTTGCGAGCACATAGGCGCTGGATGCCGTTGGCAGTGCGGCAAACATGATCGCTATTTGTTTTTGCAGCGGCGGCAGCGCAAAGTGAGTGGCCAGCATGAGTGCAATGGCCGGTAATACCAGCAACTTCACTCCGGTGAAATACGCACTGATGCCGCGCGCCTCATGTAAACCGTCCAGCTTCAGTCCGGCACCCACCATCAGTAACCCCAGCGCGATAGAGGCGCTGCCCATGCGCGAGAGCGCACTGGCGACAATCTCCGGCAGTACGCCGCCGAGCAGATTGAACAGCGTGCCGCCGGCAGTGGCAAGTAGCAGCGGATTTTTCGCCATCTCGGCCAGCAGTGATCCTTTGTTTTGGTGAGCGAGCGCATGGACTGCTGCCATGTTCGCGACGGGTACCGCAAAACCAATGATCAGTGCCATCAGTGAGGTGCCCGCCTCACCTCCCAGACGATAGGCTATCGCCAGACCAATGTAGGAATTGAAGCGGAAGGCCGTCTGCACGCCGGATTCGAAAATCATGTGCCCGGGCCGGAACAGTGGCTTCGCCAGCCATCCGAGCAGAATGCCGCTGCCCACCACAATCAATGCCAGCTGCAGCAGCTGGCCCGTCGCCTGAAAATCAAGTGTCGTGCGCGAGGTCGATACAAACAGCAGTGCAGGGAAAAGGACGAAATAGACCAGTTTTTCCAGTCCGGTCCAGAAGCTTTGTCCCCAGTTCGTGATGCGGATGAGGACATAGCCGATCAGGATCAGCAGGAAATCGGGGACGAGCAGGGTAATGGTGTTCATGGCGCGTCCCGGATAGTACGACATCCGGGCGGTTGTCATACCCTCGCCGAGCGGAGACAATACGCGCCGAGACGATAATAACGATATCCCAAGATCCGGAGACCCGAATGATCCAACGTTCCCTACTGGCCGCGCTAATGCTGCTGCCCGCGCTGATGACCGAGGCTGCTGCCCAGTCATCCGCATCACAGCCACCCCTGGTCATCAAGTTCAGTCATGTAGTGGCCAAGGACACGCCCAAGGGCAAAGCCGCCGACAAGTTCAAGGAGCTGGCAGAGGCTGCGACCAAAGGTAAGGTGAAGATTGAGCTCTACCCAAACAGCACGCTCTACAAAGACAAGGAAGAACTGGAAGCCCTGCAGCTGGGTGCGGTACAGATGCTGGCGCCATCGATGGCGAAGTTCGGCCCGCTGGGTGTCAAAGAATTCGAACTATTCGATCTGCCATATCTGTTTGCAGATCAAGCATCGCTGGAGCGTGTGACCAACGGTCAGATTGGTCGCGATCTGTTCAAGAAGCTGGAGAGCAAAGGCATCACTGGACTGGCCTACTGGGACAATGGTTTCAAAGTAATGGCATCGAATCGGGCTATGCATGTTCCGGCTGACATGAAAGGTCTTAAGCTGCGTATACAGGCATCCAAGGTACTGGACGAGCAGATGCGCGCGCTGAGCGCGAATCCGCAGGTAATGGCTTTCTCCGAGGTCTATCAAGCATTGCAGACCGGGGTGGTCGATGGCGTCGAGAACGTCCCCTCGAATATGTACACGCAGAAGATGCACGAAGTGCAGAAACATCTGACCGTCACCAACCATGGCTACATTGGTTACGCTGTCATCGTGAACAAGAAATTCTGGGACAAGCTGCCGGCAGACATTCGCACCCAGCTCGAAGGCGCAATGAAACAGGCGACCGAGTATGCGAACAAGATAGCGCAGCAAGAGAACGAAGCAGCGCTGGAGGCAATACGCAAATCGGGCAAGACCACGGTCTATGTGCCGACCGAGGCGGAGAAGGCGGAATGGCGCAAGACTCTGCTTCCCGTGCACAAGGCTGTTGAAGATCGCATCGGCAGAGATTTGGTCGCTGCGGCAGTAAAAGCAGCCTCGGGTAAATAAGCTTGCCTGACGAACCCGACCCATCACAAAAATAATGAAACTACTCGACCATCTGGAAGAATGGCTGATTGCACTCCTTATGGGTGCAGCGACGCTAGTGATCTTCATCGCTGTTGTGCATCGTTACGTCTCCGGGCTGGCGATACCCGGCCTACAGGACTGGCTGCTGCATATAAACACCAGCTGGGCACAGGAGCTGACCATTTACTTGTTCGTCTGGATGGCCAAGTTCGGTGCGGCGTATGGCGTGCGCACGGGTATACACGTGGGGGTCGACGTGCTGGTGAACCGGTTACAGACGCCGATGAAACGCAAGTTCATCATGTTTGGCCTGCTGTCCGGTGCTGCTTTTACTGGCATCATCGCCGCACTCGGTGCAGATTTTGTGTATGAGCTGTCGGATACTTCCAGCACCTCCGAGGTGATGGAGCTGCCGATCTGGATCGTCTATCTGGCGATACCGCTGGGCTCTTCACTGATGTGCTTCCGCTTCCTGCAAGTGACCTGGAATTTCGCGCATGGTGGGGAACTGCCGGTACATGATCATGCGCATGTCGAAGGGCTTGCAGAGGATGCTGCGGAGGGTCGGCAATGAATTCTCTACTCATCTTCGCTTTACTGATCGTGCTGATGCTGACTGGCATGCCTATCTCGATCGCGCTCGGCCTGACAGTTCTGACTTTCCTGTTCACCATGACTGAAGTACCGGTGCAGGCGGTCGCACTAAAACTGTTCACGGGTATCGAGAAGTTCGAGATCATGGCGATACCGTTCTTCATCCTCGCAGGAAATTTCCTCACGCATGGTGGCGTCGCGCGGCGAATGATTCATTTCGCGACCTCCATGGTCGGGCACTGGCACGGTGGTCTTGCGCTTGCTTGCGTGCTCGCCTGCGCACTGTTTGCCGCTGTCTCCGGTTCTTCGCCCGCAACGGTGGTTGCGATCGGGTCCATCCTGCTGCCAGCGATGATCAGGCAGGGATATCCGAAATCTTTCGGTGCTGGCGTGATCACGACCTCAGGTGCGCTCGGTATCCTGATACCTCCGTCCATCGTGATGGTGATGTATTCCGTCTCTACCAATACCTCAGTCGGTAAATTATTTATGGCTGGGGTGGTGCCAGGCCTGATGCTCGCTTTCTTGCTTGGTTTTACGACCTGGGTGCTGGCAAAGAAGCACGCCTACCCGCGGATGGATCGCGCCAGCTGGAGCGAACGCGGGCGAGCGTTCCGTGACAGCGTCTGGGGCTTGCTGCTGATCGTCGTGGTAATGGGTGGGATCTACACCGGCATTTTCACGCCGACTGAAGCGGCGGCGATGTCAGCGGTCTATGCGTTTCTGATCGCGGTCTTCGTCTATCGTGATTTGCGTTTGCCGCAAGTCGGTAAGGTATTGCTGGATTCTGCGGCGATGTCAGCGATGCTGCTCTACATCATTACCAATGCAGTACTGTTTTCTTTCCTGATGACCAGCGAGGGCATACCGCAGGCGATGGCGGGCTGGATCATGGATAAAGGCCTGGGGCAGGTGAGCTTCCTGCTGGTCGTGAATATACTTTTGCTGCTGGCAGGGAATGTGATGGAGCCCTCATCCATCGTACTGATCATGGCGCCGATTCTTTTTCCAGTAGCGACCGCGTTGGGTATTGACCCCGTACATTTCGGCATCATCATGGTGGTGAATATGGAAATCGGCATGTGTCATCCACCGGTTGGACTGAATCTTTATGTGGCCTCAGGGATTACCAAAATGGGCATTACCGAGCTGACTATCGCTGTGATGCCCTGGTTGCTGACGATGCTCGGCTTCCTGATTATCATTACCTACGTGCCGCAAATATCGCTGTGGCTGCCGCGGTTGCTGTTTGGCGGATGATCGACAGTCTCGCGACCGCGGTATTTCTTCGATTGGGTTTCAGATGAATAAAGCTGCCGCAGCGTTTTTCACCGCTATCGTTCCTGCGCCCTTTGGCGGCATTGGCATACGCATGGACGACGGGGAATTGCGGGAGCTTGTTTATCTGCCTCCGGAATACTCTGCTAAACCCGCTACCGATGCGCTGACTAAAAAAATCTACAAGCAAGTCGCTGCCTATCTGAAAGATCCGGACTATGCATTCGATCTTGAATTGCCCGTGGTCGGCACCGAGCATCAGCGCAAGGTATGGAAGGTCATCAATGGCATACCGCGCGGCAAAGTGCTCACCTATGCTGAAGTCGCGCGACGCATAGGATCCGCGCCCCGTGCGGTTGGGCAGGCGTGCGGTGCAAACTGGTATCCGCTGGTGATCCCCTGCCATCGCGTGACGGCAACCGGCGGCATTGGCGGTTTTGCCAGACACGATGGCGGTTTCCATCAGGGCGTCAAGCGCTGGCTGCTGCAGCATGAGCAGGTGCCGGGATTCTGATGACCGTTGCCGCAGAAGCGCGTGAGCGTCCCGGACAAGCCATCGTCGATGAGTTCTGCGATGTGTTGTGGCTCGAAGATGGTTTGTCAAAGAACACGCTCGATGCCTACAAGCGCGATCTCTTGCTGTTCGCTGGCTGGCTGCATGATCAGCACCGCAAAACACTTTATGAGGCGATCGATCTTGATCTGAATGCGTACTTCGCATTCAGGCATGCAAGCAGCAAAGCCAGCTCATCGAACCGTCGTCTGGCCGTACTGAAGCGGTTTTATCAGCACGCATTGCGAAATCATCGTATCAGTGCTGATCCCTGCCTGAAGCTGCGCTCTGCCAAGCAACCGCCGCGATTTCCCAAGACGCTGTCTGAGGCGAATGTCGAATCCTTGTTGTCTGTGCCGGATGTCAACACCGCACTTGGTCTGCGAGACCGCACCATGCTGGAACTGATGTATGCAAGCGGTTTGCGGGTATCGGAGCTGGTACTGCTGAAGACTATCGAAGTTGGCATGAATGAGGGTGTGCTGCGCGTGACCGGTAAAGGCAGCAAGACTCGTCTGGTGCCATTTGGCGAAGAGGCGCGTGCCTGGATAGAGCGCTATCTGAAAGAAGGGCGGCCTGCGATCCTGAATGGCAAGATCGATGATGCGCTGTTCGTCACAGGACTGGGCGGGCCGATGACGCGGCAAATGTTCTGGACGCTGATTAAAAAATACGCGCTGAAGGCTGGTATTAACGCGCCGCTGTCACCGCATACGCTTCGCCACGCATTTGCTACGCATTTGCTGAACCATGGTGCTGATTTACGGGTAGTACAGCTGTTGCTCGGGCATGCTGATATTTCGACCACGCAGATTTATACGCATGTTGCTCGTGAGCGTCTGAAGCACATTCACGCTCAACATCATCCGAGAGGATGAATGGCTATTCAAAGATCTTTCACCGGGACAAATAAGTTCTGTCAATATGCCGCTAGCTGTGATGCATCGGTCGGTAAAACTTATTCTGGCAGAGCTTCCGGCGACTCATGTACCATGTTTCAGTTTTTTCAAGGAGTAGCGCCGAACGAGGTGCTCGAAAATAGATGAATATCGCTCTGTCTGCTATCGCTGCGTATCTGCTGGGCTCGGTTTCTTTTGGCATCGTGTTCAGCCGTCTGTTCCGTCTGGACGATCCGCGCAGCTATGGATCAGGTAATCCCGGTGCGACCAATGTTCTGCGCTCGGGCCATGTGATCGCGGCCTTGCTGACGCTACTTGGCGATTGCGCGAAAGGGTGGGTCGCGGTCGGCCTTGCGGTACTGTTCAACCCGCAGCTAGGTCTGGGTACAGTGGGTGTTGCACTGGTAGCGCTGGCCGTATTTGCAGGACATTTGTGGCCGCTGTATCACCACTTTCAAGGCGGCAAGGGTGTGGCAACTTCACTGGGCGTATTGTTCGGCCTGCATGCGGTCGTCGGTGTGGCAAGCCTGTGTACCTGGCTGATCATGGCGCGTGCTACACGCTATTCATCGCTGTCCGCGATCATTTCAGCTGTATTTGCGCCCGTGTACTACTGGATGTTTTTCGGAATTAACGCTGAACTCTTCGCGATCATTGCGATGAGCTTGCTGCTGATCTACCGTCATCGGGGTAACGTTGCCAATCTGCTGGCAGGCAAAGAGAGTCGTATCGGTCAGAAGAAAGAAACCGAGGAGTCAGCTCCTGCCGATCAGCAGGCTTCGACAAAAGAGCATCAAGAGATCCGCTGAGCTTCAGCGATATCGCGGCCTACGCCGCGGTGAGTTCTTCCAATGGCCAACGTGGCCGCACATTGAAGCCGTACTCATGATGCGCTGCGCCCGGGTCGCGCTGCAGGCGCATCGCACCGGCGAAAGCTATCATCGCACCATTATCGGTGCACAGCGCCAGCTCAGGATAGAACACCTCGAACCGTTTTTTCGCCGCAGCAGCAGTCAGTGCTGCGCGAAGCTGCGCGTTGGCGCCCACGCCGCCTGCGATCACCAGACGCTTCATGCCGGTCTCCTTCAGTGCTGTCAGACATTTTGTAACCAGCACCTCGACAATCGCATCCACAAACGCGCGCGCAATATTCGCTTTGTCTTGTTCACAGAGGTTGGTCTGATGTTTTTTCACCAGCGTCAGTACCGCCGTCTTCAATCCCGAGAAGCTGAAATCCAGATTTTTTGAGTGCAGCATCGGACGGGGCAGTTGGTGCGCTTTTGGATCACCGAATTCAGCCAGCTGCGATATCGCCGGCCCGCCCGGATACCCGAGTCCAAGCAGCTTGGCCGATTTGTCGAAGGCCTCACCCGCTGCATCGTCTAGCGTTTCACCCAGTAGCGTGTACGCACCCACACCATCAACGCGCATCAGCTGCGTATGACCGCCCGATACCAGTAGCGCGATGAAAGGAAATTCCGGCGGTTTGGCGGACAACAACGGTGAAAGCAGATGTCCTTCGAGGTGATGCACGCCTAGCACGGGCTTGTCTAGCGCCAGCGCCAGTCCATTCGCCACCGCCGCACCGACCAGCAGCGCACCTGCGAGGCCCGGGCCCTGGGTATAGGCGATTGCATCAATCGCAGTAACATCGGTCTGGCTCTCATTCAGTACCTGCTCCAGCAGCGGTATCGCGCGCCGCACATGATCACGTGATGCCAGCTCCGGCACTACACCGCCATATTCCTCATGCATCGCCACCTGAGAATGCAGCGCATGTGACAGCAGCCCGCGCTCAGTGTCATAGAGGGCAAAGCCGGTTTCGTCGCAGGAGGACTCGACGCCGAGAACGATCATGGGGAGTGCCAGGGAGGAGGATTCTTGAAGCAGCTTATTGTAAATGATGAATGAGAGTGAGCCAGGCTGTTCTCGCGGACATCTGTTTTTGAAGATAAATCAGGGATTGTCAGGTAGCAGATCGGTTCGCGCTACCAGTACCGACAGGTTGTCGGTGGAGCCCGCCGCCAGCGCAGCGTCGATTAATAACCGCGCAGTTCCCTCAGCGTTGCGTTTGTCGTCAACGAGTTCCGACAGGTGCCAGCTAAGTTCGTGCTCTGGCAGTAAAGACCAGACACCATCTGTCGCCAGCAAGAAAATATCGCCACTTTTTAGTTCTCCGCTGCCATGGTCAATGAGAATGTCTGAACTCAGCCCTATCGCACGTGTGAGTATGTGTGTCTTCTCCGGGTGATCCACGACATGATCGACTGTTATTTGTACAAGGTCATTGTCTCGCAGTCGGTACAGACGCGTGTCACCGATATGAGAAAAATAATAATAATCTTCAGTCAGAACGAGCACCGTAAGCGTTGTGGCAACTACCGTTTTGTCTGAGCCTGTCAGACCCCATTGTTGGATCGTGCTATTGCTTGCTTTGATCAATTCGTCCAGTACCTGATTAATTGGCTGGCTATCGGGGCTGGCATAGTAATCCGTAAGCAATGAACGCACTGAGTGCTCAGCGGCTTCTCGTCCAGAGATGCCACCGGACACGCCATCAGCGATGGCAGCGATCATTCCGCGTCTTGCGAGCTCTGATGGTTCCGGAATAATCATGCCGACAGCGTCTTCGTTTCCGCTACGCGAGCCGGCTTCGGATAGGTAAAAAGCAGAGAGTTTCATGGGCATATTTCGTATTTTGCCGGAATTGGTACAAAAAGATCCCGTTAGTTTCTTGTGTCATGACGGTAATCAGATCAGATCGTTTCACATTCAGGGTCTGTGGTCAGTGTAAGCTTGCGACATGTCCAGTTATTCCCAATCATTCCAGGCAGCGCCCTTTATCCGCGAGATCGGCCGCGGCAAGAAGGGCGCGCGCGATCTTTCTCGCGAAGATGCGCGCGCTCTCTATGCTGCCATGCTCGAAGGGCGTGTCTCCGATCTTGAGCTCGGTGCACTGCTGATCGGCATGCGTATCAAAGGTGAGTCGGTCAACGAGATCGGTGGGTTTCTTGATGCGGCTGAGGCGTCTTTCGAACCCTTGCTAGCGCCGCAGTCAGACTTTGCGCCGGTTGTCATCCCCAGCTACAACGGGTCTCGTCAGATGCCTAACCTGACACCTCTGCTTGCGTGCTTGCTGGCGCGCGAGGGTGTTCCGGTACTGATTCATGGCATGGCGAAAGATCCCGGACGGGTGACAACGGCAGAGATCCTGGATGAGATGGGAATCGCACCCATTCATGGAGCCACTACCCTGCAAGTTGAGTTCGGCCAGAAGCGTCCGGTATTTATGCCGGTGGAGGTGCTCGCACCACGACTGCACCATTTGCTGGAACTGCGCCGTGTGCTGGGTCTGCGCAATTCTACGCATACTCTGGTGAAAATCATGCAGCCCTTTGCGCAGCCTGCGCTGCGTCTCGTGTCGTATACACATCCCGAGTATCTGACCATGCTGACCGAGTATTTTTCGACAGCGGCACCCGCCTCGCGCGGCGATGTCTTCCTGATGCGCGGCACTGAAGGCGAGACGGTGGCGAATGCGAAACGTGCGCAGGCGGTGACCTGGTTTCATGATCATCAGGCGACCGTGCTGATCGAAAAGCAGGAGCCTGTCGATGAATTTCCACCTCTGCCGGCAGCCAGTGATGCGAAAACTACCGCTGACTGGATCTTGCAGGCGCTCGCGGGCCAACAGCCGGTGCCCGAACCTATTGCCGAGCAGGTGAGGCAGTGCGTGCAGGTAGCACGCCAGATGTGCGAGCGTGCATGAGCGATCACTTTGATGTGGCGGTGATTGGGGCTGGCGCGGCCGGGATGATGTGCGCTTCTGTTGCCGGGCAGCGTGGCCGCCGTGTAGTGCTGATCGATCATGCGGAGAAGCTTGCGGAGAAAATCCGTATCTCTGGTGGTGGACGCTGCAATTTCACGAATACCGATGCGAGTCCGCAGAACTACTTGTCGCAGAACCCGCATTTCTGTCGCAGCGCGTTATCGCGCTATACCTCGCAGGATTTCATCTCGCTGGTAAAACGCTACCGCATTCCCTTTCATGAGAAGCACAAGGGGCAGCTTTTTTGTGATCGTTCGGCAGAAGATATTATTCAAATGCTGAAAGCGGAGTGTGAAGCAGGGCAGGTTCATTGGCGAATGCCTGTTAACGTGAAGTCGATGATTCGCGAAGGTGAGTCGTTCAGGCTGGGCACAGCGAGCGGCGAGATGACTGCCAGCAAAGTGGTGATCGCGACCGGTGGATTGTCGATACCGAAAATCGGTGCGACAGATTTCGCTTTTCGTATTGCCAGACAGTTTGATGTTCCTTTGATCGAGCCCCGGCCCGGGCTGGTACCGCTCACTTTCGATGAATCTGCGTGGAAGCCTTTCATTCCTATGGCCGGCATATCGCTGGAGGTGGATATCGAGGCGGGTGAAAAAAAATCGCGCGGCCACTTCCGTGAGGATTTGCTGTTTACCCATCGAGGCCTGTCGGGGCCTGCGGTACTGCAGATATCGAGTTACTGGCACGACGGAGCCGATATCTCGCTGAACCTGTTGCCCGGTCTGGACGTGGCAAAAGCGCTGGTGGAAGGGAAACGTGAGATACGCCGCAATCTTGGCAATTGGTTGTCTCAGTATCTGCCTGCGCGGCTGGCCGAGGCGTGGCTGTTGGCCCTGGACCTGAAGCCGGACGCCCGCGTGCCGGACTTGCCTGACAAAGCCTTGCGACGGCTGGGAGAGTCGCTGAATGGCTGGCGTGTCCGTCCGAACGGTTCTGAGGGCTACCGCAAGGCAGAGGTCACGCTGGGCGGTGTGGATACCCGGGCGCTGTCGCAGCAGGATATGTCAGTCAAAGCCTTGCCCGGCCTGCATTTTGTGGGGGAGGCGGTGGATGTGACTGGCTGGCTGGGCGGTTACAACTTCCAGTGGGCCTGGGCATCCGGCGTTGCCGCAGGATTATCGGTTTGATACGATTTTCCGGCTGAAAAAGGATTTTCAGGTGCGGCTTCCGCTGAGGGCGTTCGGCTGATATAATCGCGCGCTCAGCTAAAACCACTGTACTTTTACTTATTCATGACCACTGTTCGCGTTAAAGAAAACGAGCCGTTCGAAGTCGCCCTGCGCCGCTTCAAGCGCAGCATTGAGAAAACGGGTCTGCTGACCGAACTGCGCGCCCGCGAGTTCTACGAGAAGCCCACCGCCGAGCGCAAGCGCAAGAAGGCTGCCGCCGTCAAGCGCCAC
>JACCDH010914418.1_pt1 | contig 10733 bp, 7 predicted proteins | sample 7442481 | NCBI WGS metagenome assembly JACCDH01 (sample SAMN15323433, study PRJNA562643) | freshwater metagenome | isolation source: river surface water | place: USA:Blue River Watershed | collected 2017-08-15
AAGTGAAGATTTATATAAAGGAATAATTCTAGATAAATTCCATCGCTTCTGTAAGAAACGTTCACATTGTTCTACAGTATAGTTAGTAATTTTATCTTCTGATTGATTAATAATAATTGTCTGCAAAAGAAATAACCTTAGTACGTCTGGTGATACTTGTTTATCTATACTATCCCACTGAGATCATAATGTGATAGACGACGACAATGAAAATAAGTTAATAGCTATTGGTTTTTTATAAATATAAGCGTATAAATATATGAAATATTTTACAAACTTATAATCTTCTTTATTGTAAAAAAATGAAAAATCTTCAACATATTCAATATTATTTAACAACGTAGACAATCAAATATATTCATTATCATAATGATATATATAACTTTCATTAATATTATATCAGTTCTTAGTATGGATATATACACTATTACTATCAATATAAGTTAATAGCGTATCTACATCTTCTACAGACAGAACATCAGATTCAGTCATACGAGACAATAATGTATATATCTCATCTTTGTATTCATAGTCTTTACCAGTAGATATACGGTAATCATAAAATATCTTCCATAAAAAGTCTCAAGCAAAAGAATGACACAAAGCATCTACAATATCGTCTCATTTTGCTGGGAAATTCAACAATCTAAATACATAAAAATCATATACAATATCCTGTAAAAGATTTGTGAACTGAAAGCTACTATTCTTGTCTTGAAGATATCATCACAATGACGTCATAATTGGCTGAAAAGCATCTTGATTACTTATACAAAAGTATTCATCATCCATGACATCATTTTTAAATGATTCTATTCACAAACCATGATAATTACAATAAGAAACAAAATTTCAATCATCTATATCATGATGTCAAAGTCAGATATATATGTTTTTTTCTAGTATAGGAAACAAGAGAGATCAATCATTTTTATCTCTATATTCATATATAGTGGTTTTCTGAATCTGATCCAAATTAGAAATATCATCTATATATTTTACCACATTATCAGCAAAAGAAGTTAGTAATTTACCTGCAAATATTTTTGCCTCATCAGTAAAAGTACCATATTTATCAAAAGCATACGTATCTATAGAAAGTCATAATTCAAGAGCAATTTGAAAATCTTCACGATTATGTGTGGGCACCAATATACGTGTACCATGTCATTCTATATTCACTCACTCATAAGCAATAATAGGTACTTGTTTATTCGTGATAGGAAGTATTATCTCTTTACCACGTAATTTTTTATATCTCTTATCATTTGGGTTAACTAATAATGCCACACAACCAAACAAATAAAATGGATGCACAATATCTCATAATATAGTTTCTTTTGTTGAATTTAGAAAAAATCTAATAGTATACAATGATCAATTAATTTCATTGATAACAATACGATGGTCTGGTACAATTTTACCATAAGCAATATTATAGTATACTACATCTGAACGTAAACCGACACGATGATTATTATGTAATATTTCATCCGAACGATGAAGAGACGATATTGCATTATTGAATGTGGTATACAGTGAATTATTTACAGACAAATTATCTAACAATTTTTTAGTGTTTGCATATTGTTCTTCATAATGTCTTATATACACTTGCTGAGAATGATTTGGAGAGATATCAGTTACATTGGGTACGAAAAACAATGGGATTGTACCTTTTTTATTACAAAATCTCTTATAAAAATCAGAAAAAACGATAGCTCTGGCTGTATTTTCTGAGACAGCTCCATGAATAATATTATTAAGAAAATAGTCTTGCACAGAGTTTGCATTATTCTTTATATTATCAAATGCTATACGATCAGAAATCATTGCTGACCAATCAATTTTTTTTGGCAAAATGGGTGTGTGGACCATGTACGATAATAATAATGAAAATTATACTAATTAATTATATCTATATATCCTATATAAGAAGTAACACATTAAAGATACTGAGAATAAGATTAACATATCAGATAATGGTCATGTGTGAACTTTTTTTACATTATCAATTTGTAAGTTTTGACCATCAGAACATGTAGCTACTACAGAGTAAAAAGAATATTCATCTTTTTTTGCTGAAGCATCAAATGGATATGCAAATTGAGGAACAGTACTAGATCATACTTTCTGCATATTTTGTATATTATTAACTTCATAATCCGACTTATAAATATGATACTCTACAGCACCTGGAACAGCATCCCATACCAAGAAATATTGATCTCATACCTTTTCAGTACGAATTTTGATACCAACAACAGTACAAGAAGATCATATAACATTATCTCAGGCAGCAGATTGTCACTGAGTAATCAGAGATGCTATATCAGATCATTTACCTATAATTGCACCTGTTGTATCTACAGCAAATACTTGAAAAAAGTATTGTTTACCAATCTCTAATCCAGATATTTCTGTATTTGTTGTAGTTGTTTTTACTTCACTGGTTAGCGAATCCTGTGACTGTCCATAACGAACAATATATGATGCAGGTGTTCAAATCGGTGTCCATGATAATGATACTTTTGAAGGATCAGCTATATTATTAACAGCTTTTAATAAACTGACTCAGTCAGTTCATTTAACACTAAGCGTTGCTCTATCTGCATAGATAGTTCTTTGTCCACCTTCAAATATAAGTGTAACATCTACTTTATGAGTACCTGCTTTATCTATTACTACAGTCTTATTAAATACACCTGAAGCACTTCTATCCATAATAAATGTACCTAAAGTTCATACTTTTATCTCTACGCTTCTTACGGTTCCATCGACTTGTGAATCAAATACTACAGCATCTCAAGCATTAATTTCTCCATCAGGATTTGCCGTAAAAGATTTTAAAAATCAATCAGTAGGGGGCAATGTATACTTAAAATCTATGAGTTCAGATTCTCATAATACATTACCCTCATAATCTACCATCTTAACTTGTAAAGTATGTGATCAAGAAGCTATATCAGTAAGATAAACAGAGAAATTTCATGTTTCATCAGTTTCCCCTTCAGTAACTATTTTCTTATCATCAATAAAAAACTGTAATGGTGTCTTTCTACTATCTGTCTTTCATACCACATTCAAAGATGATCATTCTACCGTAGATCAGCTAAGAGGTTCTACTAATTCAATAAGTTTAGTTGTTGTAGACGAAGTATCTGTAGTAGATCATACAATAATAGGCAATGTTCACACTATGGAGTCGGTTGTAGAATCAAATACTTTAATGACATACTGTCCTGTTTTTTTGATAGTCAAACCTTTACTAAAAGTCTTAACTCACTGATCTTCTGCTGTAAACTGATAAAATCAGTTACTAGGCATATCATAAGCATTTGTATCTTGCTGTCCCTCAAAATCCATAATAATCGTTCATTTATAATCTGTGACGGTCGATCAGTCAGATTTTACAGCTTTAATAGTCATATCAGCAGCCTCAGCAGGTTTCATAGGATTTGGAGAAACTTGTATAACAAAACTTGCTATATCAGCAGCAAATAATAGTTGTGTAAAGGTCATTACAAACAACATTATCGTCACAACAATTTTGTGAAACATATTACTCATTGAATAATAAAGTAGCAATTAAAAAGGATTTAATGATATTCTGAGGTATGGTCGTAATCTATTGATAAATTATTGATAATATCTTCATCATACAGAGTAATTGAATGAATAATAGGTATATCTTTACCATTTATATCATCTAAAGATATTTCTAAGATGTTTGTTCAATAAGGAATAGTTTGTTTTCACAGATCAATTAATATAATCAAATTATCACCACTACTCTCTCATACAGAGAATTTAAGTTTTGATTGAAAAGATGAAATAAGTTGCTGTTTTATATCTTTGTTATATATGATTCAAATACGTAGGCTTCTTCATTGAGACTGTTCAAATTCTTTGAGAGATTTAATAATATAACTATCACCATCATTAGTTACCGATATATCATAGTCTTTACTAGACTGTTGTGTTGGACTAAAAGCATCTCATATATTTGCAGTAGTAAATCAATTATTTCAGAAAAAACTAGAGAAAGAATATGCTAATCACATTCATAATATAAATATAATAATATTATTTACAACACGAGATTTTATAAAAGCAAACATATCAAACATAATGTTATATAAAATCTTTACAAGAACTATAAACAGAAGATATAAGAAAATCAACTTGTTTTACACCATAATTGATTATAAATGATTGTTTTTATTAGTATTATGTCATTCAAGATTCTCAGCTACCCGGATTTTACCAGTATCATCATGAAGATAAAATAAATTATTAGTTTTTTGATAATTTAGCACTGACAAAATGGTAATTGCAGAAGAGTTTGCAATCGGTGTAGGTGTTAATCACATTCTTTTTCTTGTATTATAGATATTATTTTCATCATTAATACTACTCACAATAAGTGATGGCGTACATATTTCATATCATTTCTTCAATCAATAGCAGAGCGTAATATCAGCGTCTATTCTCATATTTAACTGTATTCTATTTAAGAATATTCAAGCAATGAGTGATTTATTATTGTCGTTTCTCTCTTCTTTCTCAACAATACTTGCTAACGTAATAATATTATAGAATCAAAGTTTGAAATTATATCATTGAGATTTTAAGTTCTCAGAAAATGTATTAATTTGATTTTGATATTTTTCAAATACTTTTTCGTTAAATGCTTCAAGTTGTAATAATACTAATTGTGGGATAATTGGTTGGTTCACATTAAGATGATAAGTATCAGGGTACAACAATCCTTCTAATGTAAGCTTAGAATCAATGTTTGCAGGTTTTGTATCTATAAAAAGTTTTATAAATGGATATTTATTAACAAAAGAGGAAAGAATATCAGCATCAGATACATAACTAATATATTCTCATCCAGAAATATATCACTGTTTTGTTAGGTATTCATCTATATCATAAATAGATCGTCATTCCAAGATTGTTATTTTAGAAAAAGAACGAGTTGGACCATTATTAATACTCTGCAATAAAGTTTTAGGAGTATATGTACCAGAAAATATATACGATCATAATTGTAATGACTTAATGTCTGACGTATTATTCTTTAGGTACCAACGCATATTGAGATTATCAAATGTATCGAGTTTATCTGTAATTTTTTGTATAGTATCTCATTTCTCAATAATTATTTTTTCATTAAACTCAAAATCATGAGTTCAAAACAAAGATGTAATAAAATAAATCAAACAGAATATAATAATCAACCATCATGGTTTAAATATTCTTTTTTTTAATAAAGCCATAGACAAAGCACAAATAAAATAATATAAATATTATATCGAACAATAGCATTAAAATCAACAAAAAAACATCTTCTATATATCTATAAAAGATGTCTAATATTTACTTATACATGATCTATATCACCTCATTGTTCTTCTATAGTAGATCATATGACTGCATCGTCTAGTGTGATTTCCTCTTTAAATGAGTCTCTACTAATATAAACATAAGCCACAATAATCATAGGAGAACGTCCAATAATTCTATTTACAAATCATCATAAATCTTCTTTTATCATTTTGAGAATATCTCACGTTGTACGATTTTTATTTTTATTATCATTATATTTTTTGCGAGCAAATTCTACAATCTGTGTATGAATATCTTTCACTTCTGATGAATATACAAATCATCTAGACTCAATTTGAATATTACCTACCAACTCTTTAGAAACATTATCTATTTTAAATATCAACGACACCATACCTGCATCAGCCATAATTTGACGAGCCTTAATAACGTATTCTCCAGAAAGGTGTCCTTTTCATTTACCATCAATCAGTACAGTATTAAGCTTGATTGAATGAGGAGAAATAATAACACCATCATCATATATTTCAAGCATATCACCATTATGGTTTGGCATTAGGATTCTATCACTAGGCATTCCCATATCCATAGCCAATCCTCTATGTCTATATCTAAGATTTGCCTCAGTATAAAATGGCAAGAAAAATTTTGGTTTTAATAATCACAACATAATCTTATGGTCCTCAGCTCAACCATGTCATGAAGCATGAATATCCATATCATCTAGTGTAATCATATTAATACCTTGTGTTACCAAAGCATTAATCATCTTTGCCATCTGTTTTTCATTACCTGGAATAGCAGAAGACGATGTCAACACAGTATCACCTGGTTTGAGTTGAAAATATTGAAATTCTCATCTCGACATACGAGCCAAAGCAGAGAATTCTTCTCATTGAGCTCATGTAGATAAAACAATTATCTTATCGTCTGGCATAGTATTTATATCACCACTTTCTACTTTACGAATCACTCATTCTGGAACCCTAATATATCACAACTCTGCAGCCACTTCAGTATATCATATCATAGATCTACCTGACAAAAATACTACTTTACCAAGACGAGCAGCAGATTCAATAATCTGTATCACACGTCATACATTAGACGCAAATGTTGATATAACCAATCTTCATTTCGCATCTCTGATTACTTTATCAAGATTTTGTCCAATTACTTTTTCTGAAATTGCAAATCAAGGTCTTTGAGAACCAAGGGAATCTCAAATATAGAGTTTAACTCACTCCGTACCAATACGAGCTATTTTTGCTAAATCAGCTGGAAGATCAATAGCAGGCGTATGATCTATTTTAAAGTCAGCAGATGTAAAGATAACTCACTTTGGTGTAGTAATAGATAACGCAAATGTTTCAGGTATGTTGTGATTTACTCTTACAAACTCTACCATAAAAGATCAGACTTTGATAATATCTACATCAGGATCAACAATCTTATATTTGATTTGTTGCGCTAATTTTGCATCATCAAAACTTTTTTTTACTAAACCGAGAGTGAGTGGTGTGGTGTATACCATAGGAAATCATAATTCTGGCAATATGTCTCTTAATGCTCAAATATGATCTAAGTGTCCATGTGTTAAGAATACTCCTTTAAATTTTTTGATATTTTTCTTGATATATGCAATATCTGGTATAATATAATCTGCTCCCATCGTCTCATTGGCGGCAAATTCCATACCAGCATCTACCAAGATAATGTCGTCTTTATATTCAATGAAGATACACTGTCAGACCTGTTCAAGACCAAGCAATGATCATACTTTTACTGGTTCTTCTCAAGGTTTGATAGTCACATTATGTGCTACTTTATCGACATATCTATGTGCTATATATTTTTCAGAATTCATAGCAGGATCATATGAAGAGGACTTTGTTTTTCAAAAAGCTGATTTCTGACGAGTGTGAGTAGATTTTTCTACTTTATGATGTGCTGGTGTAAAATCAATGTTTACATTAGAGTTAATAGTTTGATCATTCATAGTTGCAATTAAAAAAGAAAAAAGTAAAAAGAAAATAGTTATTTATATTATATGACAATAAGTTATGTATTCAGATAGAACAATATTTAGATCAAACGCAAACAAACATAATATTCCTATCATTAGTGAGCATACAGAGAGTTTTTTAAAAGACTATATCATTACTACCCAACCACAATCTATCATAGAGATATGAAGCGCAATTGGATTCAGTACTACTTTATTAGGAGAAAGCATGCATACATATAATCCTTATTGAGAGATAGTATCTTGGGAAATTTCATATCCTCACTACTGGCAATCTCTATTAAACACTAGCGCGTATAAGAACATACGTGTGCTATTATGAAATTTTTGTCTCTATCCTCTTGAGAATATACTCAAGAAAGTTGGTTATGACATGATCTTTATTGATTGAAGAAAATCAGAAACACTTTTTTATCTACAAAAACTTTTACCCTATATTCATAATAATACACACATTATAATTGATGATGTCATAAAATTCAAGAGTAAAATGCAAGATTGTTACGATTTTCTTGACAATAACAATATTCCTTACACACTACATCAATTAGATAGTGACGATGGTATACTAGTTATTCCAGAATCACAACTTCTCATCAAAGCTCTCTCCTTTCTATAGCATCTTTAATAGATGAATTCACTACAAATCGAGTATTCATATCAGTAAGCATATCATCATCCAATGCATTCGCATGTTGGATATATGCTACTCTTTTATTACCAAAACGAATAAGATAATTTAAAGTCTTTTGATTTTTTGTAAGGAAAGCCACAATATTATAACCAAGTAATTCGTATTCACCAGGATAATCTACAATCATTGTTTCCTTAGAATAAACAACATCTGCTCATTGTTCAAGACGCAAAGCAAGATCTACATTGTTTGGTTTTGTACCATTACCAATATAAATAGTATCAAAAAGAATATAACCATCATCAGTTTTTTTCATCATAAGAAATATAATATAAATAATTAAAAGATATTAGAAAAAGAAGTTTGGATTAATCAAGTAAAGAATAGTTCATAAAGATCACAAAGCAACTATTGTTCGTATTACCTTCTTTACTATTCACTTACCTGTATCATATTGATCTGGTACGGTCATCATAAATCATCAGACAATCAAAGATGCAAAACATACTATCATAATAATAGACATCAATAATTTTATCAACGCTCCCATCAAAATAGGGAAAGCATTAAGACTATTCACTGTCATCACATCACCACTTTGTCATACATTATTAGTTTGTTGATTCATTATACAACGACCAATAAATGGTATATTCGTATTGAGTTTAATACCACAATTACATTTTTTTAAATCACACTTTTCACAGATAGCTATTCATCATTTTTTTACTTCAGTATATCCATTTGAGCATCAGTTTGTACAAGCATCAGTAGGTACTATATATTCATTTGTATTATTTACAGCTGTAGTATATTCTGTTGATGGTGTCACACCAGCCTGTGGTTGAAAACGACAAGTTGTTGTAGAATTTGTATCAGCAACACTAGATGTCCCGGCAACAGCTGAAGTCCCATTAGTAATAGAACCTGTTTGTACTAGTCAAAGTCATGGAGATGTTTGTCTTGAAGGAAAATCTGATTGTTTAAAATATAGTTTTTGGGATGGATCTCATTGAAATTGATTATTTTTATAAACAATTTGTGTTCATTGTAGATCAAAATAGAGTTTTTCTTTATTGTCTTTAAACCAATTCCACTTACAGTCTCACTGACAAGGCAATTTTTGACATAATTTTGGAGCATTTACTGTCTTTTTTCATAATAATCAATCTACTCACATATCTAAACCACAAGTGTCTTGAATATAATTTTGCATCTTAGTTACAGTATCTATACTTAAATCTCAATTATTAGATACTCATGCTAAAGTAGAATGTTTCTGCCAGAAAGTATTCCATAAAGATAATTCATCACCAATAAAAGATCAATTATTACATCAACCCTTTTTATTATCATTTCGTTTAGTCATTCAAGATATTTTCGTATTATCCCAGTCAATAGATAGATTTGAAGCTATAAAATATTGTTTTAACAAGTCAGAGGGATTATATAATGATTGATAAGTCTCTAAATTTGTAGATAATCATCATCTATTTGTTGTAGAACATAATGTTGTTGTTTGAGCAGATACTCATTGTATAATCAATAGAAAAAATACTATTATAATTCATGATAGTACTTTTCTTATAAAAATCATCAATATATAAACTTATAATATAAAAAATTATACAATAAACTAAATCAAAATCTCTCTAGCTCTTGCACCATCTTGAGGTCAGACTACTCCTCTCTTTTCTAACTCATCCATAACTCTCGCAGCACGTGCAAATCAGAGATTCAATTTTCTTTGTAATAAAGTAGCACTTGCTTTACGAGTCTCTAATATTACTTCTATCGCTTGTTCAATAATTTCGTCATCATCTCATCCTGAACCTCAGCCATACTGACTAGATGCATATTCTGGTTTCGCTTCTAGAATACGAATAATCTCTGGATGATAAATATCTTCCTCCGAGAGTCACTTCATATAGCTTTTCTTCAATGCAGTGATCACTTGTTCTATCTCATCAGTATCTACAAATGGAGCTTGCACTCTCATAGGGTGTTTTGTAGTAGTATCCATATAGAGAAGATCTCATTTACCGAGAAGATCTTCAGCTCCTTTAATACCTAATATCGTACGAGAGTCTATCTGAGATACTACTCAAAATGCAATACGAGTCGGAATATTTGCTTTAATTAATCATGTAATTACATTTACAGATGGTCTTTGTGTCGCTACAATAAGATGAATACCTACAGCACGTGCCTTTTGTGCGATACGAGTGATGCAAGATTCTACCTCTTTTTTATTTCCAGACATCATCAAATCAGCCAATTCATCGATCACAAAAATGATACGATATAACTGTTCTTGGGGAAATTTTTCATTATATTCTGACAATTTTTTTACTCTAGCTTTAGAAAGTTTAGTATATCTAATTTCCATCTCTTCTACAGCCCATTGTAATAATTTCAAGGCTTTCTCTGCTTGTGTCACAATAGGAGCAAGAAGATATGGAAGTCACGCATACATTTCTAATTCTACTTGCTTGGGATCAACCATCAAAAATTTCAACTCATTTGGATTATTTTGATACATCAATGACAAAATAAAATCATTTACTCAGACAGATTTTCACGATCCAGTAGCTCATGCTATCAACAAGTGTGGCATATCTTCGAGAGATTTTATAATATTTGTACCATCGATGGCTTTACCAAGAGTAAGATTAGTAAGATTTTTTTGCATTGATTTGGTAAAGTCTGGCGATCATA
>JACCDH011439541.1_pt1 | contig 10733 bp, 10 predicted proteins | sample 7442481 | NCBI WGS metagenome assembly JACCDH01 (sample SAMN15323433, study PRJNA562643) | freshwater metagenome | isolation source: river surface water | place: USA:Blue River Watershed | collected 2017-08-15
CGGGCTGAAGACCTGCCCAAATGGGATACAAGCCTGTGAGCCAGCTGAACAACTCGGCGTTTTGGACCGCTGGAATGGCCCGCGTCAAACTTTGACACATGTGGTGGTGTGTGTTCACCATGCCGGGAATCACCACATGGTGCTGGGCATCGATCACTTTGTCAGCCGTTTGGGGCAAGCTGTCGGCAGGGCCAATCGCTTCGATGCAGTTGTCTCTGACAAAGAGGGAGGCGTTGCGAAGTTCATCGCCCGCGTCGTTGAGCGTGGCGATGGTGTGAGCGTTGTGGATGAGCAAGGTGGTCATGGTAATGATTTTGCACGAAGAAATTGATCGGACTCAACTCAGACACTACACTCTGCTGCATGAGTGATCCCATTTCAATTCACCCCGACATTGCGTCAAGTCCCCGCACTTTTTTGCGCCAATTGTTTGATGCCGCCGTGACCAGGGCGCTGCCTTTGGAAAACACGCCTGCGTTCTTGCCTGCTGCACCCAAAGGTCGTACCCTGGTTTTGGGCGCAGGCAAAGCGGCCGGTGCCATGGCCCATGCCGTCGAAGCCTTGTGGCCCCAAGATGCGCCTTTGTCGGGCATGGTGGTCACCCGTTACGGTCATACCCCCCAACGCCCTGAAGGCGTGGCGCCCCGCTTGAAAGTGGTCGAAGCCTCACACCCCGTGCCCGATGCCGCAGGACTGGCTGCAGCCGAAGAAATTTTGGCGCTGACAAAAGGTTTGACGAAGGATGACTTGGTCTTGTTTTTGATCTCTGGCGGGGGCTCTGCTTTGCTCACTTTGCCGGCCGAAGGCTTAAGCCTGGCTGAAAAACAAAGCATCAATCAGGGGCTGTTGAAAAGCGGTGCCAACATTGGCGAAATGAACTGTGTCCGCAAACACTTGTCCCGCATCAAAGGGGGGCGTTTGGCTGCAGCCTGCGCACCTGCCAAGGTAGTCACCTTGGCCATCAGCGATGTGCCAGGCGACGATCCTTCCGTGATTGCCAGTGGCCCCACGGTGCCCGATGTCACCACGTGTCAAGATGCCCTCGACATTTTGCAGCGCTACAACATCGAGATTTCAGTTGCGGTGAAACAGGCTTTGGAAAGTGGTGCCTGGGAATCTCCCAAGCCAGGTGATGCCATGTTTGCCAACACCTCGGTTCACCTCATTGCAACGCCTCAACAATCTTTGATGGCCGCCGCTGCCTTGGCAGAGTCCAAAGGTTTGCGGGCCTATGTGTTGAGCGACGAAATTGAAGGTGAATCGCGTGAAGTGGGCAAAGTTCATGCAGCCTTGGCGCGCGCCAGTGCACATGGCAAAAGTCCCTTCGTCAAGCCCTGTGTCATTTTGAGCGGTGGCGAAACCACTGTCACGGTTCGCAGCAACGCCAGCAAAGGCGGGGCCAAGCCACGAGAAGGGCGCGGCGGACGCGCTGGCGAGTTTTGCATGGGTTTGGCACAGGGACTGCAAGCGCAAGCTGGTGTGTGGGCTTTGGCTGCAGACACCGACGGCATTGACGGGGTTGAAGACAACGCTGGCGCCATGGTGACCCCAGACACCTTGCTTAGGGCGCAGCAGGCGGGCGTCAATTTGGACGAGCATTTGGGCTGCAACGACGCCTACGGTTATTTCCAGGCACTCAACGATTTGGTGTTTTCGGGGCCCACGCACACCAATGTGAACGACTTCCGCGCCATTTTGGTGTTGTGACAAATGATTGATGTGCGTCAACACGCCCGAGCCAAGGCTCTGGCAAATTCGGCGCATGTTGAATCGCGTTCTCACCATCATCCCCACTCCGGCTGAAGACCTGCCAGTTGGCACGGTCTTGTTGCGACGGGGTCAAGCGGCCAGCAAGGCTTTGCATTTGCTCAGTGGCCGTGTTGCCTTCGGGGTGATTGAGAACGGTGAAATGGTGCATCAACTGGGCGTGGTGGAAGGTCCCTTTTGGCTGGAGGCTGCGGCTACTATGTTGGGACTGCCGCACGCTGTCGATGCGCTAGCCGAAAGTCCTGTGACGCTCCAGGCCATGCCTTTGGGGCAATTCAAAAGTCATTTGAAGAACTTGCCCGAACCGGTGCACACCCTCATGCTGGATTTGGCCAAAGCCCAAAGGCAGCAGATCGAGGTGGCTGTGAGCCGTTTAGCCAAGGATGCCGATGCCCGTTTTGCCGAATGGCTGCTGCGGCACGCCGAACCTACCGATGCACAGGGCAGCATGGCGGTCATCTTGCGAGACCGCAAACGACTCATTGCCGCACAACTGGGCATTGCCCCTGAAACTTTCTCACGGCTGCTCAAGCATTTGAGGGAGCGCAAGCTCATCAGTGGCGGCGGCAGGGTGCTGAACCTGCTCGATCCCACGGGTTTGCAGTCCTTGGCAGGTATTTAAAAAGATTCACCCCGCTTGGGAGGCTTGGGGTCTCAAAGATCGATAGAATTTATCGAACTTTGAGAATTCCATGCATTCCCCTGAGCCAGCGCGATTGTCACTGTCCAACATCACCAAGCGGTACCCCGGCGTGGTCGCCAATCGCTCGGTGTCCTTGTCGGTGAGACCGGGTGAAGCACATGCCGTCTTAGGCGAGAACGGCGCTGGCAAATCCACCCTCATGAAGATCATCTACGGCTCTGTCAAGCCGGATGAGGGTGAAATTCAATACAACGGCCAGCCCGTTCACATTCGCAATCCCCAGCAAGCCCGTGCTTTGGGCATCAGCATGGTGTTTCAACATTTCAGTTTGTTTGACACCCTCAGCGTGGCCGAAAACGTCTGGCTGGGTTTGGACAAGTCGCTCAAGCTCTCAGAAGTCACGGCCCGCATCAGTTTGAAAGCGGCCGAATACGGCTTGGACATTGACCCTTCCCGTCCAGTCCACACCTTAAGCGTGGGCGAAATGCAGCGGGTTGAAATCATTCGGGCCTTGCTCACCGAACCGCAGTTGTTGATCTTGGATGAGCCCACCTCGGTTCTGACGCCCCAAGCGGTGGACAAGCTGTTTGTGGTGCTTAAAAAATTGGTCAGCCAAGGCTGTAGCTTGCTCTACATCAGCCACAAATTGCATGAAATCCGCGAACTGTGCACGGCCTGTACGGTGCTTCGAGCCGGCCAAGTGACGGGTGTCTGCGATCCCCGTGAAGAATCCAATGCGTCGCTCAGTCGCTTGATGATTGGCGCAGAACCACCAGCCCTTACTTACCAAGACCGACAGCCAGGCGCTGTGTTGTTTGAAGTGAAGAATTTGTCTTTGCCCAAAGAAGACCAATTCGGCGTCGATTTGTCGCAAGTCAGTTTGCAGGTTCGTGCCGGTGAGGTGGTGGGCATTGCTGGCGTCTCTGGCAATGGTCAACGTGAATTGTTGTATGCCTTGTCGGGTGAGGACACGCGTGCACAAGCCCAAGAGATTCAATTGCAAGGGCAAGCTGTAGGCCATTCAGGGCCAGACGAGCGCCGCCAAGCGGGTTTGCATTTTGTGCCAGAAGAGCGCCTAGGCCGCGGTGCTGTGCCTTCGCTGAGTTTGTCGCAAAACATGCTGCTCACACGCGGTGAGGCCATTGCCCAGAGTGGCTGGATTCACACGCAAGTGCTGCAAACACAAGCCCAAAATATCATCGACCGCTTCAACGTCAAAGCCAATGGCACACAAGCTGCCGCTCAGTCTTTGTCGGGCGGTAATTTGCAAAAATTCATTGTGGGCCGAGAGATCGATGCCAACCCCAAAGTGCTGTTGGTGTCCCAACCCACTTGGGGTGTGGACGTTGGCGCAGCTGCGCAAATTCGCGGCGAGTTGCTGGCGCTTCGCGATGCCGGTTGTGCGGTGTTGGTGGTCAGTGAAGAGTTGGACGAGCTGTTTGAGATTTCTGACCGCCTGTATGTCATGGCCAATGGCAAGTTGTCTCCCTCGATTGACCGAAAAGAGGCCACCGTTGCGCAAATTGGTGAGTGGATGAGTGGTTTGTGGGAGGCCCATGCTCAAGCTTGAGTTGCGTCCTCAGGACTCCAAGGTGTGGCGTTATGCCTCCCCTTTGTTGGCCTTGGCCATCACGGTGGCCTTGGGCATTGGTTTGTTTGTGCTGCTGGGCAAAGATCCAGTGCGTGGCCTGCAAATGTTTTTTTGGGAGCCCCTTAAGTCGGCCTATGCTTTGGGCGAATTGATGGTCAAAGCCACGCCCTTGTTGGTCATTGCTTTGGGCTTGGCAGTTTGTTATCGCTCCAATGTTTGGAACATTGGCGCTGAAGGTCAGTTTGTCATTGGCGCTGTGGCCGCTGGTGGTGTGGCCATGCTGGCCGACAAAGAAACAGGCCGTTGGATTGTGGTGGCCGTTGTTTTGGCGGGTGTTGCGGGCGGCATGTTTTGGGCCTCGATCACCGCTTGGCTCAGGGACAAGTTTCACGCCAACGAAATTTTGGTCAGCTTGATGCTGGTGTATGTGGCTGACATGGTGCTGGGCTACTTGGTCTATGGTCCTTGGAAAGACCCCGCGGGGTACAACTTTCCGCAAACCAAAACCTTTGAAGCGGTCACCCAAATTCCTCGCCTCATGTCGGGCTCTCGCGTCAGTGTGGGCCTCATTTTGGCGCTGATCGGTGTGGCGGCTGTCTGGATCTTTTTGTTCAGAACGCGTGCAGGCTTTGCGCAGCAAGTGGGCGGGTTGGCGCCAGCCGCTGCACGCTATGCTGGCTTTTCTTCTCGCAGGGCGTTGTGGACCGCCTTGTTGGTATCGGGCGGTGCCGCCGGTTTGGCCGGTGCCCTTGAAGTAGCGGGCCCTTTAGGCCAATTAACACCTTATGTGCCAGCTGGCTATGGCTTTGCCGCCATCATCGTGGCCTATGTGGGGCGCTTGCATCCTGTGGGCATGGTGTTTTCGGCAGTGCTCATGAGCATGTTCTACATTGGCGGTGAACTGGCGCAGTCGCGCATGGGATTGCCCAAGTCCATCACAGGCGTGTTCCAAGGCTTGTTGTTGTTCAGTCTGTTGGCGTGTGACACGCTGGTGGCCTATCGCCTGCGTTGGCAGAGCAGGAGGGTGTGATGGAATCGTACGCATTGTTGGTTGCGGCCACATTGAATGCAGGCACGGTCTTGGCCATTGCTGCCCTGGGTTTGCTGATCAACGAAAGAGCGGGGGTGGTCAACCTGGGCGCCGAAGGCATGATGTTGTGTGCGGCCATTGCAGGCTTTGCAACCGTGGTGCACACCGGCAGTGATTGGCTAGGTTTTTTGGCGGGCATGGGTGCGGGGGCTGTGTTGGCCGCTGTCTTTGGTGTCTTGGTGATTTACCTTAGCACCAACCAATACGCCACAGGCTTGGCGCTCAGTTTGTTTGGTGTGGGCTTTTCTGCGTTTGTGGGCATTGGCTATGTCCAAGAAAAGTTACCTCAGCGCCCCAGCTTTGAAATCCCATTTTTGGCGGACATTCCTCTCGTGGGTTCTGCCTTCTTCAAGCAGCACCCCCTGGTCTATGGCGTGATTGCTTTCGTCTTTGGGTTGATGTGGTTCTTCTACAAAACTCGCACAGGTTTGGTGCTCAGATCGGTGGGCGAATCCCCCGAATCGGCGCATGCACTGGGCTATTCGGTGCGCCGCATTCGTTTTTATGCGGTGGTTGCTGGTGGCGCTTTGTGCGGTTTGTCAGGTGCCTACATCTCGATTGCCTATACGCCGCTTTGGGTTGAGGGCATGGTGGCCGGCAAGGGCTGGATTGCTTTGGCCTTGACCACCTTTGCAACCTGGCGACCGGCTCGGATTTTGCTTGGTGCTTATTTGTTTGGTGGGGTCACCATGCTTCAGTTCCACTTGCAAGGTTTGGGCGTGCAAGTGCCCAGCCAGTGGCTGACGGCTTTGCCGTACATTGCCACCATTGTGGTGCTGGCGCTGATCTCACGAAATCCGGCTTGGATTCGCATCAACATGCCAGCTTCACTAGGCAAACCCTTCCATCCCGGTTCATAATGTTTTTTCTCGTGCAACCCTGTTCATCCATAAAGGAAATTTCATGACAGTACTGAACAAGCGGTCGGTTCTTAAAATCGCCGCGATCTCCCTCGTTGCAGCAGCTGCTTTGGTAGCTTGCGGCAAAAAAGAAGAGGCCAAGCCTGCCGCTGCAGCCAAGGCTGAACCCCTGAAAGTGGCGTTTGCCTACGTTGGCCCTGTGGGCGACGGTGGTTGGACATTTGCACACGACAACGCGCGCAAGGCCGTTGAAAAACAATTCGGCGACAAAATCGTCACCAGCTTTGTTGAAAAAGTGCCAGAAAGCGCTGACGCAGAGCGCGTCTTCCGTGACTTGGCCGGTCAAGGCAACAAACTCATTTTCGGTACCACTTTCGGTTACATGGAACCCATGTTGAAAGTCGCCGCCGACAACAAAGAAATCAAGTTTGAGCATGCCACCGGTTACAAAACCGCCGACAACATGCGCACCTACGACAGCCGCACCTACGAAGGTGCTTACATGGCTGGCGTGATTGCAGGCAAGATGACCAAGACCAACACCTTGGGCGTTGTGGCCTCTATCCCAATTCCTGAAGTGATTCGCAACATCAACTCCTTCACAATGGGTGCACAGTCAGTCAATCCCAAAGTGAAGACCAAAGTGGTGTGGGTGAACGACTGGTTCAATCCACCAAAAGAAACAGAAGCTGCAACCGCTTTGATCAACGGCGGCGCTGACGTGTTGATGCAAAACACCGATTCACCTGCTGTGTTGCAAACTGCCGAAAAAATGGGCAAGCGTGCTTTCGGTTGGGATTCCGACATGACAGCCTACGGTCCTAAGGCTCACTTGGGTTCTGCGGTCATCAACTGGGCACCTTACTACATCAAGGCCGTGGGTGAAGCTCTCGAAGGCAAATGGTCGACGGGCCAAAGCTGGGGGGGAGTGAAAGAAGGCGCTATCGACATGGTGTCTGTTGCAGCCGACGTGCCTGAAGATGCCAAGAAGAAAGTGGAAGAAATCAAAGCCGGTCTGAAAGATGGCAGCTTCGCCATCTGGAAGGGTCCTATCGTGGGCCAGGACGGCAAAGAAGTGTTGGCCAAAGACGCTGTGGCTGACGACAAGTTCTTGGGCGGTATCAAGTTCTACGTCAAAGGCGTGGAAGGCAAAGTGCCAAACTGATCCACTCAGTCCTCAACAAAAAAGCCGCGTTTCGCAAGAAGCGCGGCTTTTTTCATAGTCTGCAGCATTCAATTCTGATGAGCTCTTAAGAATGGCTTCAGATGACCTGGTCAACATCACGTCATGACTTCATCTACCTTGTATTTACGTCGAAGCTTATGGGCTGTTGTCGTTGCTGTGTTCTGGATCGGTTCAGCAATTGCAGGCGATACCAATCCTGATGCGCTCTTAACGCAGTATCAGCAAGCGGCTGGACAAAAGGCCGACCGCCTGCGTGGGCAACATTTTTTCAATGCCAAGTCGGTCAATGAATTGAGCTGTGCTTCTTGCCACGGCGCGTCGCCCTTGTTGCCTGGTCGACATGCCAGCACGGGCAAACCCATTTTGCCATTGGCACCCATGGTCAACGCCGAGCGATTTTCTGATTCGGCCAAAGTTGAAAAGTGGTTCCGCAGAAACTGCAAAGACGTGCTGAACCGAGAATGCACGCCGTTAGAAAAGGCAGATGTTGTGGCTTACCTGAAGGACTTGAAATGACTTTTCACAATTGGACCCAGCGAGTCTGCCTCTGTGCCGCCTTGGTGTTTGGCACGTTGCCTCTGGCCATGGCTGACAAACCCCTCATGCCCGCCTCCGTGTTGCCAGCCTACAAAACTGAATGCGCATCTTGTCACATGGCATATCCCCCAGCAATGCTGTCTAAACCGTCATGGCAACGCATCATGGGCGGTTTAGACAAGCATTACGGCACAGATGCATCCTTAGACAAAGCAACAGAACGTCAAATTGGCGCTTGGCTGCAAGCGCAAGGCGGTACCTACAAGCGAGTTGAGGCTTCATCACCCGGCGACAGGTTGACCACCACCACATGGTTTGAAAAGAAGCACCGCAAGATCGACAAAGCCGTTTGGACGCGCAAGTCAATCAATGGCAAAGCGCAATGTCAAGCATGCCACCAAGGCGCAGAAATGGGCGACTTTGAAGACGACCGTGTCCGCATTCCGCTTTGATGGACCTCCCAAGTACTCGGAAAAAGTAATCACCATGACTCATCACACCTTGAATACATTGGCACCATCCGCCAAGACCTGCACACCCAGCAGGCGCATTGTTGAAATGCCCATGCGTTTGTTTCACACCTTCATGGCGCTCTCTTTTGTAGGGGCTTACATGACGGCTGAAAGCGAGCGATTCAGGCTGCTGCACGTGAGCTTGGGCTATACCTTGTTTGGCTTGGTTGTGTTTCGTTTGCTTTGGGGAATGTTCGGTCCCCGTCAATCTAGGCTCAGTGTTGCTTGGCGAAAGCTGGAAGCCCTGAAGGAACTTATAAATGACTTTCAGAATTTTCCAGAGGCCGTGTTGAAGTGGAACGCCCAAACTTTTCGCAAGTGGTCTTTCCTTGTTTTAACGCTTGCCGCTTTCAGTACATTCCTGATTTCTATTTTCATCACGCTTTCGGGTTATGCGATCTACAATGAAATCAGTGGCGATTGGATGTCTGAAATCCACGAGTTTTTTGGCAATTTTTTATTAATGGCTGTACTTTTGCACATCGCTTTGGTCATGCTAATGGTACTCAGCAAAAAATCACAAGGTTTGCGTCCCATGTGGACGGGCCGCCGCGATGGCGCGGGTCCCGATGTGGCCCAAAGCAATCATGTGTGGGTGGCCGTCTTGCTTGGCATGGCAGTCGTGTCGTTCTTGTTTTTTCAATTGACCTGAGGCAAATCCACACCATGCGTGTATTGTTGGCAGAAGACGATGAAACATTGGGTTCAGGCCTCAAAACGGGCCTGGGGCAGCACGGCTTTCAGGTGGACTGGGTGCGAGATGGTGTGGCTGCCGAGCGAGAAATGATGACACAGGTGCACGAGGCGGTTATTTTGGACATGGGTATGCCGCGCCAAGATGGCTTGATGTGCCTCCAAAAAGTTCGTCAAAAGAAAATCAAAACACCCGTCCTGATCTTGACGGCGCAAGATGCGGTGTCTTATCGCATTGAAGCGCTGGACGCTGGCGCTGACGATTATTTGATCAAGCCTGTCGACTTGTTAGAGTTGGCTGCAAGATTGCGTGCATTGGTCAGACGTTCCCATGGTGAAATTCAAAGCACCATCAGTGTCAAGGATGTCCAACTCAATTCGACAGCGCGGGTGGTCAGTCTAAAGGGCCAGCCAGTTGATGTGTCTGCTCGAGAGTTTGACCTGTTGTTCACCTTCATGATGCATGCGGGTCATGTCTTAACCCGTGAGCAATTGGAAAAACACCTCTACAGTTGGGGCACCGAAGTTAGCAGCAATACGGTTGAGGTGCACATCTATCATTTGCGGCGCAAGTTGGGCAATGACCTCATTCAAACCATTCGTGGCGTGGGTTACGTCATGCCAAAATAGGCCATGCACTCAACTGACAAGCGTCCTTCGCTGCAATCTCGTCTCCTTGCATCTTTGTTGTTGGTCACGGCTGCAGCATGGTTGTTGGTGTTGGGCCTGACTTGGTATGAAACCGATCACGAACTCAATGAATTGCTCGATGCCCATCTGGCTCAAACAGCTTCTTTCCTCGTTGTTCAGTCGGGTGATGGCCACGAAAACGACAGGGACTTCACCACCAGTCCCACCCTGCACAAATACCAGCCTCGTGTAGCCTATCAAGTTTGGCATGAAGGTCAGCTTGTTGCGCGTTCAGAAAAAGCGCCCACAACACCTTTTAGGCAACCTGGCGAGAGTGGTCTCATTGATCGCAAGGTCGATGGGGACGTCTGGCGAATTTTCAGTACGCAGGGGCAAGAAAAAGACGTGTGGATCCATGTTGCCGAGCTTGGTAAATACCGTCAAGATATTTTGTATGCGGGCCTAGAAAGTGCCATCGTGCCATTACTTTTGGTCTTTCCGCTAATGGCTTTGTTCATATGGTGGTCTATTCGCGTATCCCTAGGACCTCTGCGGCATTTGAGTCAAGAAATTGGCTTGCGCAAAGCTGCATCCTTGCAAGCACTTGAAGAAGCCAAGGCCGTCAAAGAAGTCCAACCCTTGGTGCAAGCTTTGAACCAATTGTTCAAACGGGTTGAAGTTCAAATGGCCAACGAACGTCAATTCACCTCAGATGCAGCCCATGAATTGAGAACGCCTGTGGCTGCCATTCGCATGCAAGCGCAAGTGGCCATGGGCGCCACAGAGGCAGGGGCGCAAAAGCAAGCATTGCAAGCCCTTATGGATGGCTGTGACCGTGCAACTCGGCTCATTTCACAACTGTTAGAACTTTCACGCTTAGATGCTGCCGAGCGTTATGAAGACACGCTCAGCCAGCAGGCTGTCGATGTGATTGCACTAACCCGACAACAATTGGCCGAGTCTGGACACGCGTGGATTGCCAAGCACCAAAGCTTGAATTTTGAAGCGCCAGATAAATTGTTGCTGAATGTCAAACCCGAATGGTTGTCGATCGTGGTTCGCAACTTGGTTGACAACGCAAGCCGTTACAGCCCCGAGGGTGCCCAATTGCAAGTCACTTGGCAGGACGGCCCCGAACCCATGCTGAAGGTGGAAGATAGTGGCCCTGGCATGTCGGCGTCCGATCGCGTGCGTTTGGGTGATCGTTTTTTCAGAGTGCTTGGC
>JACCDH010035154.1_pt1 | contig 10732 bp, 10 predicted proteins | sample 7442481 | NCBI WGS metagenome assembly JACCDH01 (sample SAMN15323433, study PRJNA562643) | freshwater metagenome | isolation source: river surface water | place: USA:Blue River Watershed | collected 2017-08-15
CATCTTAAAGAATCATCTAATCGCACAATTCTTGCACTTTCTCCAGAACAACTAAAGGAGATATTTTCTTTTAAAGGATTTAATTATTTGGATGAAGATGGAAATGAGAATGATGGATGTTTGGATTTTAAAAATAAGAATGATAGAAACTATATTGTAAAGGATGAATGGGTTTCAATGAAGTATCTGAAGAAGGATGGGGATGAATTTAGAGAGAAGAAGAATTCTAAAACATACACTTCATTAGAGGTATATAAAGATTTCTTTTGTTTCCTATGTTCAACTTCATTGGCTTACATAGATGCTGCAAATCTTAGAATATCTAACTACCAGCCAGATGAAGAGTGTTTTGTTTTAGTTAGACATAAGACCTCAACTCCTGTAAGAATACCCTTAAATGATATGAGTAGGAGAATTTGGTATAAATACTCAAATGGTAAGAATGGAAAGGAAGATAAAGGAAGACCATTACCTAATCATTTTTTATTTCCAAGAGTAAAGGAGGATAAGTTTTTTTCAAATCAAAATTGTAATGATGGTTTAAAAGCCATAGGAAGAAAACTAAAAGATAAGTTGAACAACTTTGTTAATGTTGAATTAAGAGCAGGTGAGGGAGTTAAAGAGGGTTCTGATAAGGAAGTTCCTTTATATACAAAGTTGCATACCCACATGGGAAGAAAGACCTTTATCAGTTTTGCATTCTCAGAGAAGATTTCAACTGTAGATATAACAAAGGTAACTGGTCATACGAGTGAACAAATATTGAAACACTATGTGAATTCAATGAGAGATGAAGTGAAGGAAGAATTTCAGATGGTAAACTCCTTTGCCGTTAATAAAGATGATATACTACTCACCAGAGCTCAGAAGAAACAATTGAAGGATAAAGAGTTAGAGGATACGGAAAAGACAGAATCAACTAATCCTAAATCACATAAGGAGAGGTTATTGGAATTGAAAGAGTTATTTGAGGATGGTTTATTAACTAAGAAAGAGTATGAATCAAAGAGGAAGTTGATTTTAAATGAAATCTAATTAGTTTCATTTATTATAAAGTTTATAGTATTCTGATTATTTTTTCCAGTTCAGTAACCCATTATAAACACCGAGCCAAATCAGTCCGTGATTATTAATATCTAGTTTTTTGTATTTCCAACTTATTTTTTCATTTTTAGAACTCTGTAAAATAGTTATAACTTCATTTAAAGGACCATCAAACTCTTTTTCAAAATCATCTCCAAATCCATTCATAAAGTAGAACTCTTTTTTCTTTGTTAAATTAGAATTAATAAATTTTTCAAATCTCTTTATAAATTGTTTTTCATCGTAATTGTAATTTGGACTTAATAATATACAATAATCGAATAAATTTTCAGTTTCAAATGCTGCATAGGTAACGAAAGTTGCACCCAAAGAATGACCAATAGCTAATCGATAATCATCAATTCTATAATTATTTTTCAAATAAGGTTCTATTTCAGATTGGATATGTGCAATTAATTTATCAGCATGACCAATTGGAGGTTCATATCTTTTTAAAGTTTCCTCGTGATTATTTAACGGTAAGAATTCATCCCATCTATCTTCTGTAGCAATACCAACAATGATTACAGGTTCTATAGTATTCATTGACATAAGTTGAACGACACCACTTACATAATTAAATATTCTAAAATTTTGAGAGTCAAATAGATACATTACTTTGAAATTCTTCTCTTTGTTTGTAATGTATTCATCAGGAATGAATATTTGTAATTCCCTTTTTTTACCATAAACTTTTGATTCAATAAAGATTGTTTTTGATTCAGCATAATATTTGTCAGGGTCAAGTTTTTCTTGACCCAATACTATAATTGAAATGAGGGAAATTCCTAATGTTAAAATGATTTTCATTGAAGGGGATTAATTATTTAAACTTATTCTTAATATCTTAAATTAAGTGTATTTTTTCAAATATAATAAATTAAGGTATAATTGGATTTGTGGATTATCGGATTCCCAATCTGAAAATCTAATTATCTATTGGAACTTAGACCCAAATGAGGTGAAGTTTAAAGTAATTCATCAAATGATTCATAAATGTTTTTAATCTCCTCTTTTGAAATTCCGAGGTATTTCCTGGTGATGAAGGTAGAGGAGTGGTTCAATATTGAGGATAACTTAATAAGGTATTCATCAGAATGACCATTGTTCTCCCAGATGAATCTACTTCCACTTTTACGCAATGAGTGTGTGGAGATGTTCTTATTCCTAATCTTTACATCTTTAGCTCCCTCTTTAAGAAGTAGGTTGGTGTGTTGTAAAGTATATTGGAACACTAATTCCTCTTTATTGGGGTGTTTTAGTTCATTATAGGAGGTTTCTATACTTTCTCTAAGGGTTTTACCTAAAGATATCTCCCTTCTTTTACCAGTCTTCTTTTCATTTAGAATTAGGGTATCCTTCCCAATTACATCAATCCATTGGATTCTACTTAAATCTGAATAACGAAGAAGAGTTTTAACTCCAAATTCGATTAATAAGCACATACGAAGGTTTCCCAATTTCTTAAAGTATCGGATTAAACGATGTAATTCGTCTGTTGAGAGGTAGTCTGATGTTTTGTAGATTGATGTTGTCATAACTTCTTGATTTTCTTGATATTGTAAAGATAAATCAATATTCGTAAATAACCAAATATTCTCATAAATGAATATTTGGTTATTAGATAAAAACTAACTCGTTGATTTTCAGTATGGTCAATATTCGTTAATGATATAAAGGAATATTTTCTATATGATTGGATTTTCGGATATTTAGATTACTAAATTGATAATATGAGAATTAACAACTTTAATACAAGTTTTAAATTTAAAAAGAAATCACCTAGAGAACTATTAACAAAAAAAGAGTTATCAGTTGGGTTTAAGAATGCATGGGATTTAATTGATGATAATTTTAGAAAGAAAAACTATGTGGCTGCTTATTTTTTATGTTGGAGTATTTTTGAGGACAGATTAAATTCAGCTTATAAGGTTTCGTTATGGTATTCCAGAAGTAAAGAGTTTACCCCAAGTAAAGAACCTGAGTTTAATGATATAGATAATGAAAATAATTCAACTAAGATTTTACAATTATTTGATGATGGGTTAATTGATGTTGAATTAAAGGATAATTTATTGAAAGTAAATAAAGAAAGAAATTATAGATTTCACAGTTCAATTTGGAGTTTAGATAAATTTACAAGTGAATCAATCTCAAATTGTATTACTGGTGCAAGAGAGTTAGATAGGGTGCGTATAAAGCAAAAAAAAACCATGAGGAAATAATCCTCATGGTTTAAAAGAAATGGTTTAACCCATTTCGGAAACCATTGACACTCCTCTAAAACTTAAAGGAGAATTTTCTTCAATGGTTTCAAATGTATCTTCAATCTCAATCTCCGGAATTATTGCTTCCGAATCTTTTGAATGAGTTACATGAATTACATAATATGAATTACCAGACTTACCCTTACGAGTAATTTTTCTTGAATTCATACTTTTACCCCTATGTGACTGGGTTGGGTTGTATTCGTATCCCATAAGATTAGCAACTTGATAAAACATTTTACCAAATTTTTCTTCGTCAAATTTTCTCTTTTCAAAGTCATTTAACGATAAATCGGAACAAAATAAATTATACAAATCTAACCTTAGAGGTGCATTATCAACAGATAGATAATGACCATTCTGTATTCTGGTTTTGGTCAAGTATGTTCTAACCCAATCCATTTTTTCCATATTCCAATACTTCTTCATAGTCAGAAGTAAGTTTTGATTTGAATAATAGGGACTTGGATGAGAATAAAATCCATTTTGTAAATAGAATTGAATACACTCAAACATGAACTTAAAAAACTTATTCCATTCAGATTCATCCATATTATCGAATATGAAATTACCATCAAAATAGTCTTCAAGTTTATAACCATTTTCAGTTGCAGATTTAAAGAAATCACCAAATTCAACACAATAAATTCTTCTACTTTGAGATATTTCTTGTGGTTTCCAAATCATATAGTTGGAACAACCTACCATTTTTGGAAGATTTTGTCCCTCTAACCTAAATTGGTCTTGGTATTTCTTTTGAACTGGTAAGAAGTTGTTTATTTCATTAAACAAGTTCCCTAGAAAGTCTGAGTCCATTATTTCATCAAGAAAAACAATTTTGTCACCAAGATTAACTTCTTGAAAAACAAACTTATCTCCTTTGACATTACATCTATTGGCAGATAATTTTACACCTTTTCTTAATCTCATTAGAGAATTGACAATAAGTGTTTTACCATTACCACCTTGACGACTAACATTGTCTAAGTATCTGTCTTGGAATAACACCATTTTACTGGCCCCACCAGATTTATAATCTGATAGAAGGTATCCAATTGCAGATTTTAATGTTTTAAAGTCATCATCTGAATAAAGATAGTTTACATCAATTTCAGGTTTTGAATCAATAACTTCAAACTTTCTTTTTGAGGTAGCTAAACGACAGAACTTTTCAAACTTACTAGGTTCATCTGTTGGTATTGATAAATCTATATTTCCACTAAATCCATCTATATCAGGTAAGTTTGAAATTATATCAGTATCAAATCTAAACTTTGAACCAAAATGTGAAGTTTTTATTTGTTCTACACTATCTCTAGTAATTTTTACAATACCATTATTGAAGTTTAAGAATACTTCATTCTGATTATCATGTAAAAATTCACCTTTAAGTAAGTCTACCATATGTAGGTTCTCACTAAAGATTTTCTCTGTTAGTCTTTTACCATTCCAGAATAGAGATGTAAGAACATCAGTTTTAGTAATGAAGTTCTTATCAAAATCATCAGATACATAATATTTCCCACCATGCTGAAAATGATTATCAGAAGTGTTTTTTATATATAACTGTGTTTCTTTGTTAATTACATCTGGACCGTCAACAATTGTGACGATATTGGATTTGGAATCAACTTTAACGAGAATGTTGGAATTTCCAATCAATAACACTTTATACCCTTTTTCAATTAACCAATCAATATATTTTAATGGGTCAATGTTAGGTGTTGTGTGTTTTGAGTTCTTTGGAAATGTCCAGAAAATTGAATTGTTTTGCATAACTAAAATTTAAAATAGTTCTCAATTTTTTGTGGAGAGGTAATTGAGAAATAAACCTTTTTTACATTTTCAGAATTCGTTGGTATAGAAGTAAACTTCCCCTCACTTATTACCTATGGTCTGGGATGTATTTCCCCAGGTCCCCTTTGCCGATTTACACGGTGGTAGGGACATCCTCTCTATGTTGGGTTTTCCACAACCCGTGAGAGGACACACTTTTTTAATTAATAATTGATTTTAAGAGATAAGACTCTTTAAGTAAATTGCAACTTTCAGCATTCGGGATGAAATACATTTAAATTTTAATTCCCTTTTTATGTTCTTATTAGAAGAACAATCTTTATATACCTAAGATACGACCATCGTATTTCGGGATGAAATGTATTTAGAATTTACTTCCCTGTTTATATACTTTATAGACTATCACTTTCTATATACCTAAGATACGACCATCGTATTTCGGGATGAAATGTATTTAGAATTTACTTCCCTAAACAGACTATTGAATAGTATTCTTTATTTGTTAGATTTTCAGATTTTCGGATTTAGTATGATATTCATTAAATACTATTTTCTGTATTCGGGATGAAATGTATTTGAAATTTACTTCCCGATTTTGCTTATTTTTGGATATATAAAATTCGTTATATGAAAAGATATATTAATGGACTTGGGGATGTTATGAAAGACCAAGACAGATTTTACAGTTTACCTAAAGAAATCCAAAAATCTGTTTTTAATTATTTGAATTTCCACAGAAGTAAAAAAAGACTGGAAAAAAAGAAGAAAGAACTTATTTCTGATTTCAATAAGAAGAAGAAAGAGTTGGAGAAAGAAATAAAAAAAGTCACAAAAGAGGAAACGAAATCTTATTCTGTAATTAAAGATTTGCCAAATAATTATCAGTTAGTAAATGTGTATTGTGAAAGTGATAAAAAATCTTATAGATTAGATATTCATTTTTGTGGGTTTAGAAAAAAATGTTCATTAGGAACTGACTTGAACAAAATTCAGAAATCTTGTGATACTTTTATAAAGGGATTAAAAGAAAAAGTTACGCCTGATAATTTTAAAAAAGTTATTGTTTCCTGTATGATTGCAGATTTAAATGATTTTATTGTAGAGAATGGTTTCAATAAATTTAGAGATAGTCATAAGTTAAAACTAAATTTTCAAGAAAATAAATTTGAATATATTTTTCAAACATTAGATACTGAAAAGGAAGAAAGAGTTAAGAAATCAAATAGGATTGTATTAGATACAAAGAACAAGAAAAAGAGGTCTATCGGTAAAATCCATGGATTTGGAGTAAATGATTAATGAATGTATAAGATATAATTTAGTATACTGATAGAGTATGGTGTTGATTAATTTATTTGTCACACTATACTCTATCAATTTTACATAAATTACAAATTTTGATACATTGTAATTTTAATATACTACTCCTCATCGTATTCATCAATCATATCAAAACTTTCATCTTTTGATAATACTCCCATGAATGCTTGTTCTAATGCAGTCTTTGCATTATCCATTGATATTTCTTGTAGTAATTTAGATAAGTAAATTGATTTGTGGAATGTTGATTTTAAGTTTTCAGTTAATTCACCTTGTTTCAATTCTGTGATAAAGTTCTCAAATGTTTCATCAAACATTGATTCAACTTCCCATTGTGTTTTTTTTAATTTTATCATTTTATTTGTCCGTTTATTTTATATCCTTCTTTTATTAATAATTCCATAACTTGTTCTTTTGTAAATAAATCTTTATTTTTTGATACTTTAAATCCATTTAATTTACCAATTCTTTTATAATAATATATCATTTCTCTACTTAGTCCCATTGCAGAAGCCAATGATGTTGTATCATATAATTCATTTATAGTTTCATATTCTACTTTTTTTTCATTTTCAATATTCATATAATTCTCTTTTATATAAATATTAATTTTTTAAAAAATAGTTATGTTTTTTAAAAATAATTACGAACCTATATGTGTAAAATATATGGTCACGATGTTTATGTATAATATCTTGATTATTGTAACAAGATTAATTCGAGTTACATGAAATGGAGTGTGGATTTTCGGATTTCCAGATTTATAATCCGAAAATCTGCTTTTGTATGGTTTTACCAATTCTATATGTTAATGGGGGAGGAACTGAGTTTCCAATCTGACCCCACTTTTCAGCAAATGTTCCTTTGAGTTTAAATGACTTTGGAAACCCCTGTAAGATTTTTAATTCATCTATGGTTGGTTTCCTTTTAACTCCATTCTCTACAAAGAACATAGATGGGGTTTTGGTGATGGTGTATGCAAAAGAGTTTACATCCTTTAATCTCTTATCAAATTGACCTCTACTATGAAAATCAATATTAGGGATAACATCTCCAATAAGTTGAAACTGATTATCGTGTTCTGGAAATGTAGGTTCTATATCTAAATCCTTTCTTACCCCCATAATGATAACCCTCTGACGAGATTGAGGCACTCCATAGTAGATTGAGTTCATTGACTTCCACTTAATTCTATATGGAGTTTTTTCTAACTCTGAAATGATATGATTGAAGATACCTCTCATCTTACCATGGAGTAATCCATCTACATTCTCTATAATAAATACTTTGGGTTGCAATCCTACAATGAATCGTTTTGTATGGAGGAATAGTTCGTTTCTAACATCTAATACCTCTCTCTTGCCTGCAATTGAGAATCCCTGACATGGTGGAGAGCTATCTAATAGTTCTAAATCCCCTTTAAACATGCCAAAACTTGAAAGTATTTCCTTAGGTGATACTTTCTTTATATCTCTATTCCAAACCTCCGCATTGGGGAAATTTAACCCATAAGATTCACAGCTTACTGGATTTGAATCAATACCTAACAAATCCGAAAATCCACTTTTCCGATAACCATAGGATGAACCACCACATCCGCAAAATAGAGATATAAAGTTTGGTGACAATTTATATTTGTAATTAATTTATCCTTTAAATACCCATTTTCTATGCCAATCTAAAAATTCTATTCTTGGTTCTAAATCCAATATTGAACTAGTTTGGTTATTTGCTATACTAATTCTTGCATAGTTTCTTGAACTTATGTGGGTAGAGAGTAATAAATGATTTTGATTATCAAATGATAGGAAACCATCATCAAATAATTTATGATAAGTGGGTGTCATCATAATTCCATTTTTAGGATTTCTTTCATTCCCACATTTATCTTTTAAACAATTAGTTACAGGTTTTATATGACATCCAATAAGAATTCTATCATCACTACATTTAGAAATTGCACAGTGCATAGTTTCTTCTAATACTTCACTTCTCCATTCACTTTGCCATGGTCTATCATTTGAGCGTGTTGGTGCTGGATTGATTATAACATCCTCAATATCTTCATCAACTTCTAATTCTTTAACTTCTTCAATAATTTTGACAACTTCTTTAATTTGTTCATCACCAATACTTTGATTATATCTTGGATGTCTTGAACCTGTTAAATCAGTTCTAAAAAAGTATGGACGAAGTTGAATGTGTGTTTCATTATCACCATCAATAAATTTTACAAATGATAATCTAGTTATTCTAGGTAAACAAATTTCAGATAAAATATTAAATATTTTTCTAAACTTTCTTTCACAAACTAGATAATATCTTTTTCTACTATCATGTGTTCTATAAAATGAAATATCTATTTTCTGAGGTAATGAGTTGATATTAGAAATTAATTCATTGTAAAAATCACCAATTTGGAATTTATAATCTTGAGTGGGATACATATATTCATAATAAGCATCTCTCAAATAAATTAATAAATCATCCTTTAAAATAAAACACATACCATTAGTATCTCTGAAAAAGAAATCATCTTCCTTAATTGGGCTATCAGTTGTTCTAATATAAATTCGTTTTTCACCAACTCCACCTTCCCCATTATTTGATTTTGATTTCAATTTTAATTTTAATCTATTAGAAACTGCAGAATCAACATAATTCACTACTACTGTATCAATATCAATACGGTTTAGATTATTTATTTCCATTTCATAGATATTATTATTGAATCAAATAAGTGCATTAGAACATCAACAACCATAGAGTTGCCGGCTTGTTTATATGCTTGGGTATCACTTACAACAACTTTAAATTTATCTGAAAATCCCATTAATCTTAAACACTCTTTAGGTGTTAATTTTCTTATTCTAGGACCATACATGAAATAATTATCAACACCGGCTCTATGCATTGAAGCCATAGAAGATAGTAGAGGACGAGCTACTTCTAAATTTGTTTCAGTTCTTGTTTTATAACCCTTTGTACCAACAGAAAGAACATATTTCTTAACAGCTTCTGATAAAAAATATTTATCATTTACTGGACCATAATCTAATACAAAATCACCATGCCAATTGAATTGTTGATTAGCTCTTTGACAAAGTGCTATATCTCCATTGACTTGAGTAGAAGAACCTCTTTTTTTATTTACATTGAAAATGAATTCAAATCCTTTTTTCCCTAAATAATATTTTTCATCGGCATTATCTTCCAATAAATCGTGAACTTTAATTTCCAAAGGAATTGGCTCTGGGAATGAGAAGTTTACCTTTTTCTTGAAACCAACTACAAATAATCTATCTCTATGTTGTGGAATTCCATAATTTTTGGAGTTCATTATTTGATAGTGAATATGGTATCCTAAGTTTTCAAACTCCGGCAAAATGACTTTTTTCCATGTATTCCCACTATCATGAGTAACTAAACCTTTTACATTTTCAAAAATAAAAACATTAGGTTCAGATTCATCAACTAATCTAATAAATTCATAAATCAAATTTCCTCTATCATCATCTAATCCTTTTCTTTTACCAACTGAACTAAATGATTGACAAGGACTACCTCCAACTAATATATCAATTTTGTTTTTGTATTTTGTGGCATCTAATTCTAAAATATCTTGATACCAGTTATCATCAGTTACTTCGTAATTAGCAAAATAACTTTGTTTAACGAAGTTATTATTATCACATCCAAAAACTATTTTGGTTTTAACTTTCATTCTAGAAAAGGCCTGTTCAACTGCTCCAATACCACTAAAAACAGTAGCTAATCTTACCGTCTTTTCAATTTTAACTTTAGGTAGATTTTTTAAATATTTTTCAATTGGAGATAATTCTTTTTTCTTCGTTTTACTATTCATTATTGTTTATTCTTTATTTTATTTTTTACCACTTGTATCCACAACATGGACAACTGTTTTTTGTTATTAGTTTCCCATTGCCTTCTGATTCCTTTGGAAGTATAATTTTAGTTTCTGGATTATATCTACTTAGCCACCGTCTAACAGTTTCTTTGCTTAAGCCAGTATCACGAAGATAGTTCTCCCAACCCAACTTCACACCATTTGGGTCTAAGTCGTTTCTAACACCTTGTGATAAAAGTTTGGTTTTGGCAACATGTAGTTCTTGGAGTATTTCTACTGAAATATTTTTCCAATTCACTACTAACTTCTTCATTTTAGTAACTGATTTCTTATAATCCCAATCTTTAGGGATTTTAGGAGATTTCATATCATATAAGACAATATCATCCATAGCTGA
>JACCDH010309619.1_pt1 | contig 10730 bp, 8 predicted proteins | sample 7442481 | NCBI WGS metagenome assembly JACCDH01 (sample SAMN15323433, study PRJNA562643) | freshwater metagenome | isolation source: river surface water | place: USA:Blue River Watershed | collected 2017-08-15
CATGGGGCGCGGCAACACCGCTTTGTCGGTCAGCATCTCGGCTGTTGCCAGCATCATTGCGCTGTTTGCCACGCCCTTCAACTTCAGCTGGATGATGGCGGCCAACCCCGAGACAGCCTCGTGGTTGAAAGAGTTGTCCATCGATGCATCTGGCATTTGGATCAGCTTGTTTTTGCTGCTGGGTGTGCCCCTCACATTAGGCTTGATGGCCTCGCATCGCTTGCCGACCTTGACCGAGCGCATTCGCAAACCGCTTGGCAATTTTTCACTGATTGCGCTGCTTTTGTTCATCGTGGCAGGCCTTATCAAAGAGCGTCAATTGCTTACACTGGGATTGCTGCCCACATTGCTGTTGGTCGTTTTGCACAACGCCAGCGGCTTGTTTTTTGGCTGGATCACCAGTGTGGTCATGGGTGTGAGCGAACGCGACCGCCGCGCCGTCATGATTGAAGGCGGCATGCAAAATTCTGGCTTGGCACTGGGCATCATTGCGGTGCAATTCAACAGTGACTTGGGCATGGTGACATTGGCCAGCCTCTGGGGCATATGGCACATTGTGAGTGGCATGTCCTTGGCGTATTTGTGGAGAAGAAAAGATGCTCGATTGCTTGATTAAAAACGGTACGGTGGTCGACGGCACAGGCCAAAAACCTTTTGTCGCAGACGTTGGCATTCAAGGTGGGCGCATCACCCACATCGGGCAGATCAACGAAGCCGCCATAGAAACCATCGATGCCACCGGTTTATGGATCACACCGGGCTTTGTCGATTTGCACACCCACTACGACGGTCAAGTGACTTGGGATGAATGCTTCACCCCCAGCATCTACCACGGCGTGACCACCGTGGTCTTGGGCAACTGCGGCGTCGGCTTTGCGCCCAAGCGTCCTGGCGCTGAAGACGATTTGGTCAAACTCATGGAAGGTGTGGAAGACATTCCTGGCGCCGCTTTGCATGAAGGCATTGTGTGGAACTGGGAGAGTTTTCCAGAGTACATGAATGCTTTGGCCGCCACGCCTCACAGCCTCGACTTTTTGGTGCAAGTGCCGCACGACCCGCTACGCATGTACGTCATGAAAGAGCGCGCTTTGGCCAAGGAAGTGGCCACGCCGCAAGACATTGAACAAATGCGAGCCTTGCTGCGCGAAGCATTGGAAGCCGGTGCAGCGGGCTTTAGTACAGGTCGCAGTGACAACCACCGCACCTCAGAAGGCAAGGACACCCCTGCGGCCGAGGCCAGCCATGCAGAGCTGACCGGCTTGGCCAAGGCCTTCGAAGGTTTGAATCACGGCGTGGTCCAAATGGTGAGCGACTACAACCTGCTGAACGGTCCTACCGAATTTGATGCCGAATTTGACTTGGTCGAAGCCATTGCAAAAGCCAGTGGCAAATCGCTCTCACTGACTTGGCTGCAACGTGACCCGGGTGGTGAGCAGTATTTGCGCATACAGGAACGCGTGGAACAGGCTGTGGCCAATGGCCTGCCCCTCTTCATGCAAACAGGTGCACGCGGCATTGGCGTGTTGAATGGCTTGGACGCCAGCTTCCATCCCTTCATGGGATTCCCTTCTTACAAAGAAGTGGCCCACCTGCCTTTGGCTGAACGTGCTGCTGCCTTGCGCGACCCCGCCAGAAAAGCCCGCATCCTCTCAGAAAAGTCTGAACGACTGGCTGGCGATGGCAGCTCCATTCCGCCATTGGTCGACATCTTGTTGGCCAAGATCGACATGATCAGTGGGCGCATGTTCCCACTCGAAGTCACTTTGAATTACGAACCCTCCGTGATGGAAAGCTTCTTGGTACGCGCGAAGCAAAAAGGTGTCACACCTTTGGAAGTGATCTACGATCATTTGAGTGCAGGCGATGGCAAGGGTTTGATTTACTTTCCCATCTTCAATTACAACGAAGGCAACCTTGACACCGTGCGCAAGATGCTGGGCCATCCCCGCGCATTGAGTGGCCTCAGTGATGCAGGTGCGCATGTAGGTACTGTGTGTGATGCAAGCTTCACCACGTTCATGCTGACGCATTGGGTTCAAGGACGAGGCAAGGACACTTTGCCCCTCGAGTCCGTGATTGAAATGCTGACCCGGCGCAATGCTAACTACTTAGGTCTCAAAGACCGCGGTGTTTTGGCGGTGGGCATGCGCGCCGACATCAATGCCATTGACCCGCAAAAATTGAGTGTGGGCTTGCCTGAGTTGGTTCACGACTTACCAGCAGGCGGCAAACGCTTTCTGCAAAAGGCGCATGGCTATGTGGCCACGTGGGTAGCGGGTGAGCAAGTTCAGCGCCATGGAGAAATTACTTCTGCACGGCCAGGGCACTTGGTGCGCATGTCATGAATGGTGGGTGCCTGACCACTTAATCTTTTCGCCAAGCGGGCAGCACCCAGTTGTTCCAAATGGCCAGCATGCGAAACACAATGGTGATCACGGCGCAAACCGTCATGCAAAACCAAGGCTCTGCATCAACTGCAGCCAATACAATGTAAATGACACCACCGGCTACCGAGCACAAAGCGTAAGGCCGGTGGTCTTTGAAAGACACTGGAATTTCGTTGCAGACAATGTCGCGCAACACACCGCCAAAAATGCCTGTGATGGTACCCATCAGAACAGCCACAGTAGGCGACATGCCCAGCGCCAAGGACTGGGCAACACCCGATGCCGTAAAAAGCCCCAGTCCTAGCGTATCGGGCCACTGAATGGTTTTCTCCGTCAGCTCAAAGTGCCTTTGTCGCATGAAGGTAATGGACAAAATGCACAACGCCAGAACGGCCCACATCACAACTTCGTTTTCCACCCAAAAGAACGGGCGCTGATCAAGCAAAATATCACGCAGAGTGCCGCCACCAAAGGCTGCCAAAAACCCCACAACACAGACACCCACCACATCCATGCGTTTGCGCGCTGCCTCCATAATCCCTGACAATGCAAAGGCCAAGGTGGCCAGCAATTCAATGCTGGGCAACAAGGTGGAGCCCCATGTTTCAAAACTGTTCATGAGCGATACTTTAATCCAATAGACGCATTCCAGAACAGCCAATCAATCCAAAGAACCAAGCTTATGATTCGCCCTCACCTCCGACTGGCCGCCGTTGAAACGCCCATCATCCCCACCATTGCGGCCTTGGTCAGGAACAACCCTGGCACCATTTCGCTTGGACAAGGCGTGGTCAATTATGGTCCGCCCGCAGAAGCCATTGCCGCTCTGCCCAGCATGATGGGTGATGGCAGTTTGCACAAATACTTAGGTGTCAGTGGCCACCCCGGTTTGGTCGAAGCCATCCAAGCCAAGTTGGCGCAAGAAAACCAAGTCCAATTGGGCACAGATGCCATGCTGATGGTCACAGCGGGCAGCAACATGGCCTTCTTGAATTCAGTCTTGGCCGTGGCCGATCCCGGCGATGAATTCATCTTGCCGATGCCGTTTTATTTCAACCAAGAAATGGCCATCCGCATGTGCGGTTGTGTGCCTGTTCCCGTTCCGGCCAACGACGACTGGAGCCTGAACGTTGATGCCATGGCGGCCGCCATCACACCCCGCACGCGCGCCATCGTGACCGTGTCACCCAACAACCCGACAGGTGCCGTTTATTCAGAAGCCTCCTTGCGTGCCATCAACGCGTTGTGCGCTCAGCATGGTCTCTATCACTTCAGTGATGAGGCTTATGAATACTTCACCTATGAAGGCGTGAAGCACTTCTCGCCTGCCAGCATTCCAGGTGCCATGAAGCACACCTTGTCTTTTTACTCCATGTCGAAGAACTACGGCATGGCCAGCTGGCGTGTGGGCTACGTGGTGTTTCCATCAGACCTGTTTGATGCCATGAACAAGGTGCAGGACACCAACCTCATTTGTGCGCCGATGCCCTCTCAGCTCTTGGCATTGCAAGCCTTGAAACAAGGCAAGCCTTGGGTTGAACCCAAAGTAGAGGCTTTAAGCCAAGTGCGCCAAACGGTTTACAAGACGCTCGAAGGTTTAGGCGACTTGGTGCAATTTCCCAAAACGCAAGGTGCGTTTTACGTGCTGATGAAACTGCCAGGTTTAGCGCAAGGCACTGAACCCATTGCGTTCAACCGCGCCATGACAGAGAAGTTCAAAGTGGCGTCCATTCCAGGTTTTGCGTTTGGTCTCACGCAAGTGCATGACGCCAACTACCAGCGATTGTCATACGGCGCTCTAGACGCAGCCAGTGTGGCGGAAGGTGTACAGCGGTATGTGGCTGCTGTGCAGGATTGGTACGGTAAGGGCTAAGCCGCGCGCCATGACAACTTACTGAAGCCCACCTTTTAGCGCGTCAGGCACTGGCAGAGGCATGACCTCAATGCCCTCTTCCAACAAGTCTTTCGTCTCTTCAATCGAGGCTTGCCCTCGAATATTGCGCTCTTCCGATTCGCCGTAGTGCATCTTGCGCGCTTCTTCAGCAAAGTTTTGTCCTACATCTTCCGTATTGGCAATAACGTGCTTGACCATCTTCATCCAAGCTTCTTGAACCATCTCTGCTGCTTCAGGATGCACTTGCGCCAACCCAGCAGCGACAGCTTTGGCAGTGGGCACCGATGGCACATTGGACGCAGAAGAGGCAGTTCCCGTGTTGGCTGATGGCTCTTCTTGAGGTTCAGGCTTGGCCGAACGAGGCTCTGCTGCACCCAAATTCAAACGCGGTGCAGATGGAAGTTTGCGCACTTCGGTGTTGGCACACATTGGGCATGCCACCAAGCCTCTTTCACGCTGGGATTGGTAATCTTCTTCAGAACCAAACCAACCCTCAAAGGTGTGCATGCCCGCGCACTGAAGGTTCAAGACTTTCATGCTGCATTCACCCAGTTGAGCTGATGCCGGCCCGACAAATAATTCTGCAACCAGAACATGCCGGTCAAAGCTTTGCTATCGGTCACTTCGCCCTCTAAGCAGGCTTCTTGCAAAGCTTCTGGTGTTTTCGTGATGACTTCCAAGAACTCACCAGGGTCGAGCTGACGCTCTCCTAGGCTGAGATCTTTGGCAAACCAAATATCAATGAACTCGGTGGAATAAGAAATGACGGGGTGCATCACACCAGCTCTTGCCCATTGCTTGGCGCTGTAACCGGTCTCTTCAAACAACTCACGTTGCGCGCACTGAAGGGTCGATTCGTTCGGATCCAATTTACCTGCAGGAAACTCCAACATCACTTGCTGAACAGGGTATCTGAATTGTCGTTCCATCACCAACTGCAAGGGCTGACCCGGCAGTTCTAGCAAAGGGACAATCATGACGGCACCAGGATGAACCACATACTCACGCGTCGCCTGCGTGCCATCAGGCAAGGCCACGGTGTCGAGGAATGCGTGGAGAAAAGAACCGCTGAAGAGCGCTTGGCCCTTCAGCTTGGTTTCAATCAGATGTGCATCCGACTGATCGGCCATGCTCAGTTGGCCAACATCTGGGCCACTGAGCGTGCGCACAGTGACATCAAAGCACCGGGCACAATGCCCAAGACCAAGACGAGCAAACCGTTGATGGACAAAACAACACGCACGTCGGCGTCAGCGGTAACGGTGGTTGCCGTCACCGCCTCATCAAAGTACATCACTTTGACAACGCGCAAGTAGTAGAAGGCGCCAATTAAAGACATGGCCACTGCGAACACCGCCAATGCGATGTCGGCTGTGTGGCCGGAAGCCACCAAGGCTTGCAACACAGACAGCTTGGCATAGAAGCCCACCATGGGTGGAATACCAGCTAAGGAGAACATGCAGATGGCCATCACGCCAGCGTACAAGGGGCTGCGGTTGTTCAGGCCCGCCAAGTCGGTGATCTCTTCGCTTTCAAAGCCTTGACGTGCCAGCAGCAAAATGATGCCGAAGGTTGCCAAGGTGGTGAGAACATAGCCCACCACGTAGAACATGGCAGAGCTGTAGGCGTTGGCGCCCATGGCTGCATTACCACTGACCACGCCAGACATCAGGCCGATGAGCACAAAGCCCATTTGCGCGATGGTGGAGTAAGCCAACATGCGCTTGAGGTTGGTTTGTGCAATGGCAGCCAAGTTACCGACCAGCAATGAGGCAATGGCCAACAGCGCCAGCATTTGTTGCCAATCAATGGCCAAGGGCAGCAAGCCCTCTACCAACAAACGAATGGCAATGGCAAACGCGGCCAATTTGGGCGCACCAGCAATCATGAGGGTTGCAGCAGTCGGCGCACCTTGATAAACGTCAGGCACCCACATGTGGAATGGCACCACACCCAGTTTGAAAGCCAAACCGGCCACCACAAAGACCAAACCAAAGACCAAAACTTGGTGCTTCACTTGACCGCTGGCAATGACTTTGAACACAGTGGCCAGGTCCAAAGAACCCGTGGCGCCGTACAACATGGACATGCCGTACAACAAGAAACCAGAGGCCATGGCACCCAATACGAAGTACTTCATGGCAGCTTCTGTGGCTTGGGTGTTGTCGCGGCGCAATGCCACCAAGGCGTAGCTCGACAGCGTGAGCAATTCAAGGCCCAAATACAAGACCAAGAAGTTTTGGCCGGAGATCATGACGCACATGCCCAGCAGCGCAAACACCGACAAGCTGAAAATCTCGCCACCGCGCAACATGTCGCGCTCTGCTGCATAGGGGCGAGCATAGACCAAGGTAACCATGACGGCGATGGTGGCAAAACACTTGAGCCAATGGCCCATGGGGTCGGAGACCACCAAACGACCAAAGCCATAGAGCGTGTGGCCGGCATCGGCATACAACGCATTCAGCAATGCCACGCCACCCAAGGACACCAAGGTTAAAACGTATGTCACAGTGCGCTTAGGGCTGGTGACCAACAGGTCTACCAAGGCAATGACGCAGGCCATGACCAGCAATGCGATTTCCGGATACACCGTCGTCCAGCTGGTTGAGTCAATCATGTCAATTCTCTCTATCTTTAAGTTTCAGCGGCGCAATGTCGATCAAGGCAATTTAGAAGCAGCCACGTGCTGCAACAAATTGGCCACAGAGACTTCCATCACATCGGTGAAAGGCTTGGGATACAAACCCATGTAAAGCACCGCAATGGCCAACAATGCCATGACAGTGAATTCACGTGCGTTGATGTCAGTCAGTTCTTTCACGTGATCGTTGGTGACAGGACCCAGGTAGACGCGTTTGAACATCCACAAGGTGTAAGCGGCACCAAAAATCAAGGCTGAGGCAGCCAACAGGCCCACCACGAAGTCAAACTTCACGGCACCCAAAATGACCATCCATTCGCCTACGAAACCGGCTGTGCCTGGCAAACCGCAGTTGGCCATGGAGAACAACAAGGCAAAGGCTGCAAACTTGGGCATGGTGTTGACCACGCCGCCGTAGCTGGCAATTTCACGCGAATGGACGCGGTCGTACAACACGCCAATGGACAAGAACATGGCGGCAGATACAAAGCCGTGCGCAATCATTTGCACCAATCCACCGGACACACCCAGCGGATTGAAGATGAAGAAACCCAAGGTGACAAAGCCCATGTGTGCCACCGATGAATAAGCCACCAGCTTTTTCATGTCTTGTTGCACCATGGCCACCAAGCCCACATAGATCACCGCCACCAAGGACAAGACGATCATGAAGGTGGCCCACTCGCGCGCTGCGTCGGGGGCAATGGGCATGGAGAAACGCAAGAAGCCGTAGGCACCCAGTTTCAACATGATGGCCGCCAACACGGCAGAGCCACCTGTAGGGGCTTCAACGTGCACGTCGGGCAACCAAGTGTGAACTGGCCACATGGGCACCTTGACCGCAAAGGCTGCGAAGAACGCGAAGAACAAGAAGTTTTGCGCCGTGGCCGACAAAGGCAGCTTGTGCCATGCCGCAATGTCAAAGCTGCCACCCGACTGGGTGTACAAGTAAATCAAGGCGATCAATGTGAGGAGTGAGCCCAACAAGGTGTACAAGAAGAACTTGAACGCTGCATAGATTTTGTTCGGACCGCCCCAAATACCAATGATCAAATACATTGGAATGAGCGTGGCCTCAAAGAACACGTAGAACAGCAAGCCGTCTAATGCGGAAAACACGCCAATCATCAAGCCAGACAAGATGAGGAACGCGGCCATGTACTGGTTCACTTTTCGCGTGATCACTTCCCAACCCGCAATCACCACAATCACATTGATGAAGGCAGTGAGGATGACGAACCACACAGAAATGCCGTCAACACCCAAGTGGTAGTTGACGTTGAAGCGCTCAATCCAAGACGCTTTTTCGACAAACTGCATGGCAGCTGTGTCAAGTTTGAAGCCACTGTACAAAGGCAGTGTGATCAGGAAACTGATGACCGATCCGACAAGGGCCAACCAGCGCACAGCCGGGGCTTGTTCATCACGACCCAAAGCCAGTAAAACAAGACCGAACGCGATAGGCGTCCAGATGGCAAGGCTCAACAAATTCATTTTGATGCTTCCTTATTTGTTGAGCCAGACGAAGTACGTCATGAGCAAGAAAATACCCAAGATCATCACCAAGGCGTAGTGGTAGAGGTAGCCCGATTGCAGCTTGCGGGTCCAGGCTGAAACCATGCCCACCAGCTTCCAAGAGCCGTTGACAAGCAAGCCGTCGATCAAGGTGCGATCGCCAACTTTCCAAAGTCCATTGCCCAAGGCGCGTGCACCGCGGGCCAAAACGTTTTCGTTGAACCAGTCCATGAAGTACTTGTTCTCAAGAATGACCACCAAGGGACGCAGCGCACGGCCAATGGCGGCTGGCACTGCGGGGTTGATCAAGTACATGTACCAAGACACCACCACACCGGCCAAAGCCAGCCAGAACGGCGCAGTGGTCACAGCGTGCAATGCCATGGCCACGGGGCCGTGGAAGGCATCTGCCAATTCATGCATCACGTGGTGCTTGTCGCCGTCCACAAAGATCGCGTCTTTGAAGAACTCGCCAAACAGCATGGGGTCGATGGTCATGTAACCAATGACCACCGAAGGAATGGCCAACAAAATCAGGGGCACTGTGACCACCCAAGGTGACTCGTGCGGACCATGATCGTCGTGACCATGGTCGTCATGGTGATCATCGTGGTGACCGTGATGTGCATCAGGGTTCTGGTCATAGCGCTCTTTGCCATGGAACACCAAGAAGTACATGCGGAAGGAATAGAACGCTGTGACGAAGACACCCGCCAGCACCGCAAAGTGCGCAAAGCCAGCCGCAGGCAAATGGCTTTCGGCCACGGCTTCAATGATGCTGTCTTTGGAATAGAAGCCAGAGAAGAAAGGCGTGCCGATCAAAGCCAAAGAACCAAGCAAAGACGTGATCCATGTGATGGGCATGTACTTGCGCACGCCGCCCATGTAGCGAATGTCTTGGTTGTGGTGCATGCCCATGATGACCGAGCCTGCGCCTAAGAACAACAAAGCTTTGAAGAAGGCGTGCGTCATGAGGTGGAACACGGCCACTGAGTAAGCCGAAGCACCCAAAGCCACTGTCATGTAACCCAATTGCGAGAGTGTGGAGTAAGCCACCACGCGCTTGATGTCGTTTTGAATGATGCCCAAGAAACCCATGAACAAGGCCGTGATGGCACCAATCACCATGATCAAGTTCAAGGCAGTTTCAGACAACTCAAACAAGGGTGACATGCGCGCCACCATGAAGATACCCGCCGTCACCATGGTCGCTGCGTGAATCAACGCAGAAATAGGTGTAGGACCTTCCATGGAGTCTGGCAACCAAACGTGCAAGGGGAACTGAGCTGATTTGCCCATGGCACCAATGAACAAGCAGATGCAAATGACGGTAATCAGCATCCAAGAAGTGCCTGGCAATGTGAGCGCGCTGAGGTCAGCGGCTTTGGCAAAGGCTTCTGTGTAATTCAGCGTGCCTGCAAATGCAGCAATGAGGCCAATGCCCAAGATGAAACCGAAGTCACCCACACGGTTGACCAAGAAGGCTTTCATGTTGGCAAAAATGGCAGTGGGTTTGTTGAACCAGAAACCAATCAACAAATAAGACACCAAGCCAACTGCCTCCCAACCGAAGAACAGTTGCAGCATGTTGTTGCTCATGACCAGCATCAACATCGAGAAAGTGAACAATGAGATGTAGGCGAAGAAACGGTTGTAGCCCTCGTCTTCTTCCATGTAACCGATGGTGTACAAGTGAACCATCAGCGATACGAAAGTGACGACGCACATCATCATGGCGGTGAGGCCATCGACCATGAAGCCCACTTCCATTTTGAGACCCCCAACGGCCATCCAGGTGTAGAGGGTTTCGTTAAAGCGTGCACCGTCCACAGCCACACTCTTCAAAGTGGAAGCGGACAAGATGAAAGCAATCAACACGCCCAAAATGGTGAGCGTGTGGGTCAGGCGACGACCAATCCAGTTACCACCGAATTGCGTTCCCAAAATACCAGCCAGCGCCGATCCCACCAGAGGGGCCAATGGCACTGCAAGCAGCGTTGAAGCGTTGAGGGTTTGGCTCATGTTCTTTTAACCTCTTAACCCTTGAGCGAATTGAGCTCGTCCACATTGATGCTGTTCTTGTTGCGGAACAAGAGCACCAAAATGGCCAAACCAATGGCGGACTCGGCTGCTGCCACTGTCAAGATGAAAAACACGAAGACTTGTCCGTGCATGTCACCCAAGAAGTGAGAGAAAGCCACAAAATTCATATTGACCGCCAAGAGCATCAACTCAATGGCCATCAACAACACGATGAGGTTCTTACGGTTCAAAAAGATACCGATGACCG
>JACCDH011165626.1_pt1 | contig 10729 bp, 10 predicted proteins | sample 7442481 | NCBI WGS metagenome assembly JACCDH01 (sample SAMN15323433, study PRJNA562643) | freshwater metagenome | isolation source: river surface water | place: USA:Blue River Watershed | collected 2017-08-15
CATTGCTGCAGCTCCAGAACCATCAGGGTGGTTTCGGCAGCGTCTCGGGCTAATTGCTCACAGGAGATGCCGGTCGCAAGGCCTGCGGAATCAGGTACAGCGTAGGCGGGGGCTGCCGCAACTCCTGTGGCAGTGGTGGAAACGATGGGCAAGGAGCCGGGATCTTGACTGGGCTGGATGCGCAGCCCGACATCACCGCCACGCAAAACAGGCCGCAGGCCAGCCAACAAGCCTTTTTTTGTCTGAAATTCAATCGATACCTCCTGATTGATGGTTCGTTGCGTAATAAGGGTGTCGGCAACGTGTTGCTCTTGCTTTGCTTGAATCAATGCAGCCTGCTGCTTTTCGGCATCCCAGACGCGCTGGACACGGGTCTGACCGATTTGGATACCGCCAATCAACACCGTGAACAACAAGAGTCCACCCAGGATGTAGTTCCAGTTGCCCAGCAAGAGGCGACTAACCCAGTTCATTGGGAACCGCCGTCCAGAGCTTGCAGCTTGTGCTGGTTCATGAGATTGATCACCTTGTCGGCATAGGCGGGATCGGTGGCATAGCCAGCCTTGGCCAGTGCGTAGGCAAAAGCCTCTGCCGTCAGGCATTGGAAGCACGGCCGATAGCGCAGGTTCTGTTTGAGAAATGCCGCATGGTCATCAAGGCTCTCTTGCCAGCTGGCGTACTTGCGCCATTCAGCAGGCACCACAACCCATTGGCCACGGATGAATTCCTTGGTCTGCAAGGTCAAGGTATCGCCCCTCCAACGGCTGTCAGCCTTGATGCCAAAGAGGTTCTTTCCCACCTTGGCCAAACCAGACTTGCCCCAGCCAGATTCCAATGCAGCCTGTGCGATCGTGATGCTGGCAAAAACCCCGGTGCGCTCGGCAGTAGCCTGCGCAGAAGGACCGATCAGCGCGATGAATTCAACCGGCTTCATAGCAGCTCCTTTACATCCTTGGCAACCTTATCTATGGAAGCGTCGCGCCTGTCATCGATGAAGTTAAAAATCCACCGCACCATTGCCCAGCCTGGAAGACCACAGGCGAAGATCAACCCTCCTAAGGCACACAGACCCAAGGTTGAGAAAGCCCAGTGATGCAACCCAAAGTGTTCGACGGTAATTGCGCCACCGCCAATGCTGGACACCACCGTGCTGATCAGGCCAACGGCCCACTCTCGCTTGTTTCGAGGTGGGGTCATCAGCATGACCACCACGGCTGCCAAGGTGGCACCACTTGCGGCAGCGACTGCCGTTCCACCGAGCGCCTTGTAGGCCACCGCTGCTCCGGCAACCCCACTACTTGTCGGTTCTGGCATTCATTTCTCCAAAAAAGAAACCCGCCTGGATTGCTCCTCGGCGGGCGGTTACAAAATCAAGTTCAGATCAGGATTGATCAGCGGTATGCACCAGTGAGTTTTCGGCCACACAGGTGATTTCCACTTGCTCCCCGCGCGGACGAACCGCAATCACTCGGGCCAGCAGACTCCATTGCTCAGCCACTCCAAAGGCAAAGTGGGTCCGCTCGGACGAGAGTCCAATTTCGACGGGAATGTCGGGCAACTCTTCAAAGACCACATGCTGCGAATCACGGCCCGATATCACCGTATGCGGGCCACTGACACCGCCATCGCGACGGCGCAGCGCCATCACATGCGGCTGACCATCCATGAAACTAACGGACTCAGACAGGGTGGCGATTTGGTTGTCGGCATCCCAGGCGACGATTTCACCACCCACCCCCCAACTGGGCATGTCATGGGCAATGGCAATTAAGTCGCCATAGGTGGGAATCAAACCTTCCAACTCGGTGCGCAAGGTGATGATGCGACGGCGGTATCGATTGGCGGCAGCCACATACAACCCTTCACGGATCGCATGGGCCTCGGTCGTGCAACCAAAGAGCCGCAGCTTGGCCGGATTGGTGCTGCTGGAGCCCGGAAGACTCACCGTCACTTCATCAGGCTTCCACGTGCGACTGCTAAAGAACTCCACCGTCACCGCATCTGCCGTCTCTTCACCCGGCATTACATACTGAATCTTGAGACTGTTCTTGACGATGTTGCGCGGACTGAAGAGTGCCACTGGTAACGCTCGATCCTCATCCCGCACGAGGCGAACAATGCCACCTTGCAGAAAAGGTACGGCCCGACCGCACCTAGCCACCCTGGTCAGGGCTTCCCAAACAGTGACCTGCTGGTCGAAAACACCGTCAAATTGATCGCCCCGGTCGGTCCAGACTTGATCGAGTTGGGCCAAGGCAGCAAGATCGATCCGTGCATCGGTCAGTTTGGCACCGTAGCTGGCACGCAAGATATCGGCAAAGGCCCAGGCGATCGATCGATTGGTCACCGTTGAGGACCAACCAGAGTTTGCCGACCACACCTGGAGCTTGCGCGTGACGATGCAGTTGATCAACCGACTGGACCGCTGGGACAGGTTATCGGTGGCGCGCATACGAATGGCGAGCAGCGTGATGTTGTCAGGGTATGTGACACCACCGGCTAAATAGCCTCGGGCTTCCCCCCCAACGCACTTCGTGCCCAACTCGGGAACTGGTGTCCTTGCTATCCAAACGCGTGGCTCGTACTTCATAGCGGCCCAAGCTGACGGCGTATTTGAAAGACAGTCGCTGCGGCGTAGTAGTGGCGGCACTCATGCTCTCACTTCCCAAGAGGAACCAATCACCCAGCAGATAGCCCTCTGCATCTATCGGCCGCGCTTCAAAACGCCAGTTGGCACTTCGGACTTCCAAGCCTCCGGCGTCGTTCGCGTAATACAGCCCTCGCGGCAGCAGGATGTCGATGCCAATGTGCGTGACCTCGCTGTCGGCCGGGTTGATGGCAAAGCCCCCGGTCCAGATGCCAGCCAGCAGTTCCTGACCGGCGACCTCAGGGGCGGTCACAACATCTGGGTTGAACAAGGTCACAGTGCTACCCGGTTGCACGATCTGGAAGATCACTTCTTCAAAAGATGTGATCGGCGTGTCCTCGATGCGCAGCTGCTCGATCTCGTACTCACCCAAACCGATACAGTGCAACTGATGCAGGAACTGTTCATTGCCCTGGTATTCGCCGTAGGGAGTGGCAGCGAGATCCGGATAGACCAGATGGCGACCATAAACAACCGGGATGGGCTGCGCTAGCCGCGCATAGTTTCCCTGGCCTTGCAGGCTGTAGGTGGGCGACGGTTGGGCTAAACCACTCCCAGCCCCGGCAAAGGACGGCATATTGGGCGTGGGAAGTGGAACCAGGGCACTGACCAATGCCGAGCCAGCCGTCATAATGACGGCTGAACCAACGGCCGTGGCCAGGTTGCCGCTGAAACCTAGGCTTGCGCCCAAGGGTCCACCGTAGACGGTTGCTACCACCATCACCGCAATCATCAAGACTGTGCGCAGCGGATTCTTACCGCCTCCACCGCCACCTCCACCGCCCTGCGGCAGGGTGATAAAGATCACTGCGCCGTCAATGGGTGTAACAGCCCAGTCACCGCGCAAGACTGGGTTGCCGTTCTTGATGCAAATGGTAGGTTGATCAAATTCGGTAATGCCCTGGGTGCCTAGCCACTGGCGTATGGTTTGGTTGGCGTGGGCAACCATTACTTCGCGCTGGCTTGGCCTAAAGGGGTTGCGCAGCATGATGACTGCACTCTGATTGACTTCAGTCACGGTGACTCCACAAAACGGTAAAAGCCTTCCACGCGCCACCCATGCAGCAGGAGATCGGGTAGCTTTTGAAAGACCACACCAGCATCCTTGACTGCATGAAGCACTCCGCCGCCATCAATCTCCAACCAGACGCCAACATGTACGGGGTGGCGGGATTGGCGAAGCAACACCGCATCTCCCTCGACGGGTTTCACGACCACTGCCCAGCGTTGCCGCTCAGGGTGGCTGCGAAAGGTTGAAACTACGGCGCGCAGATCGTTGGCATTGACAGGGATTTCCGGAAGGTCTCGGCCGAAATGGTCACGCTGGATGGCGAGGAACAGCCCCCAGCAGTCAAACGCATCCGGGCCACGCGCACCGGCGTGCCAGGGCCGACCGATGAGCTCGGTCGCCCAATAGGGTGTCGGGTTCATCGGGTCAGACCCGGAAAGGTTTTGGCGGTGTAGCTGATGCCGGGGAAGGCCTTGTTGCCGACGTCCAGCATGCGCGCCCGCCCGGTCACCCGGAAGATGTCGGCTTCGACCTCGGTCAGCACCAGGTGAATCGGCGGATCCATCTGCGGCCCCTCCAGGTCGGTCGAGAGATACGGCCGGTAGGTCACTTCAATCACCGACTGAGACTCGGCCGCCGCATCCAGATGTCGTACGATCTCTCGCGAAACGTTGTCCAGCGTCACGGTGATTTCCGGCACCGGCATGGTGTCCACGGGCGGCAAATCCAGCTCAAAGCCCATGGCCACGAATTGCACGCGCTCGCCGGCTTGCAGCGGGGCTTGCGATTCCAGCCGAGCCCACAGATCACTGGTGTCGCGCACCACCCGAATAGCAACCAGCTGCCCTGTCTCATCGACAAAGGCCGGATGGCGCAACTCCAGGGTATGCAGGATGATCTGTTCAGAGGGAGCGCTGGCGTAGGCCTCCTTGATGGCTTCTGATAAAGCAGCGTTGGGCATCAGAGATCACCGCTCAGAGGATCACCGGATAAGGCACGTAGCTGGTTTCGCTGTCGTCCTCGGGCAACTGCGCCTCCCCCGCATAACCACTGGCCAGCACCTGACCATCATCGAGCAGAAACACCAGGCCCTGCTCTGAGCTGGATCCGTAGGACGAAAGATCAACCACCCGGCGCTGCGCAATGCGTACCAGTTCCACGCTGCTGCGGTTGGTGGCATCGCCCAGTCCCAGCGCTCCGTTGCCGTTGTAGCCCCAGGCGTAGGCGGTGCCGTTTTCCAATAAAGCAGCGCCATAGTTGTAGGAACCGGTGCCACCGTGCACGGCCTTGACCACCGTATTGCCCACCGGCACTTGCACAAAGTTGCCGCTGTTGCTGCCGTTGGCGTTGCCCCAATAGGCGCCCGCGCCACAGGCCCACAAAGTCTTGTCGGTTTTCTTGAGGTAGGTGAGCGGATAGTCGTAACTGCCTGCGTAGACGTCGACCACGTTGGTGGCCACCTGTACCGGGGTGAACTGGTTGGCAAGATTGCCGTTTCCCAATTGACCGTAGTCGTTGGTGCCCCAAGCATGCAGGGCACCGGTACTGTCCAATGCGAAAGCATGAACATAAGCCCCGAACACCTTGACGATGGTTTTACCGGCGAGACTGCCACCCGCACGCGGCATGGCGACGTTGGCCTGATTGCTGCTGCCATCCCCCAACTGCCCGTTGCCGTTGTAACCCCACGAGTACAGGGTGCCGTCATTCTTGACGGCGTAATGGGCGGTGTAACGCTCCCGGCCGGCAGCAACGTGGGTAATGCCGGCGAGCACCGGCAATTGCACAAAGTTGTTGCGCTGGGTGGTGTCGCCCAAGCCGAGCTGCCCATAACCGTTGTAGCCGCAGGCATGCACAGTGCCATCGCTGCACAGGACCAAGGTGCTGTTGTAACCCTCAGTACCGCAGTTCAGTGCCAGCTGGATCACGGTTTTTCCGGCAATTGAGTTGCTGGCATTAGCGCTCATGTTGTATGGCACCGGCTGGTTGGTCGTGTTGCCTGTACCGAGTTGGCCGTAACCGTTATAGCCCCAGCCCCACAGCTGCCCGTTCTTGTCGATGCAGTAGCCGTTGGTGTCCTGGCTGTAATAGAGCTTGGCCGCCCCGGGAAACCCGGGCGGGAACGCGGTACGCGCCGGGTAGGAACGTGCATAGGTGGTGCCATCGCCCAGCTTCCAGTTGGCGTTGCGTCCCCAGGCACGGATGCTGCCATCGGTCATGATGAGGCCGAACTGGCGGTAGCTATTGGGCTGTGTGTTACTGGCGTTCTCCGACAATTTCTGCGCCTTGGTGCCGGAGCGCACATCTGGTGTCTCCCACACCGGCACGCCCTGTGCGCCGATGGTGAGCACCTGCCCGGATTGGCCCACAGGTAAGGCGACCAGTTGGTTGCCATCGAAGTAGATGACTTCCCCCGGCAGGCTCGAGACCCCTTGGGTGCCTTGTGCAAACAGATCCCAGGCCGGGGAGTTGGCGTGCGGCGCTACGCCCGTGGTGGCATCGGCGAGGCATACAAAGCTATCGCCGTTGTGGCCGACCACGTCCTGGCGGGCGTAGGTGGCGCTGGCGTCGTATGCGCCGCGCCAGGTAAAGGCAATTTTGCCCAGAGAAACGGTTCCCATGGAGCGCTCCTTCAAGAAACAGGGAAATGAAATTCAAGAGATTCAAAACAGGATCGGCGAGGGCGCGAAGCGATGGTCGCTGTCGTCGTCACCCGTCTGTCCGTATTGACCGTGGCCGGTCGACATGACCTGGCCATCAGTCGTGAGGAAGTGGTAGGCCCCGCTGTGGTACTCGCCGCCTTCGCCGCAACCCATCGTTCCAGAGCGTGAGAAATCCACAATCGGTCGATCGATCAGAACGAAGCGGGAGGGCGTGTTCGAAGAGTCGGCGTAGCCATTGCCGCACTGTCCAGCACCACCCATGCCCCAGCCCACTGCTTTGCCGTCAGCTCGAAGTGCCATGGCCGATGAGCCATAGCTGCTGCCGTACATGCGCAGTTTGGTGACTTGGGTCAGAAAGTCGCCGCCGATGGTCGCCCAAGTCGTTCGATCTGTGCCACCGCCGATGTGATAGTTGTTATTACCGGTATGCCGCACCGAGCCATCCTGCATCAACGCTAACGTTCGGCCATAGCCACCCGAGATTGCATACGCATCCACCACGCCATCAAGAACCTTGTAGGGAAACAGGGCGTGGCCTGTGTAGATGTCCCCCGTGTATCCAGTTCCCCAGATCCCCGAGGTCTGACCGCTGTCATGTCCCCAGCGGTAGAGCGCGCCATCTTCGAGAATGACGCCGTAACTGCGGTAGTACTGGCTGCCCGCCACCCAATGAGCATCGGACTCGGAGCAGAAAACTTTCTTGACGCGCTTTTCTGTGCCCCAAGGCATCCAAATGCGGTGCGTGTATTGGTCGCTGCCAAAGCCACAGGAATTGGCTTCTCCGGCAACCCATAATTTGCCAGCAGTGTCGATCAGGTAACTGGCGGCATAGGTGCCGCCTGACAGGAACACCGCTTTGATCGGGGTGTCCGCAGTGAATGGTACAAGTTGCGGCGTGGTCACCACTGAGGTGTGGCCCAAGCCCAGGCTGCCCTGCTGGTTGGCGCCCCAAACATAGACCCGGCCTTGTGCGTCTAGGCATGCGAGCATGCGGTAGCCATACCAGTCATGGCCAGTGACCATCTGTCTGACTACAGCATTAGTAGGCAACTGGCCCATCCCATTGACGCGTCGGGGTACTGGATTGGCGCTCGCCGTCGGTGAGGCATAGCCGCTGTTGCCCCCGGCGTGCCAGAGTCCGCCCTCGGCATCGATAAAGAAGGTGTCATCCCACAAGCAGGTCACCGACACGACGCGTGGTGTCCCAGGCGGGAATGCCACCCGAGCTGGGAAGGTGCGGCCTATGTCTCCGGTATTGCCAGTACCTTGCTGACCATAGATGGCGCGCCCCCATGCCCTGACCGAACCATCGTTCATGACAGCAGCCATGAAGTAATTCGAGCTGTGATAGTCCGCTGCGGCGCGATCCGTGTTCATGAGGGTGGTCGCAATCGTGCCGTTACGGTCAGCCATGAAACGAAACTCCACGCCGTCCACCCCGTTGGAGTGAAGCACCATGCTGCCGATGCCGCCTACGGAAACACCACCAGTCAGCAAATGCCCTTTGAGCACTGCGTCTTGCTGACCAAGCGAAAAAGGCTGCGGCTGGCCGTGGCGAATAACCCACGCGCCCCCATCCTTGAACACTACATCGCCATCGCGATAACTGAGATACGGGGAGTAGATGCCACACCATCGATAGCCGAGCGCTGAGATATCGAGGTTCATAGTTGCACCTCCAACGCATTGTCATGGATAACAAAAGTGACACCTTCAGCCAGGCTCCAAGACAGAAAAACCTGGGCATCAAATCCACTCTCTCGTCCCTCAGTGAGCAGCAACTCCGAGCCGTCGCGGGACAACTGAAATCCATAAAAACGAGGCAATGCAGCAGTGTTCACCAGCTCATAGCCGGATTCATCGGTCTTGACCTTCAAGAGCTTGCCCCGCGCACCGGTCAAGGTATCTGGCAAGCCAACAGCCAGCAAGCGTGCAACGACTTGCTGAAGTACAGCCTCTACTTCCACAAAGATTTGATTGCCGCTTGACTGGACCTGTTCGAGTACCGCCGTGGTGTCAGTTATGCCCTGTGTTGCGGCTGTCTGTGCTCGGTCTGCCTCTGCGGTGGCCAACGAATATGCCGACTGTGCATCCTGAGCAGCCGATTGGCTTTGCGCGAGGATGCCATCGGTTGCCAGGTTGATGGCCAGATCGGCGTCTTTAAGTAACTTGGCGATGGACGGCACAGCTCCACCTTCGGTCGTGACGCTCACACTAGGCGAGCCATGCACCACCTGATGCAGGATGAGGCCATCGGCAGTGACCTGTGCGACGGCAGTATTGAGATCGGTTTGTAGGGTCATATAAATCTCAGCGCAGGAAATCAGGGAGATCACCATGCACCGTTTGATGCAGCGTGTCACGGATAGCGAAGATGTCGGTGACGGACATCTCAAGCAGCAAGTTGAGAGCGCCATAATCAAGGGTGGGGCGCTCACGGACTTCAATCTCACCCTTGACCTCCCAGTAGTGACCAGGAATAAGGTCAGCCTCGAACTGGCGGGTAAAGCGGGCCTCGTGCAGCAAAAGCCCAAGACCACCGAGCAGGGTGATCTCGAACCACTGCCCGCCCTCATCAGCGTGGTACTTGTACCAAGCCTCGAACAAAGCAAATTCGAACTCGGTGAACAGCCATCGCACGGTTATCCGCGTGGGCGTCTGTCGAAACCTGCGACGCTGACGCGCAGGTCCGGAGTCCATATCGGTCCGTAGCACTGCTTCCTGTGGACTCAGGCTATAGCCTTCGATCGTGGGCAATGGCAAGGTGGTTGGCCATGTGATATTCATCGTACGGCTCCAGCTGCTGGGTTAAGGCCATAACGGCGCTCCATCACTGGGGCCAAACCAGTACCCATGCCAATCGACCGAGCCATCCGCCCCTCAATCTGCTCAACGATGACCTCAAGCTTGAGCCCACCGTCTTCCTGCTGTTTTTGCTCAACACGAGCGCCAACGCCACTGACGTTGTTGACGACTTTTACTTCGATGTTGACCTGCGGTCGAGATAAGCCCGCGCCGATTGCCGCCATCTGTCCGCGTGTAAACACACCCTCGCCGCGCTGCAAAATAGCGGGAACCTCGTTATGTCCGACAATGCCCCCACTGTGATAGCGGGGCACCGCACGCTGGATCAGTGCATCGACACCGATCACGCCGCCGCTATGGGCAACTGGCAACGTTCCTGAAACAGAAGCAGCAGGTTCAGACGGAGTGAATAAACTTGAAAGAGCATTTGCAAAGGGTAAAGTAATAGCTCTCTGGATCTGGATGCGGATCAGGTCCGAGATGATGGAGTTGACCAGCGACCTGAAGTCGAGCTTGCCCGTCATCACAAAGCCCACCAGCGCATCGGTCATGCCGTTGAAGGCGCGGATTGTTGCCGCTTCCATCTGCTTGCCAATCTGCTCAGCCTCTTCGGCCACTGCTCGCATGCCCTTGGCAAATCCGGCTTCGGGATCCGAGAGTTCCTTGGCACGCTGCGTCAACAGCTGAGCGCCATCTGCCGCTTGGCGGGCGGCTTCCTCGATTTTGCGAAGGGCTTCGGCGAGTTTTTCATTGCCGGGAGCGGCGTCTGCCAGGGCACGCGCCTGCTCGGCCAGTGTGGCCAGCTGGTTCGCACTTTCCTGACGGACTTCGCCCAGGCGGCGCAGCGAGTCCAGCTCGCTGATGGCGCCTGTCTCGCGCAGGGTTTTGATCTGCTCTTCGCTGGCACGCAACTGGGCCTGACCGCGCGAAGCCTGCTCTTGCAGGTCTTTGAGCGATTCGCCAGGCAGGCGGATCTGGCGCTCCAGGTCGGACTGCTGAGCATCGCGCTCGAGCTTTTGGCGTTTGAGGGTAATTTCCAGAAGCTTGTCCTGGAGCTTGAGTTTGTCCTGACTGGTTTTAGCGACCGTGTCGAGACCTTTGCGCAAAACAGCTTCCTCATCCGAGGACAAGGCAGAGAGCTTTTGCGTGAAATCTTGCTGCGCAGCCAAGCGAGCGTCACTGGCCTCCTTGAAACTCAAGTAGCCCTGGTTTTCATAAAGGTCGATGATGCGTTGGCGGTCCTTGAGGATGCCCGACTCTGTATCTACCAGGCCTTGCAGTCCCTTGAGTTCACTGTCGATGCCCGCCATGGCCGTTGCTGTGACGGCCGTGGTGGCGGTGCTGTAGTTCAGGCGCTTGCGGGGCGCGGGTGCAGTTGTTTCTGAGTTGCTCGCAACGGTGCCTTTGCGGATGTCATCAAAGCGTTTGGTGACCGCATCGGCCAAGAGCGGCATGTCCCACAGCTCGACATAGTTCTGATTGGCCTGCTCGACGATCGCGTTGCGTTTGTCCAGCGCCGCTTTGAGGCGTGCGCGGTTCTCTTCAGAAAACGGATTGAGCCCCTCGCCCCCCGCTAAAAACGTCCCCGCCAACTCAATGTCTGCC
>JACCDH010530837.1_pt1 | contig 10726 bp, 7 predicted proteins | sample 7442481 | NCBI WGS metagenome assembly JACCDH01 (sample SAMN15323433, study PRJNA562643) | freshwater metagenome | isolation source: river surface water | place: USA:Blue River Watershed | collected 2017-08-15
CCTTCTTCGGCGGCTTCGATCGTCTGTTCATGAAGGGCCTGACGCCGGAGTCCGCCGGTGCGACCTTCAGCAAGGGTGTCTATATCCCGGAACTGGTCTTCGCCTGCTTCCAGGCCACCTTCGCCGCCATCACCTGCGGCCTGATCGTCGGCTCCTTCGCCGAGCGCATCAAGTTCTCGGCCGTGCTGCTGTTCATGGTGCTGTGGTTCACCTTCAGCTACCTGCCGGTGGCGCACATGGTCTGGTACTGGGACGGCCCGGACGCGATCACCGACGCCGCCTCGCTCGAGAAGGTCACCGCCGCTGCGGGCTGGCTGTGGGCCAAGGGCGCGCTGGACTTCGCTGGCGGCACCGTGGTGCACATCAACGCGGGCGTGGCTGGCCTGGTGGGCGCCTACATGGTGGGCAAGCGCGTGGGCTACGGCAAGGAGTCCCTCGCTCCGCACAGCCTGACCCTGACCATGGTCGGCGCTTCGCTGCTGTGGGTGGGCTGGTTCGGCTTCAACGCCGGCTCCAACCTCGAAGCCAACGGCGTGGCCGCCCTGGCCTTCGTGAACACGCTGGTCGCCACCGGCGCCGCCACCCTGTCCTGGATCGCCGGCGAGGCGCTGTCCAAGGGCAAGGCCTCGATGCTGGGCGCCGCCTCCGGCGCGGTCGCCGGCCTGGTGGCCATCACCCCGGCCTGCGGCTTCGTCGGCCCGATGGGCGCCATTGTCATCGGCCTGGTCTCCGGTCTGGTGTGCCTGTGGGGCGTCAACGGCCTCAAGCGCCTGCTGGGTGCGGATGACTCGCTGGACGTGTTCGGCGTCCACGGCGTGGGCGGCATCGTCGGCGCCCTGCTGACCGGCGTGTTCGCCTCGCCCTCGCTGGGCGGTGCCGGCATCTGCAACTACGTCACCAACAAGTGCGGCGACCCGGCGGACTTCCCCGGCATCGCGGCGCAGGTGTGGATCCAGTTCCACGGCGTGATCACCACCGTGATCTGGTCTGCGGTCGTGGCCTTCATCGCCTACAAGCTCGTCGACCTGGTCATCGGCCTGCGCGTCACCGAGGAAGAAGAGCGCGAGGGCCTGGACATCTCCAGCCACGGCGAGACGGCGTACCACCGCTGATCGCCAGTCGCCCGCCTTGCCGATCCTGGCCGCATGGCTCAGGGATCGGCGGGCGGCCCCAGCGGCATCGCCAGCGAGAGGCTGGCGCCAGGGCCCTCGCCCTGCACTGACAGGCCCAGCCCCTCCTCCCGGGCGAGGGCCATCACCTCGGCCCAGCCGAGGCGCCGGTAGGCCGGCTCGCGACGCGGGCCGGCCTTCTGTCTTTCCAGGCCGTCGTCCGGCGGCGGGGGGGGCCGTAGCGCCAGTTGCAGGGTCACCCGTTGCGCGTCGAGCGGGCGGGTCTCCACCACCACCTGCAGCGGCGGCTCGGCCTGGTCGGTCAGCCACAGCAGGCAGGCAGGCAGCGCCAGCCGCAGCGCGCCGGCCTCCACCACCAGGCTGGCTTGCGCCGGCGCCACCCGTGGCAGCAGCGTGAAGCCATCGAAGGCCAGCGGCGTCGCCAGCAGGGCGGCCGACTGGGCCACCACCTCGCCCAACGGCAGCCGCGCCGAGGGTGGCGGCGACAGCCACCCCACCAGGTCGAGGCAGGTCTGCACCGCCGAGCGTGAGAAGCCAGTCAGGCGCAGCACGCCTTCGCGCAGCTGCGGCAGGTCGGGCGCGGGCGCGGCGAGACGGCGCTCGAGCACGCTGCTGGCCATGGTGATCGGCTGCAGGTGCGCCGCGGCCTCATGGCGCAGCGCGGGCGCGAGGCGACGGAGCAGGGCATAGCGGGCGGCCTCGGCCAGCGTGGGTGGCAGGGGCGCGGGCGACTGGGGGCTGGGGGTCGACAGGGTGGGCGTCATGGCGGGCGTCATGGCTGGGGTGGGGCAGGCCGCTGGGGCGGGGTCCTGCCTCCATGTCGGAGCGGGCCGCAGATCGTAGTGGCCTGCGCGCCCACGCGCAGGCCTTCGACTGTGCACAATGCCACCACTCCCCATGAAACCCTTGACGTGGCAGTGCCTGACCGATGAGCCCGACGCGCTCGGCGAGTCGCCCTTCTGGCATCCGTCGGAGCACACGCTCTACTGGATCGACATCCCTGGCCGCGCCCTGCGGCGGGCCAACGGCTTCACCGGCGCGAGCGAGCGCTGGACCCTGCCGTCCGAGCCCGGCTGCATCGCGCCGGCGCGTGGCGGGGGCCTGGTCGTCGCGTTGCGCGACGGGCTCTACCGCGCGCCTGCCTGGGGCGGGGCGCTGGAGCGGCTGCAGCCCGCGCCCTACGACACCGCCACCACCCGCTTCAACGACGGCCGCGCCGACCCCGAGGGCCGGCTGTGGGTGGGGACGATCTACGAGCCGCGCGACCGGCCCGAGGCCGCGCTCTACTGCCAGCAATCCGGCGCCCCCCTGCGCCGCATGGCAGGCGGCGCCACCACCGGCAACGGCCTGGCCTTCTCGCCGGACGGGCGCACGCTGTACTGGTCGGACACCCCCGGCCATGTGATTCGCGCCTGGGACCGCGAACCGGCCAGCGGCGCCCTCTCGGCCCCGCGCGAGTTCCACCGCTTCCCGCCCAAGCCCGCCGGCTGGCAGCCCGGGGCGGGCGATGGCGATCCCGCCTACGGCGGCCGGCCCGACGGCGCCGCGGTCGATGCCGAGGGCCATTACTGGGTCGCGATGTTCGAGGGCGGCCGCCTGCTGCGCCTCGCTCCCGACGGCCAGGTGGCGGGCGAGTGGCCCCTGCCGGTGCGCTGTCCCACCATGCCCTGCTTCGGCGGGGACGACCTGCGTACCCTCTACCTCACCACGGCGCGCGCCAACCGCCCCGCGGGCGAGCTGGCCTGCACCCCGCTGGCCGGCCACGTGCTGTTCACCCGGGTCGAGGTGCCGGGCCTGCCGGTGAATTTCTTCATCGACTGATCGCAAAAAGTTCAAGCCGCCCCGGCCGGCCGGCGCGTCGCCCGGCCTTACCATCGCGGCAATGGATGATTCCGCCCTCTCACCCCTGATCGACCGCATCCGCGCCGCGGTGGCGGACCGCCGCCCGCTGCGCATCCGCGGCGGCGGCACCAAGGACTTCTACGGCGAGCCCACGGGTGAGGGCGAGGTGCTCGCCACCACTGGCCTGACCGGCATCGTGAGCTACGAGCCCAGCGAGCTGGTGGTCACCGTGCGCGCCGGCACGCCGCTGGCCGAGCTGGAGGCCGCGCTCGCGGCCCAGGGCCAGTGCCTGCCGTTCGAGCCGCCGCACTTCGGCCCCGGCGCCACCGTTGGCGGCATGGTGGCGGCGGGCCTGTCCGGCCCCGCGCGCGCCAGCGTGGGCTCGGTGCGCGATTACGTGCTGGGCGTCACGCTCGTCAACGGCCGCGGCGAGGTGCTGCAGTTCGGCGGCCAGGTGATGAAGAACGTGGCCGGCTACGACGTCTCGCGCCTGCTGGCCGGCTCCATGGGCACGCTGGGCCTCATCGCCGAGGTGAGCCTGAAGGTGTTGCCCGTCGCGCCGGCCGAGGCCACGCTGCGCTTCGAGATGCCGCAGCAGCAGGCGCTGGACCGCCTCAACGAATGGGGCGGCCAGCCGCTGCCCCTGAACGCGAGCGACTGGGTGGTCGATCAGGGCGTGCCCACGCTGTACCTGCGCCTGCGCGGCGCGGTGGCGGCGGTGGAGGCGGCCTGCCGCAAGCTCGGCGGCCAGCGCCTGGACACCGTCGCCGATGACTGGGCGGCCTCCCGCGAGCTCGCGCTGCCCTGGTTCAACGAGCGCGGCGCGCGCGACCTGTGGCGCCTGTCGGTGCCACAGACGGCGCCGGTGCTGTCGCTGCCCGAAGACCCCTTCATCCAGTGGCAGGGTGGCCAGCGCTGGGTGCGCGCCGAACCCGGCGCCGGTGCGGCGCTGCGCGCGGCGGCCCAGGCCGCTGGCGGCAGCGCCACGCTGTTCCGGCCCGCCGATCCCCGGGCCCGTGGCCGCTTCGCGCCGCTGGCCCCACCGCTGGACCGCATCCAACGCGACCTCCAGCGCGAATTCGACCCGGCCGGCGTCTTCAACACCGGCCGCCTGTACCCCGTTTCCTGAAGAAGACGCCCGCATGCAAACCCAGTTGTCGCCCGAGTTCCAGGGCACGCCCGAGGGGCAGGAGGCCGAAGCCATCCTGCGCAAGTGCGTGCACTGCGGCTTCTGCACCGCCACCTGCCCCACCTACCAGGTCTTCGGCGACGAGCTGGACGGCCCGCGTGGCCGCATCTACCTGATCAAGCAGGTGCTCGAGGGCCACAAGCCCACCGAGAAGACCCAGATGCACCTGGACCGGTGCCTCACCTGCCGCAACTGCGAGAGCACCTGCCCCAGCGGCGTGCAGTACGGCCACCTGGTGGACATCGGCCGCCAGATCGTCGAGGAGCGGGTCGAGCGCCCGCTGGGCCAGCGCGCCCTGCGCTGGGCGCTGAAGGAGGGCCTGCCCTCGCCGCTGTTCGCCCCGGCGATGAAGCTGGGGCAGGCGGTGCGCGGCCTGCTGCCCGAGGCGCTGAAGAAGAAGGTGCCCGCGCCGCGTCCGGCCGGCGCCTGGCCCACGCGCACCCATGCGCGCAAGGTGCTGATGCTGGCCGGCTGCGTGCAGCCGGCGATGGCGCCCAATATCAACAGTGCCACCGCGCGCGTGCTCGATGCCGCCGGCATCCAGGCGGTGGTGGCGCCGGCGGCCGGCTGCTGCGGCGCGGTGAAGTTCCACCTGAATGACTCGGCCGGCGGCCGCGACCAGATGCGCGCCAACGTCGACGCCTGGTGGCCGTACGTGGAAGGCGGCCAGGTCGAGGCGATCGTCATGAACGCCTCCGGCTGCGGCGTGACGGTGAAGGAATACGGCCACCTGCTCAAGGACGACCCGGCCTATGCGGCCAAGGCCGCGCGCATCAGCGAACTCACGAGGGACCTGAGCGAACTGCTGCCCGACCTGGTGCCGGCGCTCAAGGACAAGGTGAAGGTGGACGCAGGCCTGCTGGCCTACCACCCGCCCTGCACGCTGCAGCATGGCCAGAAGCTGCGCGGCGGCGTCGAGCAGCACCTGGGCGCGCTGGGCTTCACCGTGCGCGTGTCGGCCAACGAGTCGCACCTGTGCTGCGGCTCGGCCGGCACCTATTCGGTGTTGCAGCCCGAGACCGCCGAACAGCTGCGCGACCGCAAGCTGGGCCACCTGGGCGAACTGCAGCCCGCGGCCATCGTGTCCGCGAACATCGGCTGCATCACCCACCTGCAGTCGGGCACCGGCACGCCGGTGCGGCACTGGGTGGAAGTGCTGGACGAGGCGCTGGTCGCCGCTGGCTGACCGCGCGGCCTGCCAGCACCGGGGCTGACAACCCGGCGGGGAAAAAAGGCGTAGGACAGCGACGGGCCGGTCCACCGGGATACCGTTGGGCTGCGCGCCGGCATGTCGTTGGCCGTTGTCGGAGCCACGGCCTTCCTCCCATGACCCCCCTCTCCAGCACATCCCGTTCCCGGCCGGCCAGCCCCAGGCCGGGCCTCGACACGAAGTCGGGGCTGCCGGCCTCTTCGGACCCCTCTTCAGCCTCTTCTCAGTCCTCGTCCTCGTCCTCGGTATCGTCCGCTGCTTCCTCCTCTTTCTCGGATCCGCAGCTCGCGGGGGTATCGTCGCCAGCCGCTTCTTTCCACAGCTTGCATGGCCGCGAGGGCGGCCGATCCGCCACGCATTCGTCGATCCACCGGCGCCGGCGTGAGCGGGGTGATCCGGCGTCGGTTGAATCGCACAAGGTGGCGCGCGTCGCTGCCGAGGCCATGAAGGGTGGAGCGGCAGGAGAGGAAGACCTGTCGTCACCCGCAGGCCGGGCCCGCGCCCTCGCGCAAGCCCGCGCGGTTCGATTGGAGCCAGGTTCGGAATCGCACGCCGAAAGCCGGCTCCAGAGGCTGCAAGTCGAGGACCGGATTTTCACGATCTACCTGGCCATGGACGCGACCGAGCGCCTGCAGGCACTGCGCGACCTGCGTTGCCATGAGCCGGAACATCCGATGGAAACGACCGACTGGTCCGTGCGGGTCGCGACCCGACGCCTGGAGTTCAACGCGGCTTACTCCTGCATGTCGCCACTGCAGCGGGTGCGCACGGCCGCGGAAATCCGTGACCCCGGCGCGCTCGTGAATCTCTCCCCTGAGCGGTGGAAGCGCGCCGTGTCCCTGTGCGAGCACGAGTGGGAGGCGGCCTACGCCTCCTTGGGGGCCGCAGGACGGTTGCATGCGCTGGAGCAGATCCGCCAGTCCCCCCTGCCGCGGCTGGATCGTACGGCCACGCACAGAGCCCTTCTGCTACGCACTGCAGAGTTTTCGCGGCTGCTGGGCACGCGGAGCGTCCTTGAAGCACGGAAGAATCTCGCGCGGCTGCGGACCCTGGACGGCCTCGTGGGCCCTGGTGCTCCTGTCGGTCAGTCCCTCAAGGACCTGCTGCTCCTGCGTTATGCCGAAATGTCGGCGATCTACAGCGTGCTCCCGGAAGAGATCTGTGCGAAGGAGTTCATAAGCCAAAGCCGTCTGTCCGACGTCGATACGCTGGACGATGCGGCTTTCGACGTGCGTGTGCGCCTCACCACGTACGAGGCCGGGGCCGCCTACAAAAGATTAGGCGGCGCGGCAGATTTGCATGTGGTGCCCCCCGACGACCGCCTCTACGAAATGTGCCCCGGTCAGTCCCCGGCCCGGCGAAACGCGCTGATCGTCGCTGAGTTCAGGGGCTACTTCACTCGAATTCCGCAGGCGTTGCGCCTGGGCTGCCTGGATCGGTTGATGTTCTTGCCGTGCCAGCTGTCCGCAGTGGTAAGCGAGGCGCTGCGTACCCTGCGGGAGCAGCTTCTCTCCGAAGCCATGAACCTGATGCCGGCCGAGGATCGGGCGGTGGTGGTTGCCCGGATGCGCGACCCCACGTTCCTGGCCACCCTGAAGGGCGACGCGCTGGCCTACGCCTTGGCGATGCGGAAGAAGGCGTTCGAGCTCTGGCTGCAGGCCCAGCCCCGTGAGGCGCAGCTGGTGGCCCTGGAGGAAGCCCGCAAGCCCGCACGGCTCGCGAACCTGTCCGGCGTGCCGAAGTCCCGGATGCTGGACGTGGCCCTGAACGAGTTCCGCGTGTTCAACAGCGTCCTGTCGGGGGAGGACCGCGCCAGCGCCTGGGCTCGGGCCCAGCGGCTGGAGCGGCTGGATGGGTGCGATGCAGCGCGACTGCCTGACGCGATCCTCTTGTGCAGGACGGAGTTCATGGCGTGGTACGGCGCGCTTCCCAAGGCGAAGCGCCTGAAGGAGATCACGCAGTTACGCGAACGCTGCGAGGGCCTGCCGGCGGCGGCGCAGGCGAGTCTGCAGGACAAGCGTGCTTTGGGCGTGATTCGGGCCCAGTTCGAGGCCTTGTACGGCCTCATTCCGCCGCAGGAGCGGGCCCAGGCGCTGGTGCAGGCGCGGCACCGGCCGGCCGGCGAGCCCGCCGAAGGCGTCATGCTGGCACGGCGTGCGGAGTTCGCGGGGGCGTATGCATCGATGGGGGACGGCGAGCGTGTTGCGCAGGTGGAAAAGGCTTGGGCGTCCCTGACGGACGCCTTCCCGATCGACGCCGCGGCCTCGCGCGTCGGTGTACGGCTGCTCAGCGAGGAGATGGAGGGCGCGGCGCGCTGGCTGTCGCCGGCGGCACAAGCCACCCTGCTGGCAGGACTCCGCACCACCTCCGGGCTGGTGGGCATGGAGCCGGGGCGGTTTGATCTCGCAGTGAGGATGCGGCATGCGGCGTTCACCGCCCTGATGCGGGGGCTGAGTCCTTCGGAGTTGCTGGCGGCACTGGCTGAGGCGCGCCGGCCCGATGCATTCGACGGTCTGCACCCGGTCGCCGCCAACTGGCTCCTGATCGCACGGCGCTGCGAGATGATGGCCGTCTACCAGCTGCTGCCCGCCCCGCAGCGGAAGCAGGCCCTGGCGCAGGCTCGGGATACGTTTCAGGACGGACTCGACACCCCCGAAGATTTCGGGAAGGTCAAGGTGGTGCACGACTTGAGGGAGGAGGAGTTCCGTGCCTGCCTGTTCTTTGTGGAGTCCGATGCCAGGCTGCTCGCGAACGTGGCGTACCTTCGGCAGACCGGATGGCTGGTCGGGGTGGAAGGTCCGACGCTGTCGCGCATGGCCCGCCGCAGAGCCTTGGAAATCGATGTGGCGGTGAGTTACATGGACGAGTCATCCGCCCGCACGGCACGGGCGCAGGCCCACGATCCCGCCGCGCTGGAGGATGCACAGGGCCCCGCCCTGAAGGCGGCGCTTGCCCTGTGCAAGGCGCAGTTCCAGTTCGAGTATCGTCAAATGACCGCCGAGCAGGTGGCGGCGGCGTGGGAGCGGGCCTGCAGCCCGGGGCCGCTCGTCGCCTTGGCGGACGATGCACTCGCGCGCGCGCTGGCCCTGCGGGGGGCGGAGTTCGAGGCCCTGTCTGCGCGGATGACGCGCATCGAGTGGCAGGACAGGCAGCGGGCCCTGCTCGACGCCGGGGCGCAGCCGGGGCCAACGGGCCAGGAGGCCGAAGTGGCTGGCCGTCTGCGGGAGGTGGCCCTCCGGGCCCTGGCGCCGTACGGTCCCCTCGGCGAACGCTGGGTGGAGCAGTACGGCGAAGCCGTCCCGTCCCGGGCCTGAGGCCACCCCGACGGGCTTCAGCCCAGCGCCGCCTCGATGTCCCGCGCGATGTCCGCCGGCTTCGTCATCGGCGCATAGCGCCCCAGCACCCGCCCGTCGCGCCCCACCAGGAACTTGGTGAAGTTCCACTTGATGGCCTCGGTGCCCAGCACGCCGGGCGCCTGCGCCTTGAGCCAGCGATAGAGGTCGAGCGCGCCCGGGCCGTTGACCTCCACCTTCTCCATCAGCGGGAAGCTCACGTGGAAGCGCGTGTCGCAGAAACTCGCGATCGCCTGTGCGTCGCCCGGCTCCTGTGCGCCGAACTGGTTGCACGGGAAGCCCAGTACGCTGAAGCCCCGGTGCCCGTATTGCCGGTGCAGCGCCTCCAGCCCCTCGTACTGCGGCGTGAAGCCGCAGGCGCTGGCGGTGTTGACCACCAGCACCACCTGCCCGCGCAGCGTGGCCAGCGGAAAGTCGGCGCCGTCCAGGCGGCGCACGGTGAAGTCGTGAAAAGACCGGACGCCCATGGATCACTCCCTTTCGCTCTTGCTTTTGTCGGCCCGCATCGGCCAGGCCGACCACGCCGCCGCCAGCACGATCAGTGCACCACCGGTGGCGATGCCCGGCGAGAACATCGCTGCGCCCAGGGCCACCGACGACACGCTGGCAAAAATCACTTCCGACAGCATGACCAGCGAGGTCACCTGTGCGGGCAACCGCGAGGCCCCATATTGCAACGCCAGGTTGCCGCCGAGGAAGGCCACCCCCAGCAGCAGGGCCACCGGCCATCCCGACAGCGGCAGCACCGGCGCCGGCAGCAGGCCCTGCGCCATGCCCACGCCCGCGGTCGCCGCGGCCATCACCATGCCGCCAACGAACATCGCCACCACCCGCGCATTCGATGGCACCTGCTCCAGCTTGCGCAGCAGGATGTTGGTCAGCGCGAAGCACAGCCCCGCGCCCAGCGCCAGCCAGTCGGCCGCCTCGCGCGGCAGGGGCAGGCCCTCCAGCCCGGGGTCGAGCACCACCACCACGCCGGCCAGCGCCAGCACCAGTCGCAGCACGCTGGCCAGCGAGGGCCGCTCACCCAGGAGCGGCCACGCCAGCAGCACCACCCAGGCAGGCATCGTATAGAAGAGGAGCACCACCCGCACCACGTCGCCGATGGTCACCGCCCAGTTGAAGCCGACGTTGGTCAGGCCGGCCACTGCGGCCAGGATCCATAGCGCCGCATGGCCCCGGCATTCGGCCAGCGTGCGCGGGCGCAGCGCCAGCAGCACGCCCAGGGACAGGAGGTAGACGCCCGCGGTCGACCAGAGGGGGTGCAGGCCCAGCGCCTGCAGTTCGCGCAGCGGCCACCAGGACAGGCCCCACACCAGGGCGTTGACGGTCAGGGCCAGGACGGGCTTGAGCCGCCCGTCGGCGGCCGCCGCCACGGGATCAGCCATGGGTCTTGTCGTGCCGCGCGATCTCGAGCAGGTGCTCGACCTCGTCCTTGTGCTGCACCAGGTTGCTGGCGTGCCAGCGCTGGATCAGCCACATCACGCTGGCGACGATCAGGCCGAAGCCGGTGATCGCGCCGAAGGCCGACACGCCCAGCCCGGTGGACAGCGCATACAGCGCGCCCAGCCCCAGGATGCAGGCCTGCTCGTTGAAGTTCTGCACCGCGATCGAGCGGCCCGCGCCCATGAGGTTGTGCCCGCGGTGCTGCAGCAGCGCGTTCATCGGCACCACCAGGTAGCCGCCCAGCGCCCCCAACAGGATCAGGAAGGGTGCGGCCACCCACACGTTGTCGATGAAGTTCATCAGCACCACCAGCAGGCCCATGCCGATGCCCAGGGGCATGACGCTGGTGGCCATGTCCAGCCGCATGCGCATGGACGCGACGATGGCGCCCACCGCGGTGCCCACCGCCACCACGCCGGTCAGCGCGGAAGCCTGGGTGGTGCTGTAGCCCAGCGCCGCGGCGCTCCAGGCCAGGATGATGTAGCGCAGGTTGCCCGAGACGCCCCAGAACAGGGTGGTGGTGGCCAGCGAGATCTGGCCCAGCTTGTCACGCCAC
>JACCDH011151569.1_pt1 | contig 10726 bp, 3 predicted proteins | sample 7442481 | NCBI WGS metagenome assembly JACCDH01 (sample SAMN15323433, study PRJNA562643) | freshwater metagenome | isolation source: river surface water | place: USA:Blue River Watershed | collected 2017-08-15
ATATAATCCGCATAGATACAAAATTACCTAATCCAACTAGTACTACATTTTTTACTCAAAATTTTTATGCACCAACATTATTAATAAAGAGAATTTCAAAAATACAAGGTCCAACTGGCCCTGCAGGGTCTGGAGGAGGTGGGGGTACTTCATTAATAAGTTCTATAACAATACCTACATCTAGCCCACAAGAAACAATAACAATTCCTATAACAGGTACAATACCAACAACATATAAATATTTAGAACTAAGATGGTATAATGCATATTCTTCATTTAATATAGCTGGTAATTCAACAATTAATATGCAATTAATACCTGTTGCAGGGACATTAACACAAAATTGGGCAAATATGGTAATACAAAAACCTAATACATTTAATGCAAATGTAACACCTTCATCTTTTGCTAATGGTCAAACATCATCTGTTATATATGCTTCAGCATCAAGTCTTAATACAACTGCGCAATGTGGGGGTGGTACATTAAAATTTTATAATTATAGTAATACAAATAAATTATTTATATCAGGAACATTTACTTATAATAATTCTGCTACAAACCCATTATCAGTAATTCATACAACAACTGCACTATGTACAGATGTTACTGATTTATCAAGTATAATATTAAAAGTGGATACAGGATATTCATTTTCAGGTACTTTTGAATTATATGGAGATAATGGTGGATCTGGTGGTGGAGGTAATTCAGGTGGAGGTAATGGTGCTCAAGGTGCTCAAGGGCCAACAGGGCCAAAAGGAGAACGTGGTATTGATGGTATAATAGGAGTAGATGGGGCTCAAGGATTTACTGGCGCAACTGGCGCTCAAGGCTTCCAAGGCCCAACTGGATCAACTGTAGGAGTTAATGAGTTATATATACAACCAGCTGAACCAACAAATCCTACAAATACAGCATCAAGTATCCAAATCATTATTAACTGGATAAATCCTCCACAAAAACAATTAAGTTTCCTACCTATCAAAGTACCTTTTATAAAAGATATACATATTACTCTAGAAGATGCAAGTACGCCTTCAAATCTTATTACAATATATGATTCCGCAATAGAAGATCCTTATATATCTACACTTGTAATAAGTAATCAAACGGGTGCATCACAAAAATCAGGACAAACATATACTTGGTATAAGAATGCAACAAATATTACAGGGCCTTTTAAGGTAACAATCTGGTATACTAACTATTCATCAGACAATCCAAATAAATTAATTGTTGAGAATCTGGCGTTTGCAACGGGTGGTGCCCCTTCAGTACCAATAACAGTAACAATTAACACATCAGATATACAAAGTAATCAAGCCCTCGTAACAGTTACTCCAGGTCAATATACAGATGCACTCCTACAAAATAATCTACCTACCATAACTAGCTATAATTTTATTTATAAAGCACTAAGTAGCAGTCGTCGAGGTGGATTGGCAGTGGTGGCAACAGATTTAACGACAACATCAGCAACAACTACAAAGACTATAACAAGTTTATATTCAGGGACTACTTATGAAATTGCGGCGAGTGCTACAAACTCTTTAGGTTCAACTAGTGAATATTTTATACCGAGAGCGCAGTTTACAACTAAGTTACCAGAATTAGGTGATACAATTCAAACTGTAAACTTATCATCATACTATTCTTCAGTATATTCAAATGCATATAATAATGGAACACAGATAACAAATCCTATAGTGTTTAGTGGTGCACAATGGCCATCTTCTTCATTAGCCATAAACTCTATATTTATAACAACAGGGCCTGATATAACAGGTGCAAAGGTGGCTGCGGTAGTAAATAATGGCACATCTGATAGTAATAACTCTGAAATAGTATTTACATTATTAGATGGCGGAATAAATACAGTAACTAATGGTGCAGATGGTAAAGTAATAATAGCTGCAAATAGTACAGTTTCTGATCCATATACTGCAGGAGATTCAGGATTCTATTGGCAATCAGACTTTAAGGCGCAAATAGGCAATCAGACAGCAGGATTAACGGTTCAGACTCTGAAATTTACTCAGAGTTTTACTGGAAGTCCTACAGTTAATACTCGTAATATTCAATTCCTAGTAGATAATTTACCAATAAATACAGCACCAGTTATAACGGATTATCAAATAACGAATAATTCAGAAAAGGAGTCCATTTCAGGAGTTTTGATATGTCCTGGAAATTGGAGTCTGGAAGTCTCAAATGTTCAGACTCAGAATGTAGTCCGATATTTCCACGCTCAGAAACTCCTAACATATTCATTTGCAAACTCTAATTTCCAGGATTTATTAACAACATTCCAAGGAGTTGGTGCTGAAACTAATACATTTTTAACATCAGGATTAACAATAACTCCTGGGCAAGCAGATGCAACATATAGATACCAACCACAAATAACAGTAGTGGCAACAAATATTAATAAAACAAATAATACAGGGCAACTAAGTAAAACAATAAATATAATTTTAGATAAACCCTCAAAGGATTTGAAAAACGGATTTGGAGCAAATCAGAATCCTAATGGCTCAACAGCAGGAGAAAGAATTAAAACAAGTACAACAGCATATTCTGAACCACAAATTCAAGCAGGGCGTACTGATTTTATAGCAATATATTCACAATTCCGTAATACATACGATGATACAAAGGCTATAAATACTGCAATAGGTACAGAAGGATGTAATGATTTACAACTGCTAGGAGGAAGATTTATAACAAAATCCTATACAGGTATTGAGGGTGGCTATCAGAATTATGGATCAGGATTAGATTATAGTCAGATAGCAGGGACAGGATTCAGATGGGTGGCGTTCAGATGGAAACTCCAATCAGGAGAAATGTCTAATTTAGTATTCTCAATACAAGGTCTTATAGGAAATGCAATTGCATCTCTCCAACAGGATTCTACTTCACCTAAAATCCTACTTGGATCAACTAAAGAATTGAAGTTTTATTATAGAATTGAAAATCAGGCGGATAGTGGTGGTACAGGAAATCCATCGGATGTGGAGAATACACAGAATGCGGGTGGAGGCATATCAACTGTATGGGTCGATGCAAACTCTTCAAATGAACAATCCAATTTTGGTAAATATATGGGAGTAAGGAGTTATGCTGGTATCCTAGGAGGAGTTCAAACAAGAAATAAAATTACAATAACAGGGACAACAACAAAATCAATTGAATATAATGTAACAACGCCAACATTTCAATTGGGATCATCTGCAAATGTATATATTTATGCAGTTGTAGGACTTCCGATGGATGTAGACATAGCATTTACAGGAGTTAGATGTACAGCAACATTTAGTTCTTAAGGTATAATGTATAATAGTTAAAAGTATAATTTAGCGCCAGTTAATATAAATAATTGTGTAAATATTGAGATAAATATTTATATAATTATCAATAGATATAATGTATTCAAAAATTATATTAGTTCACGATAATATTAAAGACCCTCATATACTATATAATGCATTAGTTCAAGATGCATTTATATTAGATGTAACAAGTTATAGTACAGAGGCTGAATTAAAATTATATTTTGAAGATATAAAGAATTCCTATGAAAATCCAGATGAAGCGATATGTAATATAGAGTCAATAGGCATAATATATGATAATACAGGAAACAGAGTTCCAATTGGAGAGTTTACAACAGATGAATTACAGAGAATAAATGGAGGGGAAATAGGAGTTTTCCCAGAATATCCTAAGTCTGGTAAAGTATTTTCAGACACATTATATAATTTTATAAAGTATTTAAAAGGAGTCTGTCCCAAAATAGGGATAGTTGATTTAATTACTTGTTTAGTAAAAAAACACGACCAGTTTTGTCAGTTAGAAGAAGAAACTGGGATAGTTGTCAGATACTCAACAGATATAACAGGTAATGATGGTAACTGGGTGTTAGAAAGTCATGCAGTAGATATAACAAATATCTATTTTACGAGTGAGATTACTAACTATACGCATATTTTAGGTTTAACAGATCCGCCTGAATTAATAACAACACAAGCACAACTTAATGCATTATCGTCAAGTACAGATCCAGTAATATTAGGTAAAAATTATAAATTAGCGACGACAGCGTTAACATTATTAAATCCGATTGGTAATGCAATAACACCATTTAGTGGTTCATTTGATGGAAGTGGAAATGTAATAAATATTAACACATATATATTAAGTTTATTTGGCTATATTAATAGCACAGAGTCATTAATACAAAATATTAATATTAATTTTCTATCACAATGGGCAGGGATAACACTAACAGGTACATTATCAAGTGATATATTATCATATGGAGTGTTAACACCTTATTTATTTGGCTCTAATATAAGTATTGTTAATATTAATATATTAAATAAATATAATAGTATAGCAATATCAGGTATAGGGGCTAATATTTATCTAGGTAATTTAATAGGATATAGTCAATGTAATAATTCAATTATAACAAAGTGTAATACATATAATTTACCATCTACTACATATTCAATTAATGCTAATAATATCTATCAAGGCTTAGTAGTAGGGTATTCAAATGGGACTTTAACAATATCTGATTGTAATATAACATCTGGTTATATATTTAGACAAGAAACTATTCAAAATATTAATATATATATAGGTTATATTATAGGATATGCAATAAATGGAAATAATATTAATAATTGTAATATAACAGGCGACAATAATAATTCTATATATATTGCATCGCAGGCAATAGTTGATATAGGTTTAGTAATAGGTTATTCAAATAATAGTATAATAAATAATATACAAATTATAGGGTTTGGTAATATGACATATGATCTTCAAAAAACATCATTATCTAACAAATATAATTCGATAGGATTTGTATGCGGGTATTCAATATCATCTACAATATCAAATGTATATGGAATTATATCATATTTTTATATGAGAGGTTTAACATATTTTGGTGGAATTTTAGGTCAATCATATAATGATAATATAAGTAATAGTTATATGAATTATGGTACTGGAAATTTTAGTTATATTCAAAGATATGCAATAATTGGATTAATAATAGGTATATTAGATGGTACTACAATAACAAATTGTGGATTTACTCCAAGTTCATATTTACTATTAGGAGGGACATCTTTGTATGATTTGACATCAATAAAAAGTAAATTTGGAGGACTATTTGGTACTATTGATAATTATAATATTACAAATTGTATATCTATAATAGATGGATATGAGACATTATTATGTGATAAATTTGGAGGAATAACTGCAGAATCAACAACAAACGGCACAATAAATAATACATTTTTATTAGGCCCAATTAGTGTTAATGCTAATATAAAAGAAAATATAACAACATCTAATAATATAACAAATGTATCTGTTATAGTAGAAAATCCAACTAATGGTGGTAGTAGTGGAACTAATTCTATTTATGCAATAATAAATAATAGTTCGCACCCGCTATATTTAATTTATCAATTTAGAATTATTAGCACAACAAATGATAACATTATAAAATTAGCAGCAATTAAAATTATAATTACATTTATTAATAATTTAAATAATATATACATAAATTCAATTTTAACTGCTAAATATGGTTCATTTGCTACATTAACATATGGTGATATAAAAAGATTATTAACAAATGATTTATCATTGCAATTTGGAGATAATGATTTAACAGAAGTTATATATATAATATCAATACCATCTTTTTCAACTACATTTTCTACAATTTTTTCTAAAAATTATTATATAGGTGTTGATGGTATTACTTTAACACTATTTGGTACAAATGTGGTATATACAAAATCAGGTTTAGGTGCTAATTTAGGAATTTATTTAGATGTTGGACAATCATATAAAGATCGTGAAGTAACTCTAAAAGGCACTGGTATAGGATCTTATATTTATACAGAGGCTGTAATAGCTGCAACACCAAATCCTACAACGCCTACTTTAACAACTAAACAATTAATATCCAAAACTTCAAACTCAATGACTATAGGTGGTATAATTAGCAATACAGGTAATGCAACAATTACTACATATGGTTTAGTATATAGTACAACAGAATCTCCTGCACCAGATATTACAAGTTTAACATCATCAAAAACAGTTAATTCAGGATCTACTGCTGATTTTACTGAAATATTAATAGGGCTAATTCCTAATACAATTTATTATGTAAGGGCTTATGCAACAAATAGTTCCAATTTTACAGGATATGGTCAGCTACGTACAATAATTACAAACTTTGCACCAATTGTCTATGTACCACCTGTAATTACTACATCAAATGTTATCACTAAATCATCCAGTTCCATTGAAATTGGTGGTAATATTACATCTAAAGGTAATGGCACTATTCAGAAATATGGTATAATATATAGTACTACTACAATAGTAACTCCAAGCCTAACAGGCAATGGTATTTTAAAGAAGGAGTTAACAGGAGATAAGTTTGGAGTGTTTACAACAATTATAACAAATCTAGTACCATTAACTACATATTATGTTAGAGCTTATGCGCAGAATGAAGAACAAACAGGATTTGGTAATGAAGTAGTTACAACAACAGATGCAGTTCAAATACAAGATACTGTACCAAATTTAATAACAACATCATATCAGGCACGCACAGTATCAACAATAACAATTGGAGGTAATATAATATCAGATGGAGGAGATACTATTACAGAGTATGGGTTAATTTATAATGCAACTCAGGCAAATACAGTGGAACCAATATCACCATCAATAACAAAAATATCAAATACAACAACTACTGGGATTATAGGGCCATATAGTGCAACAATAACAGGATTAAATCCAAATACGACATATTTTATTAGAGCATATGCTAAGAATGGTATTGGGACACAATATGCAAATACAGTTGCAGTAACAACATTGGTACCGAATGTAATTGCCCCAACAATTAATATATTAGAACCATATAATATAACAGATATACAATTTGATATAAGTGGTGTAATAGTATCTGAAGGAGATGATATCATAACTAAATATGGATTTGTATGGAGCACTGAATTTTTACCAACTATACTTAATACAAAGTATGAAGTATCAGGTAGTTTAATAGGTGAATATGGTCATACTATTACAGGATTATCAGGATCAACAATATATTATGTAAGAGCATTTGCAACAACACAGAATAATATAACTACATATACTGATCAGAAAACAGTAGTAACATTAGCAGAATGCCCTCCAATCCCATTAGATCCAGGTCAAGTTACAGTAGGATCAATATCAGGTACTGCACCAAATACAGATATTACAAATGCAGAGCAGTTAACAACATTATTTAAGAAATATTTAGGAGTTGCGAATACAAAAACAAGTGCAGGAGTTGAAGTTGAATATCCTGAGAATGCATCATCATTTATATTTTCTAATAGAATTGCCACACAGATTGTTCCAACATCAGGAGTACCTGATACGAAGAATACAATAGATAAAGGGCAAACATCAACTAGTTTTACACAGAGTAATTTTGCAGGTGGTACAAGAAATGCCTGGAAAGATTATTGTCATATAGTATACTATTCAAAGATTCTCTTAACATCTGTTCCACAGAATCCAGGGCAATCATTTTATTTCAATAATAGACAAGCAAATATATTAAAGAATGCAATAGCACCAAAAATGGCAGAATCTGGAAATGAATACAATATTATAGTAGAAAAGAAAATAGGGAATACATGGATTGAAATAGTTCCATCACAGTATATATTTGATAGAGATGCAGGTATTCTAACAATCTATGGATCAAATCCTGAAGTAAATGGTACAAATCCACCACGTATATCATTTTGGAGATATGAGGGTTTAACATTAAGTTCGCCAGGATCTTTATTAGGAGATAATATTCCAACTGGATCAATATTATTTAAAAGTTCAACTGGTGAGATAGGTGGTGAATCATTATTTAAGGTGTTATTATCAGGGCTAAAAAATGAGTTTGTAATTGATGGTCAACTTTCAATATCAGGAGTAGTAGATCCGCTAGGAGTTACATTTGAGCCTACATTACAAAATCCAGTAAATCCAGGGGAAAACTTTAGAGATACATGTATGTGGTATTCATCTGAAAAGAATAAATTGTATTTAGGAGATAAAGTTGTATTAACATATCCTGATACATATGCAAATGAAGATTTTATGGGTCCAACTGGTGATAGGGGGTTTACAGGTGCAACTGGGACATCTGGTGCAATAGGCCCACAAGGATTTACTGGGGCAACTGGTCCAAAAGGTGATGTGGGCCCTGTGGGCCCAGGTGTAGGTGATACTGGTCCAACTGGACAAAGGGGTTTAGATGGAGTAGCAGGGCCTCAAGGATTTACAGGTCCAATGGGCCCTGCTGGTCCAGCTGGATCTGGGGGTGGTGGAGGAGGTGGTGGTGGAAGCACTACAGCGATAAATTATGCAAGTTATACTATTAATGGACCAATAACATTACCATTAACAACTTCAGGTAATCCTCCTATTAATGTAAATCCATTTTTAAATCCATCAACAAATGTAATAAATAATATTCCTGAAAATGGGATAACATTAAATACTACAACAGGAAATATAACTGTTAGTACAGCTGGTTATTATAATATAAGCGCATATGCAAATATTGCAACAGCAACTAATAGTGCATATACATTATATATATATCAAAATAATAATTTAATAAGAACTGAACAAATAAGATCTCCAACAACAGGCTCTTTTAGATTAGCAATAACTTATCCAATTTATCTTACTTGTGCAGCAAATGATTATTTTAAAATAGAAGTATCTAGTTCACAAACTGTAAGTAATACTACACTAAATGAAGCAACTTTTAACATCTCAATGATATCAGGTGCATTAGTTGTACCGCAATCAATGCAAGGATCTATATTATTAAATCCATTTAGAAATACTCCTACAATATTATCTGGTACATCACTTTCAAACTTTATACTTCTATATGACACTGTAAATAATATAGAAAATAGAATAGATTTATCTTCAGTAATTAATAATATAACTACAAAAATAAATGTATCAATCAAAGTATGTACACAGATGTCAATGCCACTTATACAATTAACATATTATTTTAAATGTTTTAATGACCCTACTTCTACAGATAATTCACTTCAATCAACACCTTCTTTTTATTGGTACGTACCTGGAAATGCTGCATCTGGTTCACAACGATTAACATATGATTTCAATGCTATTTTGGATATAAATACACATTTTACAAGTACATATAAATATTTACAATGTTTTATATCAAGTACAGTAGCAAATACAAATTTTGGTACAACGTTTACAGCATACAATTATATAATATCATCAATATAAGCTTATATTTTAGTTAAATGAGACTCTTTGCAGCGTGTAAACCATTTTCTAGCTTTAGCGGATTTTTTCTTAGCTTCACGAACTAAATCAGAGTCAGGTCCATAGTGTGTCTTGCCACAAAGGAGATAAGATGAGACACGTGGGTAACTCCACGCTTGTTCAGACATACCAGGCCTATGACCAGTACGCCAGGCTGCCATTCCACGATTATATACTTGCTGTAAGTAAGATTTTGGAACACCAGTGACTTTTGATCGTTCTTCTAAACTTTTCGCATCAGGAAATAGTCGATCCCATTGGGCCGTATATGAGCTTTTTCTTTTAGTTTTAGCGTATTTATCTGTTTTAAACCCAACGTAAGCTTTAGGATTACGCCAGTGCATTTTGCCAAATTTAGAGATTTCAGCTTTGCGTGTAAGGGCTTGTTTTTTGGTGAGACCTCGATAGTATTTATGTGGCCATAATTTTTCTTTCTTTAAAGTGCGTCTACGACTTCCTTCGCCAGACCCTTGCATTTAATAATATAATAGAAATAATATATTATTAAATTAGAATGCCTAGAAAAACAATGAAAAAATACAAAGGTGCAGCAGGTGCTTGCGGTTGTACTAATCAACCTTTATTAAAACTCCCATTACCTGAATCTTTTAAGACTATGGGTATAACAAAAGGTGGTAACTGTGGGTGTGCAATGGGGAATGGGGTAAAAAATATGTATAGTTTAATGCCAAAAAGAGTATCAGGTGGCTATCGTGCAACTAAGAAAGATAAGAAATATCTTAAGATGTGGAAACAGGGGAAATCAATAGGATTTACAATGAGATCATCATTAAAAGCAAAGGGATTAATTCCGAGAGCAAATGGTACACGTAGAGTTTCTAATAAGTATCGTTAAGTACATAATAAGTATCATTAGATATATTATAATTTGTTTGAATTAATGGATTAGAATTTGTAGTAAATACATATGTACAAAAGTATATATTTTCAATTATACTAAAATTAATAATATTATTTATCTTACTATGAAAATCATTATTATCACTACAAATTATTTCTAGTATATTGCCAGTAATACAATCAAGTATTCCATATTTATTATCAGATATATTGAATAATATATATATATAATTTAAATTGCTATTATATAATAATATAGGGCAATGACTATCCATAGGTAAAATGGTATTAATTTTTATTTTTCTTGGATATATACTAGGTATTACAGTTGTCAATAATTCTCGTTTAATATCATTTAATTCTGAAAAACTTTTAGAAAAGAAATCATAATAAAAATCATCATAATCTGTATTAATTATAGGAG
>JACCDH011384125.1_pt1 | contig 10725 bp, 7 predicted proteins | sample 7442481 | NCBI WGS metagenome assembly JACCDH01 (sample SAMN15323433, study PRJNA562643) | freshwater metagenome | isolation source: river surface water | place: USA:Blue River Watershed | collected 2017-08-15
CGTGGGTACCCAGCAGCCCGTGCAGTCTGGCCAAACGGTCACCACCGGGGGCAACGTCTCCAGCAACATTCAATACAAAGACACGGGCGTCAACCTCAGCGTCACGCCATCGGTCAACTCCGGCAACATGGTGGCCATGCAGCTCAACCAGTCGGTCACCGACGTGGGCAGCATCGATGCCGCCACCGGGCAGCGCAGCTTCTTGCAGCGACAAATTGGCAGCAAGGTGGCCGTGCGCTCGGGTGAGACCATTGTGTTGGGCGGTTTGATCCGCGACAACAGCACCGTGGGCCGCACGGGCCTACCGTTCTTGAGCGACATCCCCATTGTGGGCAATCTTTTTGGGACCAGCTCCAAAAACTCAGGCCGCACCGAGCTGCTGGTCATGATCACGCCGCGTGTTGTGCGCAGCGACATGGAAATCAAAGACCTGGTGAACGACGTGCGCGAACGCATGAAAGACCTCAAGCCGGGCAAGTTGTTCCCATCGGCTCCGGTGGACTGGACGCCTGACCTCAAAGCCCTGCAAGCCCCTGCCCCGACCAAATAAAGCCAAAGAGCATCCCAGCCCTCTTGCAAGGGGTTGGGGCCAAATTTAGAATCCACCGTTTTTTTAATTCCACACCAACTACATGATGCAAACCCACAACACCCAGACACCCGAGAAAACCCGCCCCTCGGCCTATTTGTGGATCAAGGTCAGCGCATGCGTGTTATCTTTCGCGATTGTCGGATGTGCAAGCTTGCGGCCCGCACCAGAAGAAACTGTCCGCAAACTCGCCACCCAACGTTGGCAAGCCCTGCTGGCAGGCAAATTCGATCAAGCCTACGAATTCGCAACGCCTGGGTTTCGCAAGTTGCGAAGTGTTGATTTTTATCGAACAAACCGAAATGCAGTTCCTGTTAAATGGGTGTCTGCTGAAGTTTTGCGAGTGGATTGCGAGGCTGCACGTTGCAAGGTCGCCGTCAAGGTGGCCAGTGAGCCGCGAGTACCAGGGTTTAGGAAGCTCCCCAGTTTGGAGTCGGGCATCGAGGAAATCTGGGTGCAGGAAGATGGACAATGGTGGGTTTTTGAAAAACTTTGAGCTTTGGCTCATTGACTTAAAGGAGCGAGCAACGACGAATCAATCAAATAGTGTTGCATTTTTTTAACACATGCCTGCCATACCCTTGGATAACTTGAAAATCCATCGGTCTATGATAGGATTCGGACAGCGTCACATCTCTAAGATGCGCTAAACAACTTTTCAACTGGAGTTTTCATGAAAAAGAGTACACTCGCTTTGAGTATCGCTGCCGCCATCGGCAGCTTCGGTATGGTCGGCGCAGCAAATGCAACAATGAGTGTTGCTGCTGGTGGCGTTGGTCATCAACTGGTCTTCCCTTACTTCTCGGCACAAGGCGCCAACGCCACACTGCTGAGCATCACCAACACTGACACATCCAACGCCAAGTTGGTCAAGGTCCGTTTCCGCGGTGCTGCTAACTCTGACGACTTGTTCGACTTCCAGTTGATGTTGTCGCCAGGCGACGTCTGGACAGCAGCAGTCACTCAAGATGCAGCTACTGGTCTGGCCAAGTTGGCTACGACTGACAAGTCTTGCACATTGCCTGCTTCGGTCAATGCTACTTTCAGCACAGGCCGTCTGGACCCATCCGCATCTGATGCTGACAAAGCTTCCGGCACGCGTGAAGGCTACGTTGAAGTCATCACAATGGGTAACATTGCGAAGCCAACTACAACTGTTGCTTCCGAATTGGCAACTGCCCTGTTTACTCAAATTAAGCACAAGTCTGGTGTTGCTCCTTGCGATGCAGCCATCTTGAAAGAAAAGCTCGGCACCACAACAGCAACAGCTGAATTGGTTGCGCCAACAGCTGGTATCTCTGGTGATTGGATTCTGTTGAACCAAACCAATACCGCTGCATGGTCTGGCTCTGCTACTGCATTGACAGCTACATCAGCTCCAGCTTCTGCCGTTTTCTGGCCACAAACAGCTGGTGATGTGACCCAGGCTGATGTTTCCAAGTACACAACCGATCCGCTGCTTGTTGCTGGTGTGGTTAAGGCGCAGTATTTTGATCTGCCAGACATGTCTACCCCTTACGGTGTGACATATTCTGCTGCCAACGCAATCCTGCAAGCTGATGGCGTGACTGGTGCTTTGGCTAAGACAAACATCTCTAACCAGTATGTGACTGATGACGCAATCGCTGCTGTGACAGATTTGTTGTTCTCCCAGCCAACACGTCGTTACCACGTTGCTGTGAACTACACAGCTCGTAAAGACAATGCGTTGACTCCTGGTACCGTTGAAACAGAATACAACTTGTTCGGTACTACAGGCACCGATGCTGTTGCAATCTTCCGCAAAACAACAGACACCGCACAGGAAACAGCTTCAACAACTGGTATTTCCGATTACTACCGTCCTTCGAACGTTGTGTTCCCAACAGCAACATCGCGTACTTTGTGCTTGAACAGCATCAAAGCACCCGGTAAAGACAACCGTTTTGACCGCGAAGAGACAACACCTGCAACAGCTTCGTCTGATTTCACAATCTCGCCAGTGGTTGTTGCCGCTGCATCGACTGTGTACATCTGCGGTGAAGCAGCAGTTGTCAGCATCAACGCTGGTGGCGTGACTGATCCATCCGCTCTGGGTGCAACAGTTGCTCGTAACGACATCACCTTCCCTGTGGCCTACACAGACGGTTGGATGAGCTTCTCTACATTGGCTGCCAATGGTACTTCCGGTCTGCCTATCCTGGGTCAAGCGTTCATTCGCGCCGCTAACGGTGCTGTGAACTATGGCTTCGGCTACGTACACAAGACTAAGTAATTTAGTCGGCTCTGGTTGAGAGGGCGGGGGTAACCCCGCCCTTTTTTAGTTTCTGAGAAACAATTATTCAAATGAGATGACGAAAAAGACAAATCAATTGTGGCTGGTATGGCTGGCCATGGTGTTTGCTAATGCCGCAGTGGGTCAAACACTGATCTCTGGACACGGTGTAAAGGTTGATGTCCAAGAACTGCAGTCAGACCTTGAAAGAATGCCCAAACAGGCTCGTACGGGGCTTTCAACACCAGAAGCGATGCATAACAACGTGACCAACGTTTTTGTTCGTAAAGTCCTCGCCAAAGAGGCAACAACATCAGGTGTTGACAAGAACCCATTGGTGCAAGTGGCCATTCAAAAGGCCATTGACAGAATTTTGTCCGATGCCATGCTGGAAAAAATAGACCAAAACAACCAGCCTTCATTACAAAACATAGAGGCTTACGCACAGTCCAAGTACAAAGCCAACCCGAAGCTTTTTGAAACGCAGGAAGAAGTGCGGGTTAAGCACATCTTGATTCGAACTGCAGAGCCTGATGCTAAGGCCAAAGCCGAAGCGATCTTGGCGCAGCTGAAAGATGGCGCAGATTTCGCAAAACTAGCCAAAGAAAAATCACATGATCCAGGAAGCGCTGCAAAAGGCGGAGACCTCGGTATGTTTGGCCGTGGTCGAATGATCAAGCCCTTTGAAGAAACTGCCTTCGCTCTTAAAAAAGCGGGTGATTTGAGTGATGTGATCGAGACACCATTTGGATTCCACATCATCAAGCTCGAAGAGAAAAAACCGGTAGGCGTCAAGCCTTTCGCAGAGATCAAAGAGCAGTTGATGCAAGAGGCCCAAAAAGAGATTCTGAACCAAGGTCGTTTGGCAGAAAGAGACCGCATCTTGAAGGCTGCCGAATACAACAAATCAGGCATAGAAGAACTGGCCAAGGCTCAAGCGAACTTGCCATGACCGGGGTGGGGCAAAGTGCATGAGCCAATTGACGGCAGTTGCCGTGATTCGGAAAAATTCGGGTCTGCTTGCGGCCCTTATCAAGCGAGATCTACAGAATAGATATGCAGGATCGGTGGCGGGCATGGCCTGGGCCTTGCTCCATCCACTGGCATTGCTTGCACTTTATGCCCTCGTTTTTGAGGCCATCTTTCGTGTCAAAGTCCCTAACCTAAGTGCAGGTCAGCCCTATGTGGTCTTCATTGCTGTAGTGCTTTGGCCGTGGATGGCCTTTCAAGAAGGCATCAATCGCGGCACCACAGCGATTCAAAATCACGGTGCATTGATCAAAAAAGTGGCGTTTGAGCATGAACTGCTCATTTACAGTGCCGTGTTGTCCAGCTTTGCGGTGCACGGCATCGGTTATGTATTGGTGCTCTCAGTATTGACGTTGCTGGGTTTTGGCATTGAATGGGCCAATATGGCCATTGTGGTGGCATTGATCACAGCACTGTTGATCATGGCCATAGCGGTTGCCCTGGTTTTGGGTGCTATGCAGGTCTTCATCAGAGATATCGAACAAATCTTGTCACAAGTCACAAGTGTTTTGTTTTATGCAACACCCATTTTGTTCCCCATGTCCATGGTGCCCGACTGGTTAGCCACGGGCATGCAATTCAATCCGCTGACACACATCACTGAGCCGCTCAGATTGGCATGGCTTGGCTTGGGGCCTGGCAACTGGGAGGCGATAGGACTGCTTATGCTCGGGTGCCTGGTGGCATTCGTTTTGGCCAGAAAGTTCTTTTTGCGTTTATCGCCGTATTTTGAGGACATGGTCTGAGTATGGCGAATGAGTCAATAACAAAGGCCGATGTTGAAAAGCCCCTGATCAGTTTGGACAACGTATCCAAACATTACCCATTGGCGCAAAAGGGTGCTCACCAATTGTCGCAAGTATGGTCCCGCCTTCGAGGTCAGGAGCCGAAGCAAGTTTATAAAGCCTTGCAAAACATCAGCTTCAAGGTTTTCCCGGGTCAGTCGATGGGTTTGGTGGGTGTCAATGGCGCAGGCAAATCCACGCTGCTCAAAATGATCGCCGGGGTTGTTAAACCAACTTCGGGAAAGCTGGAAAGATCAGGAAGGGTTGGTGCCTTGCTTGAATTAGGAGCTGGGTTTCACCCTGACTACACAGGACGCGAAAACATTTTCTTAGCCACTGCGCTGATGGGTCTCAGCCGCGAACAGACCTTGGCTCGCATTGACGACATTTTGTCCTTTGCCGACATTGGTGAGCACATTGATCAACCGATCAAGCACTACTCATCAGGCATGGTGGTGCGTTTGGGTTTTGCGGTTGCCACCAGTGTCGTGCCAGACGTTCTGATAACCGATGAAGTCTTAGCAGTGGGTGATGAGTCATTTCAGAAAAAATGCATCACTTGGATGGAGCGGTTTTTGGCCAATGGTGGCACTTTGTTGCTGTGCTCTCACAGCATGTACCACATCCAAAAGCTTTGCCAGAGAGCCGTTTGGATAGACCAAGGACAAATAAGCCTGATGGGTGATGCCACAGAAGTGGCCAGAAAATACCTGGCTTGGCATGAGGCAAAGAGTGGAAATTCAGACACTCAAGGAAGGTCGAACAACTCGCTACAAGAGTCGAGATCGGACGTTTATCACATTCAACAATTGGCAGTGAATGGACTGATGGGGTCGGATGTCATTGAGTTGGAGATGGAAAAGGATGCGTCAGTAACTGGCGAGGTCTATTCGCCAGATGACAGGCATCCACAAGTGAGCATCGGCATTGTTCGGCAGGACGGAACGCCCGTCTATGGCTTGGTCAGTGAAATGGATGATTACAAACTTGTAAAAACAACAAACCATGTTTACCGCTGGGAGCTGGTTTTTACTCAGTTGTCGCTGTTACCAGGTCGTTATGTGGTTCGTGCACACGCCATGGATCCAGAAGGTTTGCGCTTGTTTGACCATGCTGAAATTCAGATTGAAATGTCTGGTCATACAAGAGAGTTGGGTCTATGTAGACTCGCGCATGTCTGGCGATGAGGCCGTGTCATTAAAAAACAATTGAACGTGTCCCCAGGCGTGCCAGCTCCCTGGTTGTGAACATATATCGGCTTCTAGTAATCTGGCGTAGGTTTCAAAAATTGCTTGTGCGCCCAAGTGCGTATCGATTTTTTCAAACTCGATGTGAACCTTGAAGTCGCTTGGATTGAAGTCGCTGCGACAGTAGTAAATGTTGGCCCCTGCTTCCAATGCCGTATCGATTAAACGCCTGGGCATGAAGGCGGTACGGGATAAAAAAGAGACAGGCGCAGAAGGCCTTGCAACGCTAGAAGGCAAATCAATCAGCGCCAAAACACGCCCATTCTGAGAAAAAATATCACGGGTAACTTGAATGGCGCCTTTTGCCGAAACCAAAGGCACTCCCCCAATTTTGTTGAGCAATCTCCAGCGAAGACGCCTGATGGGGCAGAAAAAATAGTCACTCAAGTTGGCGGGGGGAGAGGGGGGGGCAATCACAAAATGCACAGGTTCGCCCTGAGCGGCCAATTGCGGCAGAAGCCACCAACCGTTTCCTCGGTGAGCAGACAAAATCAAAGTTGATTGGCCTCTTTCCGGCGCTGATGTGCATGTGACCCAGTGGGGCAGTGATTTTTTTGATCTAAAAATCGAGAAAAAAACATCGGCTGCATCAATCAATAAGACTCTGCGCAAGGTTCGTGCGGCATGTGACAAGTCTGCTTCAGGCAAGAAATGCGGCAGATTAACAAGCATAGACTTCGTCGCCTCTGCATGAAAATTTGGCGATGTCTCGAGGTGGCGCAGAATTTTGAGCTGTATGAAGCGAGGGGAAACAGCAAAAGCAAAAGGCCAAAAAAGAAGCTCTCTGAATTGGGTCAAGAGTTTGGTCATGGATAGAGGACAGAGAAATGACTTGACCGGAGAAGGCAAACAAAAATGGTAGGATCTTCAAAAAAGACAGGTTTGATTATGCATACCAGCTCTCTCGAGCACGTAAAAAAATTGGTTCAGACACATCTGGACCGTCAAAAAACATTGAAGGTGATAGACATTGGCAGCTATGACGTCAATGGTAGCTACAAACAATTTTTTGATTCACCAGAATGGCAATACACAGGTGTGGATTTGGCGCCTGGGCCCAATGTCGATGTGGTGTTGAAATCACCTTATAGATTGCCCTTTGCCAGTCACTCTGTGGATGTGATTGTGAGCGGCCAAGCGTTCGAGCACATTGAATTTTTTTGGCTCACTTGGCATGAAATGACACGGATCCTCAAACCTGATGGCTACATCTTTTTGGTAGCACCCTCGCGAGGGCCGGAGCATCGTTACCCGCAAGACTGCTGGCGTTTTTATCCGGACAGTTATCGCGCACTGGCCTCGTTTGGCGGGCTTCAATTGATCAGTGTCACCACCGATTGGGAGCCCCACCCAGAGGAATTCAGCGCCCCATGGGGCGATACGGTGGGTGTTTTTAAACAGCCCAAGATGAGCACTTGGACAAAATTAAAAAAACGAATGATGCAAAAGATCAGGCATTGGGTCGTGCCAGGTTACCGAATTTGATCAGCCCAGCAACTCGTTCTTGACACGCCGCTGCAAGTGCGAGGGAATCATCTTGGTAATGGGGGCCAGCAGACGCTGCCCACGCAACCAATATAAAACGCTGAGAAAGAACGTTTGACGTTTCTTGTCAGCCTGCTCAGGGCTCAAAATGACTTCATGCAAATGAGACAAGATCTCGGCAGGTTCGACAGCCGATGAGGGCTGTTTCAAAGTAGTCAGGTAGCTTGTTTTGTAGTCCCATTGTTGTGGCACTTCATTTGAAAAATGAACATGCTCTTTGGGGGGGCACGAATTGATCAGCTGTTCTCTCGCTTGCAGCAATTGTTCAAACCACATGGTTGGCGTCGATTCCCAATCGACGATCCACGACCAGGGTCGACCTTGTAAGCGTTCTGAAAAAGCCCCCAGGTCTGAGGCCATCACAGGCAAACCTGCAGACAAGCAGGCGCTCAAGGTGTAGCTGTAGGTTTCGGGGCACTGAGCAGGAAACCATGCCAGATCTGCATCGAGCCATTTCAGCAAATCTGGCAGGTCTTGGTCCTGGTAAGCGCCGTGCACGGTCAAGTTGGCACGCGGTTGTGTCTTGAAAGACCGATAGCCATACCCAAGCAAGTGAAATTCCAGGGGTGCTTGCTTTAGACGGGCCAGGCTGGCAACGGCTTCCAGGGTGTCTGCGCCCTTGATTTTGCTCAAACCACCCAACACCACCACTTTGAGTGGGCGATCTTGCACATTGTGGACGGCAGGTTCTGTTGATGTAGATTGCATCAACAAATGGGGCGCGTAGACAACAGGGGCCTTGGGGGCAAAGGTCGACATTCGTCGATGGGTGTCCTGGCTGGGTGCAAAAACGTAACGGGCCGTGTTGAGCAAGGGCAGTGACCGTGCACGCCACTCAATGATGTCCAAACCACCCGGCGCAGGGCGTTGCTTGACACATTGGTGGCACTGGCTGAGACCTTTCTCACCGCAGTAGCGATCGTTCTCATCTGTCAGGGTGATCTGTGGGCAATAACTGAAATAGTCATGCGCCGTGAAATCATGGCTTACACCCAAGTGCTGATACAGTTGTGCAACCAAAGGGTCGTGACCCATCAGGTGGTGGTAATGCACATGGGCCACCCTCAGTTGACGCAAGGTTTGCAGCAGGTGTTGCCAGTGAGCGTCTTGCAACGATAGCCAATGCAGCCTGAAGACTTCATGAGGGCCTTGCAAACGCAGGCTGAGACCACCATTGAGCGGTGTGAGAGTCAGGAACAGGGCTTGGTCTGCAAAGGCCAGCGCCATGTCGTCGAGGTGACGTACCGAGCCGCCTGCGCGATTGTGGATCACGTTGAGGATGACAAGGCGATTGCCGCAGGACAGCCGCGCCAAATCGAGTGTCATGCGAGCGAGTCGCGCAGGGTCGGCCTGCACAAAGTCATGCACATCGCGCTCGTATTGGGGGTGAAGCCTGCGAATGGTTTCCATGGCAGCGAGCTCACGTTCGCTTTTGGAATCACCAAAACTCACACCACCTGCATGTCTGACAAAGCAGTCCAGGGCATGCAGGTTGACCCATCCGGCTTGCTCTGCCCGCACGCAAAAGTCGTTTTCCTCGCCATAACCTTTGCCAAAATTCTCCACATCAAACAAGCCCACCTCGTCCAGGCAGGCGCGGCGGATGTACATGCAAAAGCCAATGCCTGTGGGCACTTGCAGAGCTTGGCCGCTCAGGTGTTGGGCGCAAAGTTGGTCCAACTCCTGGGTGCTCCAGCCAGCAGGCAGATCATTGGCCTCGCAAAACCGAGGGTAGCTGCAGATGGTGGCGTTGTTCGAAAAAGGCGTGACGCTGGCCACTTGGGGTTGTGCGTAGGCGGCGCGTTGGATGCGGTCTAGCCAGTCATTGGCCACCTCGGTGTCGCTGTTGAGCAGAAGCACGTCGCGATCGGGGTGCAGGCGCATGCCCCGGTTGACGGTGGCCACAAAGCCGAGGTTCTCTTCGTTTTCGAGCAAGGTGATGCGGGGCTCTTGCGCGGAAATGTCACGCAGCCATTGGCTGACTGCGGGCTCGGGGCTGCAGTCGTTGATGACCACCAGGTGCCAGGCGGTTTGGCAGGGGCTGGCCAGCGCTGAGAGGATGCAGCGCTGGGTGTCTTCAAGGCCACGGTAGACCGGCACGATCACGTCGACCGGGGTGGCGGGCAAGGCTTGGGCCAAGGCCGGGTCAGGGATGGCGGTCATGATCTGGAGAGGATTGGATGGCTCGGCGTTACCAGGGGCACGCCGTCCCAGCCAACCGTCGAGCGTGTATTTGGCATGGGCCAGTGGCCGTGTCCATTTGAAGAGCTTGGAGTTTTCGATGCGGGCAATGTGGGCTTGTGCGTTTTGCAGCTGCATTTGGGTGTCCAGCATGTCCCGGTTCAGATCACCAACTTTTTGAGCGAGCGCTGACTTTTCGAGCAGGGCTTGTTGCAGGTTTTGCTGCAAGGCGGTTTGTGTTTGCCGACGCAGAGCCACAGTGTTTTGAATCTGCGCCACATCTTCGATTTGTGCTTGTAAGGCCTCCAGGTTCTGGTTGGCCTGCAGGTAGTCGGCCGACATGGGCCAGGTGGCCTGCATTTCCAGCTCGCCGCCTTGCCGTGTCAGGGCTTGCAGGGTGTCCGGGTCCAAGGGCAGTTCCATCCAGGGGTCGTCGCCTTGCAGTTGCAGCCAGCAGTGGTTGGACGGGCCCCAAGGGGGTGGGCAGCGGATTTGTTGCTGGGGGGCGTTTTGCAGCACGGCTTGTTGGACTGTGTCGGCTTGCCAAGCCCAAAGCGGGGTGGTCTGGTCTGAAGCCAGCACACGCAAGGACAGCAGGCGCATGAAGCCAGGGCGGTCGGCCGGGTCCAGTCGCACACGGGTGTAGCCGCCCTCAGGCAGCGGGGGCAGGGTAAAAATTAGAGTCTGCACACCACCGCCCATGGTGCCTGGGCGCACTTGTTTAAGGGCTTCGTCAAAATGGCCGTCTACCGCCGCATACAGCTGGGCCGAAAACAGGGGCAGCGCCGGTGCCGATGGGGGGGCCTCAGGCAAAGGGGCGTTTTGGCCAGGCTGCAGGGGCACCAGGGTGCTGATGAACTGGTAGGTGGATGCGTCCGGCAGGGCCAGCAGGTGCCGCGCCACAGCGGGTGGCAAGAGGTTGAATTGGCCCTGGAATTCAGACGACAGCACATCGCGGGTGGTGCTCTCGTTGTTTTGGATGTGCCAGCCGTGGCGGGCAAAAAAACGCTGCAAGGACTGGCGGGTGAAAAAGCGCGGGTGGGTGCTGTCGAGCAGGCCTTCGGGCCGGTACCTGAAGTCGCCCTGGATCAATTC
>JACCDH011127825.1_pt1 | contig 10723 bp, 9 predicted proteins | sample 7442481 | NCBI WGS metagenome assembly JACCDH01 (sample SAMN15323433, study PRJNA562643) | freshwater metagenome | isolation source: river surface water | place: USA:Blue River Watershed | collected 2017-08-15
AGGTCCCGTTGTGCATCAATGCCCAGGTGATCGGCGGCGGTCTGGTTGCACCATTCAATCCGCGCTTCGCTGTCAAGCAGCAGCACACCGTTGGGAGAGGCTTGGATGGCCGACAGAAACTCGTCCAAGCGGTTCTGGCTGTCGCGGGCTTTGGACGACCAGGTTTTTTGCAGCTTGCGGACTCGGTCGATCACTTGCCCCCAAAGGGGAGACAAACTGGGCGGATTCGACCAGTCCTCGCGCTGCAGCCACTCCAACAGACGGTGCAAACGCCAAGTGTCGATCGACAAGGCCAACAGCGCACCCACACAAGCCCCGACAAACACCCAGGTCAGCGAACCGGCGTACCACCCGTACAAGGAGGCGACACCAATCCAAGCCAGCAATTCAACATATCGAACGGTCATGCGGGGGAATTGTCGGTCGAAAGCCGGGCCGCATTTGCCGACGCCGTCAGCCGATAACCGGCTCCCCTCACGGTTTCAATCGCGCTGCCCGCCTCGCCCAGTGACTCGCGCAAGCGCTTGATATGAACGTCCACCGTGCGTTCTTCAATGAAGACGTGGTCCCCCCACACCCGGTCCAGCAGCGTGCCTCTGGAGTGCACCCGCTCGGGATTTTTCATGAGGAAATGCAACAGCTTGAATTCAGTGGGCCCAACCTTGAGCTCGCGCCCCTGGTGGGTGACCCGATGCGTTGCGGTGTCCAGCACCAGGGCGCCCACTTGGACCGCATCGTCCTGCGCGGTGGGCGCACGACGCCTCAACACCGCCCGAATGCGCGCCAACAGCTCCTTGGTGGAAAACGGCTTGGTGATGTAGTCGTCGGCGCCAGCGTCCAGGCCCTGCACCTTGTCGGCCTCGTCCGACCGAGCGGTCAGCATCAGGATCGGCACCTCCCGCGTGCGCTCTTGCTGGCGCCAGCTTCTGGCCAAAGACGCCCCGCTTTCACCGGGCAACATCCAGTCCAGCAGAATCACGTCGGGAACGGCCGCCTCCACCTCGCGGCGGGCAGCCTCTGCGTCAAACACCAGGGTCGGAGCGAAACCGTTGTGACGCAGGTTGACGGCAATGAGTTCTGCAATGGCCGACTCGTCTTCCACCACCAGAACACGGGGCAAGCGCTTCATTTCACCGCCGTTTCCATGGCCACTGGCGACAAATGCCGGACGTCTGCCCCCTTGGCCACGTAAATGGTGCTCTCGGCGATGTTCTTGGCATGGTCGCCCACCCGCTCAATCGACTTGGCCAAGAAGAGCAAATTCAGACTGGCGGAAATGGCCCGCGGGTCTTCCATGATGTAAGTCATCAGCTTGCGCAGGAAGCCGTCGTACTCTTGGTCGATGGCGTCGTCCGCCTTGATGATGGCCAGAGCGGTTTCCGTGTCGAGCCTGGCGAACGCGTCCAGTGAACGACGCAGCAGATCCGAAGCCAATTCGGATGCCACCTTCAGCTCCGAGCTGGGCAGCGAGCGAGAAGCACCGCTTTCAATGATCAACTTGACCATGCGGGCAATCCGCGTCACCTCATCGCCGGCGCGCTCCAGATTGGCGGTGATTTTGGAGAGGGCGAGCAACATGCGCAGGTCGCGCGCAGTGGGCTGGCGCCGACCGATGGTCGAGGACACGTCATGGTCGATTTCGACCTCCAGCGCATTGACGGCCGCCTCTCGCTCGATCACCTGCTGCGCCACTTCGGGGCTCAGTTCGAAGAAAGCGTAAATGGCATTGCGCAGATGGGACTCGACCAGACCGCCCATCTCCATCACTTTCGAGGAGATGCTGTTCAACTCGGTGTCGAACTGACTGGATATGTGTTTGTCGCCCATGATCAACCGAACCTTCCTGTGATGTAGTCTTCCGTTTCTGTCCGCTTGGGTTTGAAGAACAGCTCTTCCGTGACGCCCACCTCCATCAGCTCGCCCAGGTACATGTAGGCGGTGAAATCGCTGCAACGCGCCGCCTGCTGCATGTTGTGCGTGACGATGGCAATCGTGTAGTCGGTTTTCAGCTCGTGCACCAATTCCTCGACTTTGGCGGTGGAGATGGGGTCCAGCGCCGAAGTGGGTTCGTCCAGCAACAGCACCGATGGCTTGACCGCCACACTGCGGGCAATGCACAGCCGTTGCTGCTGGCCACCCGAGAGGCTCAGGCCGCTCTGGTTCAGCTTGTCCTTGACTTCACCCCACAAGGCGGCCTTGGACAACGCCCATTCCACCCGGTCGTCCATGTCGCTTTTGCTCAGGCTCTCGTAGAGCTTCACGCCAAACGCAATGTTGTCGTAGATGGACATGGGGAAAGGCGTGGGTTTCTGGAACACCATGCCCACCCGCGCGCGCAGCAAGTTCAGGTCTTGTTTGGGATCCAGGATGTTTTGGCCGTACAGCTGAATCTGACCCTCTGCACGTTGACCCGGGTAGAGGCTGTACATGCGGTTGAAGGTGCGCAGCAACGTGGACTTTCCGCAGCCCGATGGGCCGATGAACGCAGTGACCTTGCGCTCGGGGATGTCCAGGTTGATGTCCTTCAAGCCTTGAAATTTGCCGTAGAAGAAATTGAGGTTTCGCACCTCGATGGCATTGACCGTGGGCGTGGATGGGGTGGCAGTCATGGTAGGCCTTTGCAAGGGCAAAGCAGAGGGAGGGGTTGACATCAAGCCGATGTTTTTTCGCGGAACAGCACCCGCGCCAAAATGTTGAGCGCCAGCACGGTCAGCGTGATGAGCAAGGCGCCGGCCCAAGCCAAGCGAATCCAGTTGTCGTAAGGACTCATGGCGAACTGGAAGATCACCACCGGCAGGTTGGCCATGGGCGCTTCCATGTTGGTGCTGTAGAACTGGTTGTTCAACGCGGTGAACAGCAGGGGAGCCGTTTCGCCCGAGATGCGGGCCACGGCCAGCAGCAAGCCCGTCAACACGCCGCTCTTGGCCGCACGCAGCGTCACCAGCAGTGTGACCTTCCAGCGCGGGGCACCCAGCGCAAAGGCGGCCTCACGCAGGCTGCCGGGCACCAGCCGCATCATGTTCTCGGTGGTTCGCATCACCACCGGAATCGCAATCAGCGACAGCGCCAAGCTGCCGGCATAGCCTGAGAAATTGCCCACGGTGGCCACTGCAATCGCATAAACGAACAGCCCCAGAACAATCGATGGGGCCGACAACATGATGTCGGTGATGAACCGCGTGAACTCGGCCGTCTTGCTGGTGTCGCCAAACTCGGTCAGGTAGACGCCCGCCAAAATTCCGATCGGGGTGGAGACCAAAACAGCCAGGCCAACAATCATCAGGCTGCCCACGATGGCGTTGCGCAGACCGCCGCCTGCCGAGCCCGGTGCGGGTGTGTCGTTGGTGAAGATGGACCATTCCAACGCGGCCAAGCCGTTGCCGAACAGCACAACCAGAATCCACAGCAAGGCGGACAGGCCAACGGCCATGGCGATCATGGACAGCGTGAGGCCGATGCGGTTGGCTCGGCGACGCCGCAGGTAGAGGGGAGAGGTGTTCATGATGTCCATGATGAAGACTCGACGTTGGACGACAGACAAGATCCCGCTGGTGCGCACTTGGGGGGAAACCCCATCAAACGCCCTTGGCGCGCTCGGTCCGCACGATCAGCCATTTGGCCAGCGCCAGCACCACAAAGGTGATGACAAACAGCAAAAACCCGAGCGCAAACAGCGTGTTGAAGTGCAGTCCACCGGCCTCACCGAACTCGTTGGCCAGCACCGAGGCGATGGACGTTCCGGGTGAGAACAGCGTGGAGGGCAACCGGTTGGCGTTGCCGATCACGAAAGTGACGGCCATGGTTTCACCCAGGCCTCGACCCATGCCCAGCATGATGCCGCCGATCACACCTTTTTGGGTGTAGGGCAACACCACTTTGCGCACCACCTCCCAGGTGGTGCAGCCCAGGCCATAGGCCGATTCCCGCAGGATGGGCGGCGTGATGGCAAAGACGTCGCGCATCACCGCAGCAATGAAGGGCAACACCATGAACGCGAGGATGATGCCCGCCGCCAAAATGCCCAATCCGTTGGTGGCGCCGCCAAACAACCACCCCACAACGGGCATGCCCGCCATCAGTTTTTGCAGCGGCACCTGCATGTAGTCGGCAAACACCGGTGCAAACACAAACAAGCCGAACATGCCATAGATGATGGAAGGCACTGCCGCCAGCAGCTCAATGGCGGTGCCCAGCGGGCGGCGCAGCCACACGGGGCAGGTTTCGGTCAGAAACAGGGCGATGCCGAAGGCCAGGGGCACGGCAATCAGCATGGCCAGACCGGCGCTCAGCAACGTGCCCACGATGGCGATGGCCGCACCGAACTCTTCGTTGATGATGTCCCATTCCACATACCAAATGAACCGGACACCGAACTTGGAAAATGCCGGCCAAGCGTTGATGAACAGCGACACGATGATGCCCGCCAGGGCCACCAGGACCACCAACGAGAAAAACTGGGTCAGCCGGTGGAAGACCACGTCTTGCAGGTGCTGACGGCGGGCAATCGCCACCATGCTGGGACTGGGGGCCTGGACGGAAGGTTGCGACGAGGAATTCATGCGCGAGACGATAGCCGACATGCGGGTCACCTGTGGTTCAAAAACCGCCGAAACCCGCCGGTTCCATTCATTTTTTGAACAGAATGGACAACCGGGCGGGCGTCGGCAAGGGGAGCGTCAACCCATCACTTGGTGTTGATTTGCGACCACACGCGTTCGCGGATCTGCTTGGTCAGCGCGTCGGGCAGGGGCACATAGTCCAGGTCCAGCGCCATTTGCTTGCCGTTTTTGAAGGCCCAGTCGAAGAACTTCAGCACTTCGGCGGATTCGGCCTTGTTGGACGGCTCTTTGTACATGAGGATGAACGACGCCGTGGTGACCGGGTACGCCTTGGCACCGGGCTGGTTCACGATGGACAAGCCCATGCCGGGCACGCTGAACCAATCGGCACCGGCAGCAGCTGCGGCAAAGGTTTCGTCGTCGGGCATGACGAACTGGCCGTCCTTGTTCTGCAGCGCCATGACGGGAATGTTGTTGCGTTTGGCGTAGGCGTATTCCACGTAGCCCAAAGCGCCTTTGGTGCGGCTCACGTTGGCGGCCACGCCCTCGTTGCCCTTGCCGCCCACCGAGGTGGGGGCCGGCCATTTGACGGCCGCACCACGGCCCACGGTGTCCAGCCATTCTTTGCTGACGGTGGCCAGATAGTCGGTCCAGTTGAAGGTGGTGCCCGAACCGTCTGCCCGGTGAACGATGGTGATGACCTGGTCAGGCAGCTTCTTGCCGGGGTTCAACGCGGCCAGCTTGGGGTCGTTCCACTTGCTGATCTTGCCCATGAACATTTCGGCCAGCACCGGGCCGGTCACGCGCAGTTCGCCCTTGGCAAAGCCGTCCAGGTTGAACACGGGGACCGTGCCGCCGATGATGGCGGGAAACTGCACCATGCCGTCACGGTCCAGCTCTTCACCCTTGACCGGTGCGTCGGTGGCACCGAACGCCACGGTTTTGGCGCGAATCTGGCGAATGCCGCCGGAGGAGCCGATGGACTGGTAGTTCAAGCCCGTGCCGGTTGCGGCCTTGTACGCCTCGGCCCATTTGGCGTAGATTGGGAACGGGAAGGTGGCGCCGGCGCCGGTGATGTCGGCGGCAAAAGCAGGAGCCGCAAAAGAAAACGCAGCCACAGTGGCCACAACGGATTTCAGAAACAGACGCTTCATGACAGAACCTTTCGGTGGGGGGGTTGAACGACTGAAGCGGACTGTAGGGAGCTTGTGTGACAGCTTTGTGACGAATTGGTGATGTCGCATTTCACCCATTGATGGGGGACACCCAGGCGTCCCCGCAAACGCTGGGCGGTGCTATGCTCGCCGCCGACTTGGCCAACCTACCCTATGAACAACGGAACCTTACTTGCGGCGGTGGACATGGGGTCCAACAGCTTCCGGCTGGAGATTGGGCGCTACGACCACGGCCACATTCAGCGGGTGGAATACCTGAAAGAAATGGTTCGCCAAGGCGGCGGCCTGAACGAGGACCGCAACCTCACCGAGGTGGCCATGCAACGCGGCTGGGATTGCCTGGCCCGGTTTGCAGAGCGCCTGAAGGGTTTTGACCGTGCGCAGGTGCGCGCCGTGGCCACACAAACCCTGCGCGAAGCCCGCAACCGGGACGTGTTCATCGACAAGGCGCAGCAGATCCTGGGGTTTCCGATTGAGGTGATTTCCGGCCTGGAGGAAGCCCGCCTGATCTACCAGGGCGTGACGCGGCTGCTGCCCCAGTCGGACGAGCGGCGCTTGGTGGTGGACATTGGCGGGCGGTCCACCGAAATCATTCTGGGCCAGGGCTTCACGCCCAAGGCCATGGATTCGTTCCGTTTGGGCAGCGTGGCCTGGTCGGCCCGTTACTTTGCGCAAAACCAGTTCACGGCGCAGGCCTTTCGCACCGCCGAGGTGGCGGCAAAAGCCGTGTTGGATGAGGCACTGGACCTGTTCCCCCACAGCCAGTGGGACGTGGCCTACGGTTCGTCGGGCACGGTGGGCGCCATTTCCGACGCGTTGGCGGCCGCTGGCCGAGGTGGCGAGACCCTCACCCGCGACGACCTGGACTGGCTGCTGGAGCGGCTGCTGAAAGCGCAAACCGCCGACCAGCTGCGCATGGAGGGGCTGAAAGACGACCGCAAGCTGGTGATTGGCGGCGGGCTCAGCGTGTTGAGGGCGGTGTTCGACCTGTTCGACATCGACGCCATGGTGGCCGCCCAGGGGGCGTTGCGCCAAGGGGCCTTGTACGACCTGATCGACCGTGAATCCGATGAAACCGACTTGCGCGAACGCACGGTGCAGTGGTTGAGCCAGCGCTTCAGCGTGGACCTGGCGCAGGCGCGGCGGGTGGGCACGGTGGCATCGGCCCTTTTTGCCCAAATTGCAGAGCCCAACGCATTGAACGAGCGGCATTCCCGCAAGCTGGACTGGGCGGCCCGCCTGCACGAACTGGGCGTGCACATTGCCCATGACGATGCCCACCACCACGGCGCCTACGTACTGGAGCATGTGGATGCGCCCGGTTTTTCCATGGCCGAGTTGCGGCGCCTGAGCCTGCTGGTGCTGGGCCAGCGCGGCAAGCTGCGCAAGTTGGAGACCTGGCTGGACGATGAACTGCTCGTCAAGCAACTGGTTTCGTTGCGGTTGGCGGTGCTGCTGTGCCACGCCCGCAGAGACCCCGACCACCGGTCCATTCACCTGCAGTTCAAGCCCCGGCACATCCGGCTGGTGGCCGATGTGGGCTGGGCCCACCGCTACCCGCAATCGGCCTGGCTGATTCAGGAAGAAGCCCTGGCCTGGCAAAAGGTGGGCTGGCGGCTGTCTTACAGCTTCGAGTGAAGGCCAGCGCCTGCGTGCTTCAGGGCCGCAGCAGCAGGTCGGGGGTCTGCACGGTCACCAGCACGGTCTGGGGCTCGCCGTCTCGGACACGGTGCCGCAACCACCACACGGTGCCTTTGCGAATGGCACAACCGGGGGCTTGAACGCCCAACAGGCGTGCGGCCAGCTCGCCCAGCACCGGCTGGTGGCCCACCAGCAGCATGGTGCCCCCCTCTTGGGGCCAATTCACCGCCGACAGCACGGCATCGGCCGACGATTCGGTGCCCAACACTTCCCGCAGCCGGTATTTGCGGCCCAGTGCGTCGGCCGTTTGCACGGTGCGGGCCGCGGGGCTGGCCCACACCCGGGCGTTGGCGGGCAGGCAAATGTCCAGCCACTGCCCCATGCGCTGCGCGTGCTTGCGGCCTTTGGCGGTGAGTTCCCGCGCACGGTCGTCACCGGAAGGGGCCGCCTCCTCCGCCTCGGCATGGCGCCACAGCACAAGGTCCATGCGTCACCCCTTGCGTCCGTAGCGCGCCATCAGGCTGGCCTGTGCCGAGACGGTGGGGGCCACGCGGCCTTTGCCCACCGCAGGCGCGGTGGCCCGGGTGTAGCGGCCATCGGGCTGCAGGTCCCAGGCGTCGCGGTTGTCGGCCAGGTACAGGTCCAGGCATTCCTCAATCACGCGGCGCTTGAGCGCCGGGTCGGTCACCGGCCACGCCAGTTCCACGCGGCGCAGCATGTTGCGGTTCATCCAATCGGCGCTGGAGAGCCAGAGCTGCTCTTGGTCGCCCACCTGGGCGTAGAACACGCGGGAATGTTCCAGCATGCGGCCCACCACCGAGCGCACCCGGATGCGGTCGGTCACGCCGGGCACGCCTGCAGGCAGCACGCAGGCGCCGCGCACCACGATGTCGATGTGCACCCCGCATTGCGACGCGTAGGCCAGCGCCCGGCACAGGGGCTCGTCGGTCAGGGCGTTCATTTTCAACACCAGCCGGGCGGCTTGGCCTCGCAACGCGGCCTGACCGGCCCGCTCGATGAACTCCAGCATGGCCTTGTGCAGGTGAAAGGGGGCAATCAATGCCTTTTGCAAACGCGGCAGGCGGTTTTGGCTGGCCAGGTGCAAAAACACCTGCTCCACGTCTTGCGTCAACTGCGGGTCGGCGGTGAGGTGGCTCAGGTCGGTGTACAGGCGGGCCGTGCCCGGGTTGTAGTTGCCGGTGGACAAATGGGCGTAGCGCACCAGTTGACCCTCTTCGCGGCGGGTGATGAGCATCATCTTGGCGTGGGTTTTGAGGCCCACCACGCCGTACACCACCTGCGCGCCCACCGATTCCAGCCGCTCCGCGTAGTTGATGTTGGCCTCTTCGTCGAAACGGGCCTTGAGCTCCACCACCGCCGTCACTTCCTTGCCACGGCGCACCGCTTCGCGCAACAGCTCCATCAGCTCCGAGCGGGCACCGGTGCGGTAAATGGTTTGCTTGATGGCGAGCACATTGGGGTCTTCCACCGCCTCGCGCAGGAAGGCCAACACGGCGTCAAAGGTTTCATAGGGCTGGTGAATCAGCACATCGCCCTGTTTGAGCCGCTCGAACATGGAATGGTTGACCGGCAATTGCTGCGGCCAGCCGGGCAGGTAGGGCTCAAACCGCATGGCGGGCGCGTCCACCAGGTCGATGAGCTGGGTGAGGCGCACCAGGTTGACGGGCCCCTGCACGCGGTACAGCGCCTGCTCGGGCAGGCCGAACTGCTGGCGCAAAAAATCGCACAAAAACTCCGAACAGCCGGCCGAGACCTCCAGCCGAACGGCCTGCCCGTAATGCCGGTGCTGCAGGCCCTTGCGCAGCGCGGTGCGCAGGTTTTTCACCTCGTCTTCGTCCACCGCCAGGTCGGAATGCCGCGTGACGCGGAACTGCGAAAACTCCGTCACCTGCCGACCGGGAAACAAATCGTCCAGGTGCGAGCGGATGAGGCTGGAAATGGACACGAACGGCTGCTGCTTGGAGCCGCGCGCCGCGGGCATGCGCAAAAAACGGGGCAAAAACCGGGGCACCTTGACGATGGCCACCTCGTTCTCGCGGCCAAACGCGTCGCGGCCCGACAACCGCACAATGAAGTTGAGCGACTTGTTGGCCACCTGGGGAAAGGGGTGGGCCGGGTCCAGACCGACGGGCACGAGCAGGGGCTGCACCTCGCGCTGGAAATAGTCGCGCACCCAGCGGCGGTGGGTGGCTTGGCGTTCGCCGTGGCCCAACACCTTCACGCCGCGCTTCTCCAACAAGGGCAGCAGCTCGTCGTTGTATATGCGGTACTGGGTGGCCACCAGCTCGTGCACCCGCTCAGACAGCAGCGCAAAACTGGCGTCGGTGTAGGCACCCTTCTTCTCGCCCGAGACCTGCGCGGCCATGTGGGCGGCGGCGCGCACCTCGAAAAACTCGTCCAGGTTGGACGACACGATGCACAGGTAGCGCACCCGCTCCAAAAGGGGCACGTCGGGTCGGCAGGCCCAGTCCAGCACGCGCTCGTTGAACGACAGGATGCTCAAATCCCGGTCCAGCAGCGTCAGCCGCGCAGGTGGCGGCGGTGGCGTGGGTGCAGCCGCCCGGCGGCGCCCGCGGCGCGCAGGCGCCGCAACTTTGGAAACGACCGCGTTGGCGGCGTGGGCATCGTCGGCGACGGGGGGCGAAGCGGGGGTGTCGGTGTTCATCGGCGGTCCAGAAACAGAGGCGCCCAAGCCACCGTGAGGCGGTCGGGCACAAGGGGGGCATCGGTCAGCAGGAATTTAAAGCTTTTTTCGGCACTGCCGCACGTCTGTAATGGTTTTGTAGCTATTGAAATCATTGTCACGTCCGTCCCCGCTGGGGCCGGACCACAGGGACCATTCTGGCGCAGGGCCAGCGGTTTGCGCACTCACTGGCCCAGGAAATGGCGGCGGTAACGCGGCGGCAGATCGGCCAGCCGCATCATCAGCGGCAAGTCTGCGCTGTTGAAGTCGGGGTCCCAGGCGGGTGCACCCAGCACTTTGGCCCCCAGCCGCAGATAGCCTTTGATGAGCGCAGGCGGCTCCACCGCCAACGAGGTGTCCAGCCGGTCCACCGGCAGCGGCAAACGCGGCCGCACGTGGTACGCCACCGACGCCATGTGCGTCTGCTGCAACTGGTGCCAGATGCTGGCGGCGGCATGCCCACCCTCCACCCGGCCCTGCGGGCCCTCGTGCGCCATGGGAATGCTGGCGCAGCCGATCATGGTGTCGAGCCGGTTGCGGTGCATGAATTCGGCCAACGCCCCCCACAGCGCCAGAATGACGCCGCCCTGGCGGTGGTCGGGATGCACGCAACTGCGGCCCAGCTCCACCATCTGCTCGCGCAA
>JACCDH011441877.1_pt1 | contig 10723 bp, 10 predicted proteins | sample 7442481 | NCBI WGS metagenome assembly JACCDH01 (sample SAMN15323433, study PRJNA562643) | freshwater metagenome | isolation source: river surface water | place: USA:Blue River Watershed | collected 2017-08-15
AATACCTTCAGGCAATGCGATTCTGTGATGGCGGCAGAACTGAATCGAAGAAATCTGAATATTTCGCCCCAATCTGCGTGCGGCACGCCACGAGCTGGCGCGTCAGCCCAGTCGCCCGCAGGTTCGGGATGCACGCAGAGCTACCGGTCCACCTCAAGCGCGGACATCTGCCGTGCCTACTGGGGGAATTTGAATTTGCCGTGTGATGGCGCCATGCGTGAGGAGATGGGCGCCCGGAATCTGGCGATAACCCCTCCCAACGAATGCGGAAAGCCTCTTGGGACGACCGCAAACGCCACGAGACCGGCGCAGCCTATTTCGAGTTGTGGCGTGAGCGATCTGTCTGCCTTCTCAAACCAGCCGATCCAGCAACTGTGCGCCATCGCCGGCGGCTCGAGCCCTTGCCGGGGCGCAGCCCGTATCGCGATTCAAGGACGCGGCTTTTCCCCGGGTGGTAACTCGGGCAGTTGCGGACAACCGGATAGCGGCCGCTGCGGTCAATTGCTCTCTCGCTTCAGTTCAGCGCCGAACCCGGTTCAGGCCGCATGTTCAGTCCGCTCGAGCCGCACTTCCGAAGAGGGGTTGATGTGCCGGTCGTCCATCAACGGATTTTTGCTTGCACGGGGTGTTAGTTCGGGACTGGTTCCGGGATCTGCCTGCGGTCAGTCGATCACGGAGCGGGAACTGCAACAAATCAATCGCTGAGCGTCACAGCGGCCTCGGAGTGCCTGTGGGGAGGCTTCTCCACGGTCCGGTGGTCACGCTGAGGCCTTGATATCGGGACCACCCGATGTGCCTTGGGTGGTTTCCCGGCACGTCGGAGGGGTCCCAGCCGACGCGAGCCATTGGAGACGGCAGACCGCATGGTCCGCGCGTGTCACGGACTGTGCTCGGATCAAGGCACTTCCCCGATGTCCGGCACGCATGCAGTTTCCCCGATCGAGGGTGGCTCGAGGGCTGCCAACGCGTTGCTTGTGACCACCCTGGTCCCCGAGCAGCGTACCGCCTGGACCAAGGCCAGGCGCGACGTGATGCGGCTGGCGCAGCAGATGGGGTATGGGGTGGCGCCCTTGCCGCTGACGTTGTTCACTCCCGACTGGCGCCATTTCCTGCTCGCTGTGCACCGCGCCTTGACTCCGGGCGGGAGCGTGCTGGTGGAATACCCCTTCGACCAGCGCCGGCGCCTCTATCCCCTGGTGGCCTATTGCCGCTGGAGGGGGCTGCGGCTGCACGGCCTGATCCACGACCTGGATGCCTTGCGGTTCGATAGCCCGGTGCCGCGTGAGACGGCGATCCTCAACCTGTTCGATGGCCTGGTATCGCACAACCTTGCGATGACGCGGTGGCTGCGAGAAAGCGGCGTGCGGCGGCCGATTTCCGAGCTCGGAGCGTTCGACTATCTCGCCGACGCCGGGCCGACGTGGCACGAAGACGGCCTGTCCGGTCCGGTGCGCATCGCGTGCGCCGGCAACCTCTCGTGCGCGAAGGCGCGCTATGTGTATGACGCACGCTGGCGGGAGGTGGCGGGCGTGCAGGTTTCGCTCTTTGGCGCCTTCTTCGAGCCGGGGCGCCTGTCAGCCGATGTCCCGCTGCGCTATCGCGGAAGCTTCACGCCCGATCGTCCCGCGCTGGACGGCCCATATCACTTCGGGCTGGTGTGGGACGGCGACAGCATCGCAGGCGGCGAGGGCCGCTATGGCCGCTACATGCGATTCAACAACCCGCACAAGCTGTCGTTGTATGCGGCCCTGGGCCTGCCGGTGGTGGTGTGGGAGGAGGCCGCGGTGGCGCGCTTCGTGCAAGAGCAGGGCGTCGGGGTGGCGGTGGGCGACCTGCGCGAGCTGGGGAAGTTGCCTCACGCGGTATCCCCGGCGCACTACCGCAGCATGACGCAGCGCATGCAGGCCGTGCGCCAGGCGGTGACCCGCGGCGAGTTCCTGCGCAGGGCGCTCCGGCGTCTGGGCGCGCCCTGCGGGCATCCGGCGGTCGCGTCGGCGGATGTTCTCCAGAACAGGTGGTGACGCGATATCGGCTGCAGATGCCGGCGAATTCCATGCGTTTCGGATCGCGTTCGCGACGATTCTTCCTCAGCACCTCGGAGTGAAGCCGATGTATTTTCGATGGATCAGGCTGGACTCCTGCGGCCACCCGTTCAGGCCAGCGCGTGGATCTCGAGCTCTTCGCGCCCGCTGTGCGGGTAGAGGCTGCAGGTGATCGGGTCGTGCCCCGCGATGATGTGGTCCGGCGACTCGGCCAGCTGCTCGATGACCTCGTAGGCACTGAGCATCTGGCCCGTGTCGGCCACGATGGGGAAGGGCGAGCGCTTGCGCAGGTTCTCCAGGTAGTGGGAGGCGTCCGAGGCCAGGACGATCCAACCGCGCCGGGTGTGCACCCGCACCACCTGCAGCCCCCGCGTGTGCCCGCCCACCCAGTGCACGGTGATGCCGGGGCGCAGTTCGTAGGCGCCGTCGTGAAAGGCCAGCCGCTCCTGGAAGTTTGCGTGCACCAGATCGCAGATGTCGGCCGGGTCGTAGGCAGCGCGCATGAAGGGGTGGCGCATGTCCGGCCCGGTGGCGAAGGCCATTTCGCGCTCCTGCAGGTGAAAGCGCGCGTGCGGCAGCAGGCGCGTGTTGCCCGCGTGGTCATAGTGCGCGTGGGTGATTACCACGTCGCGGATCTCGGGCAGTCGCACGCCGGCTGCCTCGAGGGTGGCCATCGGGCAGCGCAGGAAGGTGCGCTTGCGTTGGCGCGCCGCGCTCTCGTTGAAGCCGGTGTCCACCAGGAGGGTCTCGTCCCCGCGCCGCAGGAACCAGACGAAGTAGTCCATGGAGGTGGCGGCGTCGTGTACGTCATGGGCGATGAAGTTCTCGCGGGCACGTCGCTGGACGGTGGCGTATCGCAGGGCATAGGCTTCCCACTGGGGCAGGCTCATGACGGGGCTCCTTCATCGGGCCGGATGTGGCGGTGCAGGGCCTGCAGCGGCTCGCGCAGGTACGCCATCAGGCCATCGGGATTCTCGACCATCGGGAAATGGCCGAATCCCCGCATCGCCTGGAAGCGCGCGCCGGGTATGGCGTCCGCGATCCGGCGGCTGTCGTCCGGGGTGGCCGAGTAGTCGTAGTCGCCTGTGAGCAGCCACAAGGGCGTGCGGGCGGTGTCGATCGCGCCGGTGTGGTGGCGGGCGTCGAACTGGTCGCTGTAGAAGGCGAGGTCGCCGTCGTAGACGCTGGGCGCACCCTGGGAGTAGATCCAGGTGGCGTGGTCGCGTCCGCTCGCGGGGCTGCTCGGACTGAGCAGGGCGCCGACCCAGGCGGCGCTCAGGCGCGCACCGTGTACCTCGGCGTGGTTCAGGAAGGGAGAGCGCCGGCCCGGCGAGTGAAAGGGCGCTTCCAGCAAGACCGCGCCGTGGAAGCGATCGGGGTGGCGGGCCAGCAGGGCCAGGCCGATGGCCGCGCCCATGGAGCAGCCCATGAGGGCGACGCGTTCCAGCTGCATCGCGTCCAGGTAGCGAAGAATCCAGCTGATGTAGCGATCCTGGTCCAGGCGCCAGGCCCAGTTCGGTTCCCCCGCCGGCAGCGGGGAGCGGCCATGGGCCGGGAGGTCGAAGGCCAGCAGGCGCCATTGCGAACGCAGCGCATCCTGTGCCATCAGGCCATGCCACTGGCGCGCGTCCGAGCCGGCGGTGTGCAGCATCAGCAGGGCCGGGGCCTGCGCCTGGCCGCATTCCTCGCTGTAGACCCAGGTGGCGGCCTCGCCGGCCAGGGGGAGGTAGCGACCCCGCAGGTGAGGCAGGGCGTCGAAATGCCGGGGCGACGCCGCGGCCGGCGCGGGCCCTGGCGGGCGGCGCAGGGCCTCCAGCAGGCGCTCGAGAAAGGGCAGGGCCTGCACCACATGCAAGGCCTCGCCCTCGAACTGGAATTCCTCGGGCCGCCGCCGCATCGCGCCGAAGGACTGGTAGCCCACCGGCGGCTCGGGGGAGAGCGCCTGGGCCCAGAGCGCCGCGCTGCCGCGGCAGGCGATCCGGGCGCCGCCTGGCTGGCCGGGCCAGACCGTGAGGCGGGCGGTGGGCTCGCCCGTGGCGTCGCCGGCGACCCAGTCGATCCGGGTGCGGCAGGCGGCGGCGTCGGCCTGGACCGCCGGGTCGGCCAGGACGCGTGCCAGGGTCGGGGGCAGGGAGGAGAGGTTCATCAGAGGTGGGGAGAGCATGGGCTTGTCAAATGATACTGATTGTCAGACAATCCTTCAATGTGACAGATAGACACTCTGACCTGTCACTGCCGCCGAACTTTCAACTCAGAAGGAGACAGCCAATGAACCCCGTAGACCGCAAGACGACCTCCGCTTCCCGCCGCCAGGCCCTCAAGGGACTGGCCGCCGCCGGTCTGGCCGGCACCCTGCCCCTGGGGGCGAGCGCCCAGGCCAAGCCTGTGAACATCGGGGTGATCCTGCCCCTGTCCGGCGCCAACGCGCTGTTCGGCATCGCCTCGCGCCAGGGCATCGAGCTGGTGGCCGACGAGATCAACGCCGCCGGCGGCTTGCGCGGTCTGGGCGGGGCCAAGATCAACCTGGTGGTGGCCGATTCCACCTCTGCGCCGACCAACGCCGCCACGGTGGCCCAGCGCATGATTGCCGAGAACGACTGCTGCGCCATCCTGGGCGCCTTCGCCTCGTCGCTGACCCTCGCGATCCAGGAGGTGACCGAGCGCCGTCGTGTGCCGCTGCTCACGATGTCCTACTCCGACCAGATCACCGGCCGCGGCTACAAGCACGTGTTCCAGGTGACCTCCAAGGGCAGCGTGATCGGCCAGGCGCAGTTCAACTACGCGCTGGAGCTGTCCGGCGGCGCCTCCAAGATCAACCGCATCGCGATCATGTACGAGGACACCGCCTACGGCACCTCGACGGCCAACGGCCTGCGCGCGGCTGCCAAGGCCGCCGGCGTCGAGATCGCGATGGACGAGGCCTACCCCCTGGGCATCACCGACGTTGCCCCCCTGATCAACAAGCTGCGGGCCTCGCGGGCGCAGATGGTGTTCCCGGTGTCCTACCTGAACGACAGCCTGCTGATCGTGCGCGCCCTGCGCCAGCAGCGGATCAACATCCCCATCATCGGTGGCTCGGCGGGTTACGTGATCCCGGACTTCGCGCAGGCCCTGGGCGAGTCGGCCGAAGGCGTGCTGTCGATCTGCTCGGCCAACTATGACCTCGACACCAGCCTCACCGAGCGCTATCGCCGCCGCTTCCGGACCTTCATGGTGCATGAGGCCCAGGAGCACGCGGTGGCGATGGACGTGCTGGCCCAGGCGATCAACCTGGCGAAGTCGGCCAAGCCCGAGGACATCACCCGCACGCTGCGCGGCACCGCCTTCACCGAGGGCTGGGCGCGCTCCATGACCAACGGCAAGGTGCAGTTCGACGACACCGGCCTGAACACCCACGCCGAGCCCGTGATGGTGCAGTGGCAGAACCGCGAGCTGGTCACGGTCTGGCCGCAGAAGTATGCCAAGGGCAAGTTGATCACCCGCAACACCTGAGGCAACGCACATGGCCCTGCTGCAAGCCATCGTCGACGGGCTGATGCTCGGCGGCGTGTATGCCGTCATCTCGATCGGGCTGACGCTGGTGTTCGGCGTCGTCTCGATCGTGAACTTCGCCCAGGCGCAGTTCCTGATGGTGGGCATGTACGTCGCCTACTTCGCCTGGGCCCGCCTGGGTCTGGACCCCCTGGCGGGTTCGGCCCTGGCCTTCGGCGCGGTGTTCGTCCTCGGTTACGTGATCCAGCAGGGTCTGATCCGGCGGGTGCTCAAGGCGCCCGAGGTGGCCCAGATCTTCCTGACCGTGGGCATCCTCATCGTGATCGAGAACCTCGCCCTGATCGCCTTCGGATCCCAGTTCCGCTCGGTACAGGTCTGGTACCAGAACGAGGCCCTGGAGGTGGCGGGGCTGATCGTGAGCCTGCCCTACGCCATCGCCTTCTGTGCGTCCGCCGTGGCGGGGGTGTCGATCTGGTGGGTGCTCACGCGCACCTGGTGGGGCCGCTCGGTGCGCAGCACTGCGCAGGACCCGATGGCGGCGCGCCTGGTGGGGATCAACCCCGACCAGGTGTACCGGCTGGCGGTGGGCCTGGGCGTGGGGCTGACCGCGTTCGGCGGCGCCATCATCCTGCCTTACATGACCGTGTCGCCTGCGGTGGGCGAGCAGTTCGGGGTGCTGATGTTCACCGTGGTGGTGCTCGGCGGCCTGGGTAACGTGCTGGGTGCGGTGGTGGGCGGGCTGGCCGTGGGCGTGATCCAGTCAGTCTCGGGCCTGTACCTGCCGCTGCAGCTGCAGAACCTCATGCTGTTCCTCGTGTTCATCCTGACCCTGGCGCTGCGGCCCGAGGGTCTCCTGCACAAGAAGTCATGAACCGCAACGTCCTTCTCCTCGTGGCGGCCCTGGCGGCAGTCTGCGTCGTGCCCTGGGTGCTGCCGGAAAGCGGTTACCTGCTGCGCGTGATCACGCTGATGCTGCTGTTTGCGGCCATGGCGCAGGCCTGGAACATTGTGGGTGGCCTGGCCAACCAGATCTCCCTGGGGCATGCCGCCTTCTTCGGGCTGGGCGCCTACACCTCCACCATCCTGCTGATTCGCTTCGGTCTCTCGCCCTGGCTGGGGATCATCGCCGGCATGGTGGTGGCGGGGTTGGCGGGGGCGCTCCTGAGTTTCCCGACCATGCGGCTCAAGGGGCACTACTTTGCGCTGGCCACCCTGGCCTTCGCGGAGGTCCTGCGCTCGATCGGCAACTCCTGGAAGTCCGTGACCGGCGGCCCGGTGGGTATCTCGGTGCCGCTGGTGCCAGACGCCGGCATCTCGCTGATGCAGTTCTCGTCCTCGCGTCCCTACTTCTACCTGATGCTGGGGGCGCTGCTCGTGACCACGGCGGTCTACTGGAAGATCAGCCGTTCGCGTCTGGGCTATGAGCTGCGGGCGGTCAAGGCCAATGTGGACTCGGCCGAGGTGATCGGCATCCACACGGCCCGCACCAAGGTGGTCGCGGCAACGATCTCGGCCGCCCTGATGGGAGGCTGCGGCGTGCTCTACGCGCAGTTCAACTTCTTCTTCGACCCGGACTCGGTGTTCTCGCTGGTGAGTATTTCGGTGCGGGTCGCCCTGATCTGCATCATCGGTGGCATCGGCACCGTGGCCGGGCCCATCATCGGCGCCTGCTTCCTGCTGCCGCTGGAGGAATTGTTCAACGCCACCCTGTCGGCCAAGGGCGCCGGGGTGTCGCAACTGGCCTTCGGCCTGATCCTGATCCTGATCATCCTGATCGAGCCGCGCGGTCTGCAGGCCCTGTACCGCCGCGTCGTCGGTCGAGGGAGGGCAGCATGAACGCGACCCCGTTGCTGCAAGTACAGGGGCTCACCCGGCGCTTCGGGGGCCTGGTGGCCGTCAACCAGGTGGACTTCACGGTCTACCCGGGCGAACTGGTCGGCCTGATCGGGCCCAACGGCGCGGGCAAGACCACGGTCTTCAACCTGCTGATGGGGCTGGTCAAGCCCAGTGCGGGCGAGATTGCGCTGGCCGGAGAGCGCATCACCGGACGCAAGCCGCACCAGGTGGCGCGCATGGGGATGGTCAAGACCTTCCAGAACGTGGCGCTCTTTCCCGAGATGACGGTGCTGGACAACGTGCTGACGGGCGGCCTGCTGCGGCTGTCGCTGCAGGAAGCCCGCGCGTTCGCGCGCGAGAACCTGGCCAAGGTGGGCATGGCGCATATCGCGGACAAGCGGGCCGCCGATCTCACCTTCCCGGAGAAGGCGCTGGTGGAGATGGCGCGGGCCCTGTGCACGCAGCCCCGGCTGGTGCTGCTCGACGAGGTGATGGCCGCCCTGAACCACGCCGAGATGGACCAGGTGCTGGCCTTGATCCGCAAGCTGCGTGCCGAGGAGGGGCTGACCTTCATCGTGATCGAACACCACATGCGCGCCATCATGAATCTGTGTGAGCGGATCCTGGTCCTGAGCTTCGGCCAGAAGATCGCCGAAGGACCGCCGGAGGCGATCAGCCGCAACCCGGACGTGATCTCCGCCTACCTGGGCACCGAGATGCAGGAAGGGGAGCACGCATGACCCTGCTGCTGGATATCCGCAAGCTCACTGCGGCCTACGACGGCGCGCAAGTGCTGCATGGCATCGACCTGCAGGTGCAGGAGGGCGCCTTCGTGGCAGTGATCGGCGCCAACACGGCGGGCAAGAGCACGCTGCTGCGGTCCATCTCCGGACTGATTCCGAGAACCTCGGGCGAGATCCTGTACCGCGGCGAGAACCTCCTGAGCCTGGCGGCGCACGACATCCCCCAGCGAGGCATCTCGCACGTGCCGGAAGGGCGTCACGTCTTTCCCGCGATGACCGTGGAGGAAAACCTCTGGCTCGGGGGCTACCACCGCCGCCGCCAGGAGGCCCAGCTGCGTCAGTCGCTGGAACAGGTGTATGCCCAGTTCCCGCGACTGGCCGAGCGCCGGCGGCAGCTGGCGGGCACGCTGTCCGGGGGCGAGCAGCAGATGGTGGCCATCGGTCGGGCCCTCATGGGCCAGCCCCGGCTGCTGCTGCTGGACGAACCCAGCCACGGCCTGGCGCCGAAGATCGTGCAGGAGCTGCACGACGCGCTGGTGGCGATCCATCGCACGGGTGTGACCACCCTGCTCGTGGAGCAAAACACCAAGCTCGCCCTTTCGGTGGCCAGCCATGCCTTCGTGCTGCAAAGCGGCGAGGTGGTCCTGGATGGCCCGGCCGCGTCCCTGCTGAATGACAGCCGGATCCGTGAGGCGTATCTGGGGATCTGAGGCCCCGCTCTCCCCACCCATTTCCCATCGATTGTTCACCCTGGAGCCTGTGATGACCCGTTCTTATGCCCCCCTCAACCCGGAACTCTTCGAGAAAGGCCTGGCCATGCGCCGCAAGGTCCTGGGCCGAGAGTACGTGGATGCCTCGATCAACAACGCCACCGATTTCAACATCGACATGCAGGAACTGGTCACCCAGTACTGCTGGGGCGACATCTGGAACCGTCCGGGGCTGGACCCCCGCACCCGCTCCTTCCTGAACCTCGCAATGATTTCCGCCCTGAACCGGCCGCACGAGCTGAAGCTGCACGTGCGCGGCGCCATCAACAACGGCCTGACCAAGGACGAGGTCAAGGAGGTGTTCCTGCAGGTGGCGATCTACTGCGGCGTGCCGGCGGCCATCGACTCCTTCCGGGTTGCGTCCGAGGTCTTCAAAGAAATGAACCTTTAAGGAACCGCCGTGCGCTGTATCGGATTCATCGGTCTGGGGGCGATGGGCCAGCCCATGGCCCATCGCCTGCACGAGGCCGGCCACACCCTGATCGTGCGGGATGCGCGACCCGAGGCGGTCGCGGAGTTCCTGCGGGCCCACCCGGGCGCGCGGGCGGCCGCCGCCGCCGCAGACTGGTCCGCTTGCGACGACGTGATCACCATGCTGCCCAACTCGGACATTGTCGACGCGGTGGTGCAGGAGCTGGCGCCGGTCCTCAAGCCCGGGGCCTGCGTGATCGAGATGAGTTCCGCCGACCGCCTGCGCACCCGCGCGCTGGCGGAGTCGCTGGCCGCGCGGCAGGTGGGTATGGTCGACGCGCCGGTGTCCGGTGGGGTCAAGAAGGCGGTGTCGGGCACGCTGTCGATCATGGTGGGCGGTGATCAGGCGCTCTTCGAAGGGCGCCGCGCCGTGCTCGCGCACATGGGGCAGGCCATCACGCATGTGGGACCGATCGGCGCTGGCCATGCCTTGAAGGCCTTGAACAATTACGTCTCGGCGGCAGCCCTGATCGCCACTGTCGAGGCGATCCATGCCGGTGCCGCCTTCGGGATCGACCGCGCCGTGATCGTGGACGTGATCAACGCCTCGACCGGGCGCAACAACACGACCGAGAACAAGGCCCACCAGTACATGCTCAATGGCGCGTTCAACTCGGGCTTCTCGCTGGCCTTGCAGGCCAAGGACGTGGGTATCGCCGCCGACCTGGGTCGCGCCATCGGCTGCCCCATGCCCCTGGCGGCGCCGGTTGCCGGGTTGACGGCCGCCGCGTCCAAGGCGCTGGGCACGCAGGCCGACCACACCGAGATGTATCGGTTCATCGAACAGGGCGGCGCCTGAGCGCGGCGCGCTGATTTTTTTTTCGAACACCCAGACTGAGAGAGCAAGGAGATTGACATGGCACATGGTTCTCGCGTGACGCGATGGGGACGGGTTCTGGCAGCGCTGGCCGCTGCGACGCTGGCGACGGCGGCTGCGGCGTTTCCGACCCGGCCGGTGAACCTCGTCGTCCCCTACGCGCCGGGCGGCTCGACCGACGTGCTCGCGCGCGTGCTGGCCGAGACGCTGTCCCGGGAGCTGGGCCAACCGGTGGTGGTGGAAAACGTGGGCGGCGCCGGCGGCACCCTGGGAACCCAAAAGGTGGTGCGTGCGCAGGCCGACGGCCACACCATCCTGCTTCACAACATGGGCATCGCCATCGCGCCGGCCCTGTACAAGCAACTGGCTTTTGACGTCACCCGCGACCTGGAGCCGATCGCCCTGTCCGGTGATGTGCCGATGATCATGGTGCGTAATCCGCGCTTCGCGCCGTCCACCGTCGATGAACTGGTGCGTTTCATGAAGGCCAAGCCCGGCGAGGCCCGGATCGCCCACGCCGGCGTGGGCGCCACCTCCTACCTGTGCGGCGTG
>JACCDH010597470.1_pt1 | contig 10722 bp, 11 predicted proteins | sample 7442481 | NCBI WGS metagenome assembly JACCDH01 (sample SAMN15323433, study PRJNA562643) | freshwater metagenome | isolation source: river surface water | place: USA:Blue River Watershed | collected 2017-08-15
CTAGTGGCGCCCTCCTACCTGGCAGCGGCGCTTCGGCCTTCTGCCCCGTGCCCAGATGGCGGAATTGGTAGACGCACCAGCTTCAGGTGCTGGCGCTCGCAAGGGCGTGGAGGTTCGAGTCCTCTTCTGGGCACCATTTTTCCTTCCAGGGGATGCTCCTGGATCTTCCAAAAACGGCTGAAAACTGCTAAAAATGGCGCGCTCCATCCGAGCGCGTCCAACGCTGTCCGCACGCAAGTGGGGGCCATTGGGGGCCTCTGATGGGGCCTTTTGCAACTGCCGCTTTTGAGAGGCCCCCAATTGAACAAACTCACCGACACAAAGTGTCGCAATGCAAAACCCGGCGACAAAGATTACAAGCTGGCCGACGGACGAGGGCTATACATGCTTGTTACCACTCGTGGGGCGCGGCTTTGGAAGTGGAAGTATCGCTTTAACGGCGTCGAACGTAAGTTGAGCCTTGGTTCATACCCCGAGGTCTCACTGAGACAGGCTCGCGATGCCGTTACCGAGCAGCGCGCACTGCTTGCTGCCGGTATCGACCCTTCGTCGGCAAGGCGGATCAAGCGGCTGGAAGCTGAGTTTGCGTCGGCAACCACATTCAAAGCGGTTGGCGAGGAGTACATTGCGAAGCTTGAAAAGGAGGGCCGAGCGACTGTCACCTTGATCAAGGCTCGTTGGCTTTTGGACCTCATGATCCCCTCCATGGGGAGCCGTCCTATTTCGGAGGTGAAGCCGCTCGAAGTCCTCGCAGTGCTCAAGAGCCTCGAAGCCAAAAACCAGCTCGAAACAGCTCGAAGGGCTCGGGCACTTGCAAGTCGAATCTTCCGCTATGCCTGTGCGACGGCTCGAGCGGAGCACGACCCATGCGCGGTATTGCGTGGAGCTATCGCTGCCCCAAAGACGAAGAGCCATGCGGCACTACTGACTGACGAAGACATCGGTGGTCTGCCGATGGTGTGCGAAAGTTCCTACGTAACCCCTGAAATGCGCAGTTGCTCGAATTGAACTTCCACCGCCTTTACCGCGCAAGGCAGGGTGCCATCCATTTTGCGGATGAAACTTTCAACCAGGGCTGGCTCGGCCTGCAGAACGGTAACTGTAGGCGGGCAGTCTGCCGGATAGTGGGCGAACAGTTCGGTCAGGGCGTCGATCCCGCCCATCGAGGCGCTGAGTGCGACCAGGCTGCCGTTCCAGGAAAAAGGCTTGGCGGAAACCGGGGCAGAGCTGGCGCGCGGGCGATCGCGCACCTTCGAATTGGCTGCGGCAAGAACAATCTTGCCCAGCTTGCCAGCCATTTTGGTAAACTGCTCGGGCGAAACCTTCAGCGGCTTGGGAAAGCACTCGACCGCGCCCAGTTCCAGCGCGCGCAGCGATGTTTCGGTGCCGCTTTGGGTGTGGCTGGACAGCATGACGACCGGCATTGGCCGTTCTTCCATGATCTCTTGCAGGAACTCGATCCCGCTCTTGCCCGGCATCTCGACATCAAGGGTGATCACATTGGGGCGGACCTCATCAAGCTGGGCGCGGGCATCGTCGGCGTTAACGGCCATGCCCACCACGGTCACTCCCTTGGTCTGTTCGAGGATATCGGCGAACAGCGCCCGCATTGCGGCGGAATCGTCGACAACCAAAACTCGTGCATCGCTCATGCGTGATCGGCTCCATGTCGGTCAAAAGGGGGCCCTTCGGCCGGCCTTGCACGGGGGCGATAGACGCCGAGCCTGCAAGGATTGGCATACTGCCGCCTCGGGATTTGTCCGTAGGTGGCGTTTGGCCGGTCGCTTAAATATGCCCCGTAAAGTCATCACGTTATTGCTTGCCTGCGCTTGCGGTGAGCCAACGGGGATGATTGACTATGCGCATTACTTGCCGCCCGATCCGGTTAGCCGGAGCCTTGGCGCTGACTGTTGCCGGCGCGGCGCCGCTCTGCGCCGCAGAACGTGATACGGCGGCCGCGGCGCCGCTGGATCTATCAGCCCAGGCGACAGTCGACCTGTCTTCGACCCTGACCGGCAGCGATCCGGGCAGCAATCTGACCGGGATCGCACGGCTGATCGCCGATCTGGACCTTGATGCCGCGACCGGCTGGCAGGGTGCCAGCCTGCATGCGCAGGCCCTGGCCAGCTTTGGCACCCGTCCCAATGACCGGGCGGCAACCGTGCAGGGGGTCAACAATATCGAGGTGCCGGAAAACCGCGCCAAGCTGTTCGAATTCTATCTGGAGCAGGCGCTGGGTGGAGCCGGCACTTCGCTGCGGTTCGGCTTCTCGGACCTTAACGCCGAATTCTATGCAACCGAGGATTCGGCCCTGCTGCTGGCTCCGGCCTTCGGGATCGGATCAGAATTATCTGCCACCGGACCCAACGGTCCCTCGCTTTTTCCGTCAACCGCGCTCACCGCGCGGCTGCATCTGGCGACGGGAGGTGACAGCTTCGTCAATCTGGCGGTGGTGAATGCCGAAGCAGGTGTGCTGGGGGATCGTGGCGGGATGGCTCCCTTGCTGGCCAAAGGAGCCCTGGTCATCGGCGAAGCCGGCCTTGCCGGGAAAACCAAGGTCGCGCTTGGTGGGTGGGCCTATACCAGCGACCAGGATGACTTGCGCGATACCGATGCGGCGGGTGATCCGCTTCCCCGCAGCGCCTTTGGCTTTTACCTGCTGTTTGATCAGCCGCTGAGCGATAGCCTGGCCGTCTTTGCCCGCGCCGGGATCTCTGACGGACGGACCACACCCTACACGGGTGGCTGGCAGGCTGGGTTGCTCTGGAAGGGTCCGCTGCCGGCGCGGCCGAACGGGGCTTTCTCGATCGGGATCAACCAGGCCTATCTGTCGGACCGGTTCCGCGCCAACCAGGGCGATGCCGGCCAGCCGACCGGCCCGCACGAGACCGGCCTTGAGCTGACCTACGCCGACGAACTTGCGCCGCAGCTTCAGCTCCAGCCGGACCTGCAATGGATCCGCAAGGCGGACCGCAGTGGTCAGCGCAACGCGTTTGTCGCCACGCTTCGGCTCAACCTGTCGTTCTGAACCTAGCACCCGACCCAGGCATCCGAATCCGGCAAAGTCCCTAGGCCGGTCCAAACAAAACATTCGCGCAGGTGCGCCTATCAGGCCGCCATCCGAGCAGCAGAGGTATCGATCACATGAGCAAGTCCATCAAGCAGAAGACCCGGATCGGGGGCTTCGTCATTGTCGGCGCGCTGGCCGTCACCCTTGTAGCTACCGGGGTTGGCCTGAACCGGATCCGGCTTGGCGGTTCGCTCGATTATCAGAACGGGGTCACGAACAATTTCGTCGCCGATATTCTGCCGCCCGCGCTCTATCTGGTCGAACCGATGCTGCAGGCAACCTGGATCGCATCGGATCCGGAAGAGGCCGAAGAACATTCGCAGGTCTTGCGCAAGCTCCAGGCAGAACACGACAAGCGGCTGGCATACTGGAAACAGTCGGACCTGGACCCCGAATTGCGCGAATTTGTCGAAACCAAGATTTCGGCGGATGCGGAGCAGTTCTGGAAGCAGGTCAATGAAGAGATGATCCCGGCGGGCCGCAGCGGCGACGCTGCCGGCGCGCGCGGTTCGCCGTCGGGTAGCGGCCCAGCCGGTCGTCCAGGGCAATCTCGCGGTCGCCAACGCGGCGCGCGATGATGACTGGAGCGAATTCTGAGCGGGTGGCGGCAGGAGCAAACAATGACTGAAGAACTTAATCAGCGGATCGCGTTTTACGGCCTCGAGGCTGTCGGACCGGAGCTCGCGCAGCTTGGCCAGGCACTCGATCCGCACCTGAAGGGCGCGCTCGCCGCCTTCTATGCCAAAGTTTCGGCCAATTCCGCCATCTCTGGCCTTTTCACCAGCCAGTCGCACAGGGACAAGGCCGCATCAGCCCAGGCCGATCACTGGCGCGCCCTGTTCCGCGGCGGCTTCAGTCTGGCCTACCTTGGCCGCGCCCAGACGATTGGTAATGTCCACGCGAAGATCGGGCTGGAGCCCAAGTGGTACATCGGCGGCTATGGCGTGGTGCTGGATCGCCTGATCCACGGCATGGTCGCTTCGGGTTGGAAAGCCCTGCTGCCGTGGAAGCGGCGCGAAGCGCGGCGTCTTTCGCTGCTCGTGCGGACCGCATTGGTCGATATGGACATCGCCGTTTCAACCTATTTCACCGCCGAAAGCACCGAACGTGAAGCAATGCTGGAACAGATCGGCACGGCGCTTGAAAAACTGGCAGCGGGCGATCTGACCGTTCGCATGGCCGGTCTGCCGGTGAAGTTCCAAAGTGCAGAAGTACATTTCAATTCGGCGCTTGAGCGGCTGCACGCGACGATCAGCGGCGTGTCGAACGGGATCGAATCGATCGCCACGGCTTCGTCGGAAATCCGGGCGGCGTCGGATGACCTGGCGCTGCGCAACGAGCATCAGGCCGCCAGCCTGGAAGAGACCGCCGCGGCGATGAACCAGGCGACCCAAAGCATCGCCGAATCCGCCAACCGCACGATCGAAATCCGCTCGACCATCGCCGAGGCTCACAACCAGGCCAGCGAAGGCGGCGCCGTTGTGCGCAAGGCGATCAATGCCATGGCGCAGATCGAACAGAGCTCGCAGCAGATTGCGCAAATCATCGGCGTGATCGACGGGATCGCCTTCCAGACCAACCTGCTGGCACTCAACGCCGGGGTCGAGGCGGCGCGGGCCGGAGATGCGGGCAAGGGCTTTGCCGTGGTCGCTAACGAGGTCTGCGCTCTGGCCCAGCGTTCGGCAGATGCGGCGCGCGACATCAAGAACCTGATCACCACCAGCTCGGAACAGGTCGAAGGCGGAGTCGGGCTGGTTGGCGAGACCGGTGCCTTGCTCGAAAAGATTGTCAGCCGCGTGGGCGAGATCAGTGAACTGGTCCTTTCGATGGCTGATGGCGCAACGCTTCAGGCCAGTAACCTTACCCAGGTCAATTCTTCGGTTGGGGAAATGGACCGCATGACCCAGCAGAACGCTGCGATGGTTGAGGAATCGACCGCCGCCGCGCGTGCGCTGGCGGATGAAACGGCCAACCTGTTGCGGCTCGTCTCGCAATTCAAGGTGGCGGGGGCATCGGCGTCGCGATCTTCGGGACACGCGCCTGCACGCACTGCGCGTGCCGCGGTTGCACCGCAGGTCAGTGGCAACCTTGCGCTCAAGCCAACCGCGCCTGAGGCCGACTGGGCCCAGTTTTGACCTCCTCCATGCCGGGATCAGCCATGACGAGATTTACCTTGCCCGAACGCTGCGATCGCGCGGCCACCGAGGCTCTGCTGCCCGACCTGGTCGAGGCGTTGGGCGCTGGTGCCGCCGAGATTGATGCCAGCCCTGTTCGCCAGGTTTCGCTGGCGCTGCTGCAAGTCCTGTCGAGTGCGCGCAACCGCAGCGGTGACACTGCGGCAGGCGATGCACAGGCCGAGGCAGTGGACCTGCCTGCGGCAGAGCCTGACCTTGCCGAACAGCCGAGCACTGCCCCGGATGATTTCGGGCTTGATCTCGATTCACTGCTTGATGACATAGCCGGGCCTGCCGCCGCCGGTTCGTCATCCGCAAAGGAATGGCACCTGCACCTGCGCCCGCATGCCGGGTCAATGCGCAATGGGGCCGAGCCATTGGGCCTGCTGCGCGAACTGTCAGCCATGGGCGCGCGCTGCATCGCCTGCGACCTTTCTCATCTGCCCGAGCTAGACCGGCTTGATCCGGTGCAGGGCTGGCTGGGCTTCAGCTTTGCCGTTTCAGACAGCGTGACCGAAGGCGATGTCGCCGATCTGTTCGATTTCGTCCGCGACGATTGGGGCATGGCGAACGGAGCCGAGGCGGCAATCCCACCGGTGCAGATTGAGGAACGTACCCCTGCGAGCCCGCCGCCGCCGGTGCTCCAGCCGGCTGTTGCCGCTTCTGCGGCGGACACCTTAGACGCTCCGGCGCCTGCGGCAGCCTCGGTGGCGCAGGGCGCGGCATCGGGCGGAGCCGCCGTGGCGGCACCTGCCGCGGGCCAATCCATTCGGATTGATCTGGGCAAGTTGGATCGTCTGATCGATACCGTTGGCGAACTGGTTATCGCCCAGGCCATGCTGGCCCAGCGTCTGTCTGATGATGGTACCGCCAGCGAGGAATTGCTGCTGATCGAAGGGCTGACGCGCGACATTCAGGAAAGCGCCATGTCGATCCGGGCCCAACCGATCAGCTCGGTTTTCAGCCGGGTTCCGCGCATCCTGCGCGAACTGGCCGCATCGACGGGCAAGCATGTAAAACTTGAAGTGGTCGGCGAAGGGACCGAGCTCGACAAGACCGTGATCGAGCGGCTGGGCGAACCGCTGACGCACTTGATCCGCAACGCCGTTGATCACGGGATCGAGGGCGCCGAAGAGCGGCTTGCGGCCGGCAAACCGGCCGAAGGCACGCTGACCCTGGCGGCCGAACAGCGTTCGGGGCGGATCCTCATCCACATCACCGATGACGGCAAGGGCATCGACCGATCACGGGTTCTGGCCAAGGCTGTCGAGAAGGGGATCGTCGCGGCCGAGGCCCAGCTTTCGCCCGAGGATATCGACCAGCTGATTTTCGCCCCCGGCTTCTCGACCGCCGCCACCATCACCAGCGTGTCCGGGCGCGGCGTGGGGATGGATGTTGTGCGCCAGAACGTAAAGGATCTGGGCGGCCGGATCACGATCGAAAGCGTGCCGGGCAAGGGCACTACCTTCACTCTGGCCCTGCCACTCACACTGGCAATATCTGACGGGATGATCGTGACCGTGGGTGACCAGACGCTGGTCGTGCCCTTGACCCACGTGGTTGAAAGCCTGCGCCCCGGTGAGGGCGATGTCCAGGGGATGGGCACCGGGCGGCAGATGCTGAACGTCCGGGGCAAATTCATTCCGGTGCTGTCAGTCGCTGCGCAGACCGGAGGGCGAGGTGCCGGAACCGATCCGCGCAGCGGTGTGCTAATCGTTGTCGATACCCAGGTGGCCGGGCAGGCGGCCTTGCTGGTCGATACGATCTGCGACCAGCGCCAATTCGTGATCAAGAGCCTTGAGGCCAACTTCCGCCCGGTTGAAGGTGTCGCGGGGGCGACGATCCTGGGCGATGGCCAGGTTGCGCTGATCCTGGATGTCGATGGCCTTGTTGCCGGGGCGCTGGGGCACAGCGGCCTGCGGGAGGCGGCATGAACCTGGCCGAAGCCTTTACCGACGCGCAGATTCCCGGGGTCAGCCCCGGCGTCTATTCGGATGCCGATTTTCAGGCGATCTCGCGGCTGCTGCACGAACAGGCCGGGATTGTTCTGCCCAAAGGCAAGGCAATGCTGGTCTATTCGCGGATCGCGCCGCTGGTCCGGCAGAGCAATTGCGGCACCTTTGCCGATTACCTGCGGCTGATTGGCAGCAATCCGGTCGAGACCAAGCGGGTGATCGATGCGCTGACCACCAACCACACCTTCTTCTATCGGGAAGCGCATCATTTTGAACATTTCGCGGCCCAGGTCCGCACCGACTTGCTGGCCCGGCTGGAAACCAACGATCCGGTGCGGATCTGGTCTGCCGGTTGCTCGAGCGGCGAGGAAACCTGGTCGCTGATCGTTACCCTGCTTGGCGAGGATCAGGCCGAGGGCAAGCGCATGATCCGGCGCAACCTGCGCGTTCTGGCCAGCGATCTTGCCGCCCATGTGCTGCGCCGGGCCGAAGCCGGCGTCTATGGCGCGGCCGAAGTGCGCGATGTGCCGCGGCCGCTGCGCCAGCTCTGGCTGAGCGAGCGCAATGAAGAGGTCTCGATCGGCCCCGAAGCGCGCGCGATCGTGCGCTTTCGCGAGCTGAACCTGCTGGGCGATTGGCCGATGCGGCAGCAGTTCGATGTGATCTTCTGTCGCAACGTGATGATCTATTTTGACCTGCCAACCAAGGAGCGGCTGGTGCTGCGTTTTGCTGAACAGCTGCAGCCCGGCGGCTATCTGTACATTGGCCACAGCGAACGGGTGACGGGGGCGGCAGCGGCGCTGCTTGAGCCGGTCGGGCCGACAATCTACCGGAAAAGGACTGCCTGATGGCGCCAACTATCAACCTCGAACGCGACCGGCAGAGCAAGGCGGTCAGGCGATGATCCTGTCCACCGATCCTTCTGCCAAGCCGCTGACGCGGATCACCGTGATGCAGGGCCAGGCCCGCGTCAGCGCCGGGCCGCGCGTCGAGCTGTCGACCGTGCTGGGCAGCTGCGTTGCCACCTGTCTCTATGATCCCGAGATCGAACTGGGCGGAATGAACCACTTCCTGCTGGCCGAACCGCAGCCGGGGGCGCCCTCGATCGGGTTTGACGAGCATTACGGCGTCTATCTGATGGAACTGCTGATCAACGAGATGCTGGCTAATGGCGCGGCCAAGCCGCGGCTGCGCGCGCATTTGTATGGCGGTGCCAACATGCACGCAGGAATGGCGCGGATCGGCACGATGAATGCCGAGTTCGCGCGCCATTTCCTTGCGCAGGAGAGGATCACCCTGGTTCGCGAGGACCTGGGCGGCAACTCCGCGCGGCGGGTGGAGTTCCGACCGGCCTCGGGCCAGGTGCGGTGCCGTTCCGTTGCCAATTCAATGGCCCCTGTGGCCAGCCCCGCCCCGCGCGCGCCGGCTGCGCTGGGTGATGTCGAACTGTTTTGATGAGGTGGACTTGCAATGACTGATAGCCTGCGGATCTTGACCGTCGATGACAGTGTCAGCATGCGTGCCCTGCTCAAGCACGCGCTGGCCAGCAATGGGTTCAATGTGGTTCAGGCCGAAGACGGCCAGGAAGCGCTGGACTGGCTGGCGATCAATGACATTGATGTGATCATCACTGATATCAACATGCCCCGGCTTGATGGTTTCGGCCTGATCGAGGCGCTGCGGTCCTGCGAACGGCACCGCGACCGTCCGATTCTGGTGCTTTCGACCGAAAGCTCCGACGACAAGAAGGCCCGCGCGCGCGCCGCCGGGGCAACCGGCTGGATCGTCAAGCCGTTTGATGCCGACAAGCTGGTCGCGGCCGTGCGCCGCATTGCCCACTGAAACCCCGGCAAAGGAGCATATCGAGATGCAGATAGAGCTGATCACCTGTGAAGTTGCCGGACAGCTGTTCGGGCTGGATATCATGGCCGTGCGGGAGATTCGCGCCTGGACCCCGGCCACGCCGCTGCCACAGGTGCCGGACTTTGTGGCCGGCGTGGTCAACCTGCGCGGTACGGTGCTGCCCGTGGTTGACCTGGCCGCCCGCTTGGGCTGGACCGCGACCGAAGCCACGCCCCGCCACGCGATCATCGTGGTGCAACTGGGCGGCAAGACGATGGGCCTGATCGTCGATTCCGTCAGCGATATCGTCACGCTTCCGCGCGACACCTTGCAGCAACCGCCCAATTCCGGGGAGGATGATGTCGTGCGGTTTCTCCAGGGTCTGGCGGCACTGGGCGATCGCATGGTCATGGTGCTCGATCTTGAGCAACTGGGCGGGCCGGAACAGCTGGCGATCGCTGCATGAGCGCATCCTTTGCCCCGATCCCGCTGGAGCGGATAGCCACGGTCCTTGACGGCTTGGCGCATGAGGTCGAATCGCTGGGGCACGAACTGTGCAGCCAGCCAGAATTGCTTGCCCGATTTCTGGGCGAGTTGCAGCGATTTGACCGGATTGCGCAATTCCAGCGCGAAATCGCCGGACTGCTGCGCGCCGAGTGCCACGGCACGGCGCTGAACGAGCTGCGAATTACCGAACTGGCCGATCTGCTGGCGCAATAGTGGTGCCTGACAGGCCGCTTCGGCCCGGCCGGCGTGCGGTCAAAACGACAGGCATTTTGGTCAGGTCTTGGGATTACCCCTAGTATTCACCCCGTTCAGGCGTGCAAAGTGTGGCACTTACGCTACGGTTTCGGGGCGTTCTAACCAGTCGATTAAAACCGGTTGTCAAGCGCCTCGGACAATGTTCTATTCGCCGTTGCAACTGCCCAAAAAAGGGCGGGCAATAAAAGGAGAGTGGGCTGATGAGGGGTAAGCTGACCCTGCTGGTTGGCGTTTGCGCCAGCGCAATCGCAATTCCTGCCTATGCACAAGGCACCGATGCGACCGATGACGAAAACGTCATCATCGTTACCGCGCAGCGTTCGAACGAACGCCTGCAGGATGTTCCGATCGCGGTTTCCGCGTTCAATGCTGACGCGCTGGAAAAGCAGCAGATCAAGAATACGTCCGACTTGCAGCTCACCCTGCCGAACGTAACCTTCACCAAGGGCAACTTCACCGGCTCAAGCTTCACCATCCGCGGGATCGGTGACCTTTGCGTTGGCGTGGCTTGCGACAGCGCCACCGCCATTCACATGAACGACGCGCCGCTGTTCGGCACCCGTCTGTTCGAAGGTGAATTCTACGACCTGGCGCAAATCGAAGTGCTGCGCGGTCCGCAGGGCACCCTGTTCGGCCGCAACGCGACTTCGGGCGTTATCAACTTCCGCACCGCCCGCCCCGACCTGTCGGGCATGGCTGCCAACTTCGAAGGCGAATACGGCAACTTCAACGGTATGAAGTTCAAGGGCATGGTCAATGTCCCGGTTGGCGACACCGTTGGTGTGCGCCTGGCCGGCTATTACTTGAACCGCGAAGGCTATACCAAGAACCTGTTCGACAATTCGCGGATCGACGACCGCGACATGTGGGGCGCACGCGCCTCGCTGCGGTTTGAACCGAATTCGGGAACCACCATCGA
>JACCDH010656095.1_pt1 | contig 10722 bp, 13 predicted proteins | sample 7442481 | NCBI WGS metagenome assembly JACCDH01 (sample SAMN15323433, study PRJNA562643) | freshwater metagenome | isolation source: river surface water | place: USA:Blue River Watershed | collected 2017-08-15
CTGAATATAAAGGCCATGGGCTTATTCTAGGGGGATTTACCAAAACACGTACATGCCTCTAAAATTATTCAATGAATAAACAAGTCCAAATCAATCCACAGACCCAACTGGCTAATTTAGGGGAAGAATTAAATGTCCCATTTTTAAAGCTTCTTGGGGTTCGTTGCCTAAGCGCAGAGATGGGTAAAGGGGAGATTTTGCTAGCCCTTAAACCTGAACATAACAATACCTGGGAAGTAGCCCATGGTGGCGTATTGTTAACGTTAATGGATGTGGCTATGGCAGTTGCCGCTCGCTCTGGTGATCCCGGCGACCGCAGTGTTGTCACCATTGAAATGAAGAATAATTTCATGCAGGCCGCAACTGGGGTGTTGCGTGTTAAAGCGGATACAGTTCGAAGAACTGCAACCATGGCTTTCTGTGAAGCCAAGCTCTATAACGATCAAGGTGAAATATGTTGCATGGCCACCGGGACATTTAAGTTTCTGAAGCGCTTGGCAACACGTAATGCCGATGGTGCACGTATTGTGAACGACGATGGTCGCTTTGACTAACGCTATACAGATAAATTAGAGTCAGAGGCCGAGCTAAGTGCTCCCGTCACAACGTCATGTCCAACCGTTCCGGATGAATCAAAGCGGCGCTCGACTAATTCAAACTGCCCATCTTTCCTAATTCTAAGAACGGTGCTGGAGCGAGTTCCATAAGAAGGTGTTTTAATAAATGCAGGGGAGAGCGCTTTTTCCCATTCCTTGCTAACACCTGTATTAGGGAGCTCATGATCGCTTGCATGATGGGTGTCAGCCAACAGTTTTAAATACTGATCTGCATTCTTGAGGCTGCCATGGTCCATTGCCAATGTCTGGGCAAATGCTGCAATACGATGATTTACCTTAGGCCAAGGTGTATCAAGCATTGCATTGGATAGTCCGTAGACTCCTGGCTCCAGGGGTTGAGGTGGAAACACTTTACGGGGACGAACGTTTTGACCCATCATCATACGATTGCTGACCCAATGCATTTCTGCTTTTGCTGGATCACTAAGATCGGCCATGAGCAAATTAAAGCCGTTGTATTGTGAAAATCGTTTTGAATTTCCTTGAACAAACTCCATTGGACGATCGTTGCTGGCCAAATACATTAATGACAGTTCGCCACGAGTTCTAGCATCTGGATTTTTTTCGCTTGGAGCCCTTACATTGGTTAAGGCTGCGAATTTACCCGCCTTAGTAAAGCCGAGCCAGGTCCCTGGACTCCCCACAACATCTGCACGATCTCTCCCCGCAAGAACGTGTGGGTGTTCTGGCCACCAAGAAACTCCCTCTGTATCCCTCTCATAAAACTCATCGCGGTTGGCTGCAACCACCAGAGAGTAGTCTGGATGAGAGTTCCATGCGAAAAGAATGAGGCACATAAAAAAAGTATTAAATTTCTATCAAAGGATATGGCAATGAATCTACTTTTAACACAGGTCCAGTAGCGCTACCCAGGTGAATTTCACCGCCTTCAAGCGCTTCTAGCTTGCACTCAATTTGTAGATCAATACGCCCAGAATCGGCGGGGTGCTTGGTTGATAAAACAATCATTCCAGCTGGTTGTCCAGGATCATTACTGTGAAAAAGTTCAGAACCAGGCAATGCATATTGTTCATCCTGCTCAGTAGCAATTACGTGCGCCAGCTGAAGTCTTCGCTTAATTGCGCCTCGATATTGGCTGCGCGCAACAATTTCTTGTCCTGGGTAACAGCCTTTTTTAAAGTCTACGCCGGCGACGGATTCAAAATTAATCATTTGCGGTACAAACTGCTCTTGCGTAGCTTGAACAATCCTTGGGATGGCGCTCAAAATCTCAAGCTCATTCCAGATGCCTAAAACATCGCTGGAGTTTTGAGTCTGTAAAGGTGCCTCATTTGAGTGTGCCAATAAAAGCCGCGCAATAGACTGGGATCCAACCAAAACATCCGGTAATCGCAAAGCTAGACACTGATCATCCAGCTTCACGCTATTTGTGATTCCAGCAGAGCCATAAAGACCTGCAACTGACCAGCTTGCAGAAAGATCAGTCACTTTGACTTTTGAACGCAGTACATACATAGACAAACGTTTAGCGGTGCTAGCCGCAATATCTCTTGAGATAAATAAAGCAAATCGGTCTTCTCCATCAGGTGCAGATGGAAATAAGCCAAGCCAAGCACTTGCCAACAAACGACCCTTTGGATTGCAATAGCCTACGAGACGACTTCCTAAGTAGCCCTGAGCTATTGAACCAGGTAGCGTTCGGTTGAGCCCCAAGACAGAGTTTGTTAATTGATTTTGCAAAAAGCTTGCAGCATCAGAGCCCTCTACTATGATGAGGCCCCACTGAGTAAGGCTGCAGGGTAGGGATGGGCTGTTTTCTAGCCAGTTTTGCTGGATTTGGGTGGAATATGTCATGACCCTTTTATCATAGCCTGATGAGTAGGAAAATTCAGAAGAGGGGCTTTTTTATGAAGAGAGGGCCCTCATACCGAGATCTTAAAAAATGGCTTACCCTCGCTGTGGTCCTATTAGGCCTTCTTTATGGGACTATTTTTTTATTCCCAGTTGTCCCTAATCAGTCAAATACTGTTGATGGCTCTAGTTATAGGGTGAAGATTAACCCCAATTCTGGGTTAACAAGCATTTCTGATCAGTTAAGAGCGCAAGGATTGGCTGTTAATTCAGTGGCGCTACATTTAGGCGCCAGAAGCTTATTGGTTGCCTCCAAGCTAAAGCCGGGAACATATTTATTGCCTAATGGAGCGAGCCTTGGAAAAGTGCTTTTGCAAATTGCCCGCGGGGATCGCGTTACAGAGAGCATTGCCATTATTCCTGGAATGACAATTTGGCAATTGAGAGCATTAATGGATTCACAGTCGGCAATGATCCATCGAACCAAGGGCATGAATAATAAGGAGCTACTCCAGCAGTTGAATTTAAACTATTCAAGCGATGAGGGTCTTTTTCTACCCGATACATATGTTTTCGATCCGGACGAGCTTGATCTCAATATTTATCGTCGAGCAGCGCAAGCCATGCAAAAACAGCTTATGCAAATTTGGGAGCAAAGAGAGCCAGGATTGCCTCTTAAAACACCTTATGAGCTATTGATATTGGCATCAATCATAGAAAAAGAAACTGGCCGTCTAAGCGATAGAAATCTAGTTTCGGCTGTTTTTATCAACCGACTTAATAAAGGGATGCCACTTCAAACTGATCCTACGGTTATATATGGAATAGGGCCTAAATTTGACGGAAATTTAAAGAAAGCGGATTTACGCAGAGACACTCCCTACAATACCTATATGCACAAAGGTCTGCCTCCAACCCCCATTGCGATGCCTAGCAAAGAGTCAATTCTGGCAGCAGCACACCCTGCAAAAAGCAATGCTTTATTCTTTGTTGCTAAAGGGGATGGCAGTAGTCATTTTTCACAAAACTTAAAAGAGCATGAAGCTGCGGTTGATCGATATCAACGCAAAATAATGCCTAAAAATAACAGTAACTAATTTCACTTCATATGACATCAGCACATACAGGATATTTCATCAGCTTCGAAGGAATCGATGGGGCAGGCAAGAGTACGCATGTCGATGCTTTTCGAAATTTGATGCAAGAGCGTTATCCTGATAAAGAGGTAGTGATGACGCGTGAGCCTGGAGGTACTGCTTTAGGTGAGCAGCTTCGCAACTTGCTTTTAGATGCCCCAATGAATTTGGAGACGGAAGCCTTACTCATGTTTGCTGCGCGGCGTGAGCATTTAGCCCAAGTCATCGAGCCAGCTCTTGCGGCTGGCAAGATACTAATATCCGATCGCTTTACCGATGCTAGTTTTGCATATCAAGGCGGTGGTAGAGGTTTGAGTTTAGAAAAATTGAACACATTAGAGCGCTGGGTTCAAGGCCAGCCTGACGGCTCACTGCTGCAACCCAACTTAACTATTTTGTTTGATTTACCAGGTGAGGTTGCCGAGGCTCGCCGCTCAAAAGCTCGCGCACCAGATAAATTTGAAAAAATGGACTTATCTTTTTTTGAAAGAGTTCGTCAAGAATATCTACGTCGAGCAAAGGAAGATTCCAAACGCTTTCATCTGGTGGATGCAACACAAACGCCTGAAGCAATTTGGAATGGTTTAAAACAGATTCAGATTGCCATTTAAGTGAATCATAAGACTCAAATAGCACCTTGGCTTCAGCCCCTTTGGGAGAGTCTGGACTTTAATCAATTTCCTAATGCCATCTTGCTTCATGGTCAGTCCGGTATTGGTAAGTTCGCTTTTTCGATTGAGCTAGCTAAAGCGCTACTTTGCGAAAACAATGATCAATCTATAAAACCATGTAATCAATGTGAAGCCTGTCATTGGTTTGACACCGGCAATCACCCAGACTTTATTTCTCTCGTTCCTGAGACCCATCGCAAACTCTTGCCGCATGCTGACTATGAGGGCGAGGATGCGCCCAAGAGAGGTAAGGCTGCGCGTGATGATGATAGTGAATCAAGCGAAAAGAAAGAGAAGAAAAATATCTCGATTGAAGAAACGCGACATGCGATTGAGAATTTGTCCATTGGCTCGCATCGCGGCGGAAATCGCGTGATATTAATTTATCCACTCGAAATGCTTCGCTCCGATTCAGCCAATACATTATTGAAGTCTTTGGAAGAGCCACCAAAAAATACTATTTTTATATTACTTGCCGATCGAGTGGATCGTGTATTACCAACCATTCGTTCTCGTTGCCGCCTCCTAACAGCCCCGCGGCCAAATCGCGAGCAAGGCATTTACTGGCTAAAAACTCAACTTAATGAAATCGCAGGGCTGAAGGCGGTTGATGCAGATGTGGAGACCATCTATGACGAGCAGGGTGGGGCGCCATATTCGGTTCTGAGCTCCCTTATTGCGAGACACAATAAAGACGATAAGGATGAGCTAACAATATCAATCCAAGCCTCCCGCTACCTACTTCAGTCCATGGCCCAGGGCGCCAGACTTAACTGGCTGGATGCTGCCGAAAAAACACATAAGGCGCAATATGGCTTCCTTTTAGCTAGTATGCAACGTTGGGTTTCTGATCTGCAATCTGTGGCGCAGGGTGGAGAGCCACGTTACTACCCCAAGCATTTAGTCGTACTTCAAGGCCTGGCCAAGCTGGCCAATGTACAAAGGTTGCATAACTTTTGGAAATCTCTTGTACAAGCGCGTCGTCATGAGAATCACCCACTTGCAAATAAAATTCAACTAGAGTCGCTGCTTTCTCAATATCAGCAGATATTTGGGCCTTAAATTGTTCTAGGGCGGACTAAAATAGGCGCTATGTTTATTGACTCCCACTGCCACCTCGATTTCCCAGAATTTCAAACGCGATTGCCAGAAGTGCTGGCTAATATGCAGTCGGCCAAAGTTAGCCATGCATTATGTGTATCCGTAGATCTTCCTGACTTCCCGAATGTATTAAAGCTAGCCCAGGATCATCCGCATCTTTATGCATCCGTTGGTGTGCACCCAGATTACGAGGATACGCCTGAGCCAAGTCTAGAATTTTTAGTGGATACAGCTTTAAAGCACTCAAAGATAGTTGCCATTGGTGAAACTGGCCTTGACTACTATCGCATGGGAGAGCGCAGCTATGAATCCATGGAATGGCAGCGTGACCGCTTTAGGACGCATATAAGGGCATCAATTGCCTCAAAAAAGCCTTTGATTATTCATACGCGGTCAGCTTCTGAGGACACTATCAAAATCCTCAAAGAAGAGGGTGCTCAAAGAGTTGGTGGGGTAATGCACTGTTTTACAGAGTCCTATGAAGTGGCGAAGGCTGCTATGGAAATGGGCTTTTATATCTCTTTTTCAGGTATTGTGACTTTCAAAAGCGCCAAAGACCTGCAAGAAACATGCAAGCAAGTTCCGCTTGAAAGAATGCTTATTGAGACAGATTCACCTTATTTAGCCCCAATTCCGTATCGCGGCAAAACCAATGAGCCTGCCTGGGTCTCTAAGGTTGGTGAATTTATCGCAGATTTAAAGGGGGTGCCTATTGAAGTATTGGCAAACCAGACTTCAAGTAATTTTTATGATTGTTTTCAGATAGATAGAGCGTAATTATGAGATTAAAGCTTAATATTTATGCTACTTTTTTTGTAACTTCCACATTGTTTTTTGGGGCGTTGCACGCCCAAACAGAAGATCAAATTACAGAATTTGCAAAAGCGGCCAAGTTTAACGATGTAGCTACAGTCAAAAGCTTGCTTTCAAAAGGTGTTAGCCCCAATACAACAGATCCAAAGGGCGATCCAATGCTCAATTTGGCCATTAAGGATAGATCTGAAGACGTTATTAATTTGTTAATTGCTAATAAAGCTACGGATGTAGATCTCTCCAATAAGTCTGGTGAAACGCCTTTAATGATTGCCTCTATAAATGGTGATTTACCAGTAGTAAAGAGCCTTGTTTTACAGCGAAAAGCTCAGATTGACCATATTGGATGGACTCCATTGCATTATGCGTGCGCTAAAGGTCATCTTGATGTTGCACAGTTTCTAATTGCCAATGGAGCCTCTATAGACTCTTTAAGTCAGGGAAATACAACTCCATTAATGATGGCCGTCCAATCCGGCAATGAGGTCCTCGTAAAGCTCTTGCTTGATAAGGGTGCAGACTTGCAACTCAGAAACTCCCAAGGTCTTAGCGCAATTGATATAGCTGTTATTTATGAGAAGCCATGGATTGCACAAGGCTTGCTATCACGCTGGCAAAGGCTATACAAGCAGCCTTATAAGTGGCCTAAAGGAGTTGAGCCCCTGAAGTCTTAATTTGACTATCTGCGTATAATCATTATTATGTCAAATAAGATATCTTTGTAACTTATATCACTTAATCCTATGTCAATTAACTTTCTTCATGACGGTAAGTTCCCAATAGTTAACCTATTGCAGAATGCAGATCTTCCTAGCTTTACCACCCTGTTTTCAGAAATCAATACCGATATGGGTAATAGTCAGATCTGGATTGTTCTGATCTTGGCATGTTTAATGCTGACATTCCACGGTGTTGCTGTATTAATGATTGCCGGAGCTTTCCATTGGATTGACCGTAAACTCGAAAATAAGCGCGTTTATGGCGCAAACTTCCTGTCGTACTTTGTCGCAATTCTGTTGATCATTGGAAGTCATTTTGTGGAGATTATTGCTTGGGCCTACATTTGCGTAGCTCTCAAGGTATTTGCTACCAATCCACAGACTTTTTATTTTGCTGGTGAAATGTATACAACGGTAGGCTATGGCGACTACACGCTCTCTGAGCATTGGAGAATACTGCCAATCATTATTTCATTCTCAGGTATTTTCGCGGTTTCAATGTCTGGAGCCGCGCTATATTCAATGATGGGTGCGCTATTGGGGCGCCCTAACCAGAGCCCAAAATCCGGCACAGGATTCTAGACTTACGGTTTTAGGCTTGGAGGCAATGGGTTTTTTTGCTTAAAAACAAGCTCCAGCACCCTGCCATTCGACTCAAGGGAGCGAATACGTCCTGGGAGCCACTCCAAGTCCTTAGCAAGCCAGATATCTACTTGGCGCTTATACGGATCGTTTTCACGTTGCATAAGAGCATAGTGACGATTGATAGTCTTGCCCATGCTTGGAATGTCATCAGACAGGGACTCACCATAGCTTTTGAAATTCCACATCTCAAGAGTGTTGTAGTCGACAACTGGAATTGATCGAATACTGCCAGCCTCATCCATTTTGCTATCACCATTCAATAATGAGGCAAGTTGAAACATGAGACTAAAACGATCTTGGGTACCAGGCAAAATTGCGGGGGTAAATTCAGGTTTTTCAGAAAAGAACATCTGCCCTTCCCCTTTATCGTTTCGATCAAATCGGGAGTAGCGTGGTGCTTTCGTACCACGTTGCGTCCAGTAAATGATTGGCGCAATGCCATAGGAATCTACCGATCCACGTGATTCAAAAATAAATGGACCAACAAATGCGTACGGAATGTTGATGTATAGGCGATAGCTATTCCCCTCAACAATCCAATCAATCTCGCCGGTTTGATACTGTTGGCCATCAACATATGTGTCGTAATAAATAATTCCTGATTCTGGCAATTTAAATGCAACTCCAGGCTGATCGCCATTTGCACCTAGGTTTCCGTTGCCACTTGAAATGGCTTCAGCTTGAGAATTCGAAGATAAGTTTTGTTTATCAACCTGTTTTTTAGGCGCCCTAGTCATCTGAATCTTCTTGGGCGGCTCTGTTTTTAGCTCCGTTCTAATGATGAGATCTTCCGCAATAGGCTGAGGATCCTTGTATGAGAAAAACGGTATGCCAAAAAACAATACGAAATGTCCAACTATCGAAAGTAGCAGGGCAGCAAGAAAAATTCGTAATGATTTAATTTTGGGAAAGTGAAGATCACTACCCCGCCCTCTTTTTAGACTCAGGACAAGCCCTCCAAAAGGCGGCTAGTTTTAGGGAGGTTGGCCGCTAAAAAATCCATTTGATCGGCCAAAATATTACGCCCCTTAAGAATCATGTCTTCATAGAGGCTTGGTAAATAGGGTGTGTACAACAAGCCCATTCCAGCTTGCTCTGGGGTTCGATTACCTTTACGTTGATTGCATGGCCTGCAGGAAATTACTAAATTCATCCAGCTATATTGACCACCACGACTATTGGGAATGATGTGCTCTGCTTCTGCATGGTTTTCATGAATGGCATCACCGCAATAGGCACATAGTCCTTTGTCCCGTTTATAGAGCTTATGTTTAGTTATAACAGGCACAACATCAAAGAGATTAATTTTTGCGCTACCTTTAACCGCAATGATAGAGTGAAGCTCAATGACGGATTGTTTACCAGTCGCGCGAGAAATGCCGCCGCGCATTTTGAATATGGGATCGCCTAAAGTCCATAAGACGCTGCTATCAGCATATTGCTTCGTAGCCTCTTCTGGGTTGACCCAACCCTGGGGAATTCCACCTGCGTCTAATTTCAAGATGCTCAGCACAAACTCTCCTTTCTAGACCGCATCGAGTGGATAGCGGTCGTTTGGATCATCTTACAGAAGAAGATAGCTGCGATCAATAAACCTATTTGGCTATGAACTTCAATACCTTTGGTAAATGTTCTGGGTAATCTGCAATTCCATGGTCACTACCCTCAAGCACTAGTTGCTCGGCACCCTTATAAAAATCGACCATCTCATGCCAATCAAGAAGCTCATCTCCTTTGGCTGCCATTAAGAAATAGCGGGAAGGATCGGTGATTGACTCTACCTGCAGGGCTTTTAATTCATCAATATATTCTGGCCGAAAATCGTATGGCTCATCAGTATCGTAAGAAGTAAGCATGCCTACATGTGCTGCCAACTCTCTGGGGGCTCTAACGGCGGGATTCAGCGCGACAGCCTTACATCCATACTTCTCTGCCAAGTAATTTGCATAGTAGCCACCCAAAGAAGAGCCAATTACCACCAAACGATCATGTTGAGATCTTGTAATGTGCGAATTAACCATATCCATGCTTACCTTAGGTGAAGCTACAAGCTGAGGGCAATACCACTCAATGGGATATTCTGAAGTAGACAAGGATTTAATTGCGTCGCCCGTCATTACAGCCTTACTTGAGCGCGGTGAAGAGCGAAAGCCGTGAAGGTAAACGATTAAGGTTGAAGACATATGTAAATCCTAGGGTGTATTGATTAATTTCATTTAATTGAGTGCTTTGATCCAGCCCAGCCCTGACTCGGTCTGATTTGCTGGCTTGTATTCGCAACCTATCCAACCTGTATAGCCAATTCTATCGATCAACTTAAATAAGTGTGCGTAATTAATTTCACCTGTACCAGGCTCGTTCCGACCTGGATTATCAGCCAGCTGAATATGGGCAATCTTAGAAATATTTTTCTCTAGCGTTTTACTCAGCTCACCTTCCATGCGCTGTGCATGATAGATATCATATTGGATATATAAATTATCAGAACCAACTTCATTCAGGATATCTAATGCCTGCTCAGTTTTTGATAAATAAAATCCGGGAATATCAAAACTATTAATTGGCTCAATAAGTAATCTAATATTGAATTTTTTAAGCTCCGCTGCAGCGTATTTTAAGTTTGCAATAAATGTTTTTCGCAGTAATCCCGGCTCAATTCCTTCGGGAGTTTTTCCCGCTAAACAATTCAGTTGGTTTACGCCAAGCACTGTTGCATATTCAATTGCCTTTGTAACGCTCGCCCGGAATTCCTCTATACGATCTGGCAAACAAGCTATACCACGCTCTCCTGCATCCCAGTCTCCTGCCGGCAGATTATGAAGAACCAAGCGAAGATGATTTTGATCTAGCTGTTGGCGAATCTCATTTGGGGAGTATGCATAAGGAAAAAGAAATTCCACTGCCTGAAATCCCGATTTAGCGGCTTTCTCAAAGCGCTCAATAAAAGGATACTCATTAAATAGCATGGTCAGATTGGCTGCAAACTGGGGCATTTCACATCCTTTAGAGTGAACTAACGTACTGGTTGATCTTAACAAACCCTCAGGCGGCTTGGTCTTGCAGAGGTATGCGCCCATTTATGAGTCTCATTGGTTTACAAATAGGCTAAGATTGAATTTAGTAGTTATTTAAATAAGGAAAACTAATATGAAATTTGCTCCGATTGCTATGATGCTTGCTGTGTTTTTCGCAGGAACAACGGCAGTTA
>JACCDH010512795.1_pt1 | contig 10721 bp, 6 predicted proteins | sample 7442481 | NCBI WGS metagenome assembly JACCDH01 (sample SAMN15323433, study PRJNA562643) | freshwater metagenome | isolation source: river surface water | place: USA:Blue River Watershed | collected 2017-08-15
AGTAACTTTTGCGGATTGACGAGGATCTTCAAGCGCTGAAAAATGGATGGTGAACGAATCGGTCTGTATTGTGATAGCCTGAGTGCAAAAGGCAGTATCTGATCATAAACCTGCGATCGCTGCAACTATTAGGCAAGTTGTTCAAAAAATGTTCGTGATCTTGCCCTGAGCTATTCAACGTGATGTTATTGATCTCTCTGTAAGATTTGAGCTGTGACAGAATTTGTGCGGGGGCTTCTGAACGTTCCCCGTCGCCAGTCATCTGCCAGCTATCCCTGTTACTCCTCAACAAAACAACAGATCCAGAAAAAAACCACGAACACATAACTTTGACTTTCCAAAAAAACAACACATATACTGGTATAATATGTTGATAGTATAACTGCGTAAAATGCTAGTTATGTAGTACTTAAACTGTCATAACCATTTACTTACAGGAGAGCCCCAATGAAGGCCGTCGTACTACGCACAGGAAACAAGTCAACACACTTCAAAAAGTCACTTTTAGCAATCAGTCTGATGGCCATATCCGCTCAGGGCATGGCGCAGGCAGTTGACGCCAAAAAGTCAGAATCCAAAGAAATCGAAAAAATTCAGGTCACTGGCTCGCACATCATGCGCGGCGGTAGCGCAAACTTCACGTCGTCAGCGCCAATCACGGAAGTTGATGCAAGCTTAATTGAAGGTACCGGCTCTATTTCGGTCGAAGACACGTTAAATCGGGTCCCGTCGATCACTTCAGAACTGAGTGCTTCGAGTAACAACCTGCCATTCGGTGGCACCGCCAGTAACATCGGTGTCAGTACCACGTCATTACGCAACTTAGGCTCAGCCCGCACTTTGGTACTGGTAAATGGCCGGCGTTACGTGTCCGGGGTTTCAGCGAACTCGGGTTATGGCGTTGATTTAAACTCCATTCCAACTTCAATCATCGAGCGGGTTGATGTATTAACAGGCGGCCAGTCTGCTATCTATGGTTCTGACGCCGTGGCTGGTGTCATTAACATCATCACAAAAAAAGACTTTAATGGTGCCGAAATCAACGCTTTTGGCGCGGACTCCCAACAAGGTGGTGCTGCACGCCAAAACGTCGATTTTACCTACGGTAAGAATTTCGATGCAGGGAATGCCTGGGTCTCTGTCGGCGTAGCCAATCAAGACGGTCTTAATTCAGCGGACCGCGATTTCGCTAAGTACGAACTGAGCTTTATTGATACGAATAAAGACGGCATTGTGGAATCTATCGCCCGCCGCAACGGCCCTGCTCATGTCCCTGGTGCCGCCTTATCATTTGGCAACCTGTTTATTTTCGGTAACGGCCAGCCGTTTAATACTAATCAGCCGGTGATGGACAGCAATTTTGTCCCCAATGGTACCAGCGATTTTGATAATCAACACGCATCGCGGAAAATCGTTTCGCCTTACAAACGCTTCCATATCGCCAGTGGCTCTACTTTCGATATTTCAGACGACACCAGTGCTGAACTGGAAATCAACTTCTCACAAACCACCGCGACAGCGCAATTAGAACCCATCGCCTTGAGCGTACGGGATAACGTCTTTATGGTCGGTTCCGGCGGTACCAGCGGTATCGACATCGCAACAAGCCCATATTTTGTCGGTAGCAGCGCTGGCAAACAATTATTGAGTGTGATGGGCAGCAACACTTCATTTGACCGTATTGCGACATTCCGCCGCATGACTGAATTTGGACCACAAGTAGTATCACAGCGGCGGAATACCTTCCGTACCGCGGGCAGCATCAGCACTGAATTAGCCAATGCCATGATGTGGACCAATAGTATCGTGTTTGGTATGACCTCCCAGGCCATGAATAAAACCGGTGACGTCGCCTTAACCCAACTCCGCGAAGCGATGAAAATTGAATCCGACGGAAAAGGCGGATACCGCTGTGCCGATGCTACAGCCCGCGCCCAGGGTTGTGTGCCGGTGAACCCGTTTAACACTGTTGATAGTTTGCTTGGCAAATCTGGCGTGACCGGATTTTCTCCGGCAGCAGTCAAATACATGGCCATTGATACCGGCCAATCCGGTGAGTTACGTCAGTTTGTCGGCAGCAGCGTGTTAGCTGGTAATCTGCCGATTGAACTGTCTGATGGTCCGGTCAGTTTCGCCGGTGGTTTAGAGTGGCGCAAAGAAGAAGCCCGCGAGACTCCGGACAGCTTCCGGCAATTAGGTATTTCACGCGACCTGGCGATTGCCGACATCGTCGGTAGTTTTGATGTCGTAGAGGCATTTACCGAATTTCAGGCTCCGGTCGCCGAGTGGCTGAATCTCAGCATGGCGCTGCGGGCAGGTGAATACTCCACAGTGGGCAACACCTTTACCTACAGATTCGGTGCTGATGCACCAGTGACCGATGACCTGAAACTTCGTGCTGCATACTCAAGTTCAGTAAGAGCACCGAATATCAACGATTTATTTTCTACCGGTGCCACATCAACAGCACCGAGTAATGTTGACCCCTGTAATGGTGTGACGGCTGCCAGCACCGGCAACATTGCCACAAACTGTCGCTCTATCGCAGCAATCAATCAGCGCATCGCAGCTAAAGGCGCGTTTAACCTGGTGGCATCTGAAGCCAACAACACGCGCCTGTTGCAAACTGGCTCGCTTGCTCTGAAAGAAGAAACGGCCGATTCCATCACGTTGGGCGCAGTCTATTCATTGACTGATGACTGGTCGTTGTCTGTCGACTACTACGGCATTGAGATCGAAGACGGCATTACCCAGGTAGGGCCTGATGTCTTTGTAATACGCTGTTATGACGTTGCAGCTTCTGGTTTTGATGCCACCTGTGGCGGCAATTTGCTGCGGGATAGCAACGATGGCCCCATTCTGAATTTACGTTCAACTTTAATTAATGCCAGCAAAATTGAGACTGCCGGTGTCGATGTTGAAGTGTCTTACGTGAATGAGGGATTGCGACTGAATGTCATCGCCAACAGTCTGAGTAAATTCGACGTCACTGATGCCAACGGTGCTGTAGAAGAGTTTGTCGGGCGGCCGCTGTACCCTGAGATGCGTCTGACCTTTAACGGCTCCTATGATGTCTCTGACCAGCTGAACATCTTTACTCAGCTGCGTTTTCGCAATGAAACCCAGTCTTACCTGGGGAAAACCAATTTGTCGGATGATTTAAACACGATGGATGCCGCAACTTATGTTGATTTGCGTGTGAACTACAAAATCTCAGAGCACTTTAACGTTTATGTCGGTTCGAACAACCTGTTTGATGTCGAGCCCGATATCAATGCTCGCCCTGACAGCTTTAGTGTTGGAACAAACACCGAAGCCCGCGCCTATGACGTCATCGGGCGTCAATATTTCGCTGGTTTGAAATATCAGTTCTGAAAACACAACTGCCAAGCCGGTGCAGTCCCTGGAAATAGTACTGGCTTTTCAACTAAGGCTTAGCGGAGGTTAGGTCTTAGTTGTTTTTTATTGATGTCTGGGCAGCTGCCATGAGGTGTGTATGAAACTTTTACTGCTTTGCGTCAGTGCGACGCTCTGCGCCCTTTATGGTTGCCAGCCCTATGTTCCTCATCCAACAAATCAAGAGGCACAGATGCCTGTTAATCACAATTCTACCAAACAAATTGGCTGGAGCGTCTATGGCAAACTACCTGCCCCATCCGGCACGCCAGCATCCCTCGGCGTCTCAGCAGCCTTTACTGGCATAATTGGCAACTATTTGCTGGTTGCCGGCGGGGCGAATTTTCCTGCTGGTCATCCATTTTTTGACCAGGCTACCAAAGCCTATTACAGCGATATATGGCTATTCGACACCGCAGCCTCAACATTGCAAACGATGCAGCACCTGCAATTACCCTACCCGGTTGCACATGGTGCATTGGTCCAGACCGAGCACAGCGTTCTGCTAGTCGGCGGGCAGAATGTTCAAGGGGCATTGTCCAGCATCCTCGAGGTCAGTCTTGTTGCTGGCGAGCCGACAATCAGACTTTGGGGACAACTCCCCTTTAGCTGGCACTCTGGTGCTGCGACATGGTATCAGGGTGAACTCTTTTTATTTGGCGGGGAGCGCAATGGCCAACCAACCGCCGGCGTTTGCCGTTTCGACTCAGAAACGTCCCAGTGTCAGGAATTAGAACCCATTCCGGGTCCTGCACGAGTGCAGTTTCCCGCAGAGCAGCTCTCTGATACGTTTTATCTGTTTGGGGGGATTGACCCAACAGGCTCAGCAAATAACTTCACCCGAACGGATGCATGGGCCTTTGATATGAAAACCCGAACATGGTCACAACTACCTGATGTTACCTTTGCGCACCAAGCATTTTCAGTGTCAGGGGGGGCTGCAATAGCTCTCAACGATCACGAGATACTCCTGCTCGGCGGAGTCAACCTGGAACTATTCAACAACACGCTGACTCAGTTTTCCCAACTGCAAGGTGAAGAGCTCGCAGCCTATAAAACTCGCTACTTCAACCTCACAACGGAAGAAATCAACTTTAGCCGGCGGCAGTTAGTCTTTAACAGCCACACTAACCAATGGGGCGCCCTGCCAGATCTGGTGCCATTTACCGGCGGCGCTGGACCACTCACTCTTGCCAGAACTGCCCGACATATTTATTGGATTGGTGGCGAAACCAAACCAGGCGTACGATCTCCGATGGTTTACCGGGGTTTTATTGCCCAACCATAACACCGCTTTGCCACAACAAATCAATTTTCTGTAGAAAAAAACGACAACAACGATTGAAAGTAGAAAAGTTAAATGTATACTGGTATAACAGGTATGCCATACAACACTATAACAATTGCCAGAAGTGAGGTTTAACATGTTGATCAATCAGCCAAATCAGTCTGCATCACTCCATCATTTATTCAAGCTATCACTCATTACCGTCGGAGTCCTCGTGACTTCTGCTTCTGTTTCAGCCGAAACAAAGCCTGCAGAAGAAGCAAAAATCGAGAAAATAGCTGTGACAGGCTCACACATTCCCAAAGGTAACTTTGACTCCCCTTCACCAATCAAAGTGATGGATTCGGCCGATATTCAGGGTGTTGGTGCCGTGAATATTGGTGACTTTCTCGGCAAGATCCCGTCTGTGGTTGGTGATACTACCTCGTCCAGCTCCAATATCAGTGAACAAAGTTCTGGCTTAAATACTATAGCCCTGCGCAATCTGGGGTCGTCGCGAACGCTAGTCCTGGTGGACGGTATTCGGTATGTCTCCGGGATGTCGGTCGGTGCCGGCTATGGCGTGGACTTAAATACCATTCCAACCAGCCTGATTGACCGGGTAGAAATTCTGACCGGCGGGCAATCGGCGGCTTACGGTTCAGATGCTGTTGCCGGTGTTATTAACATTATCCTGAAAAAGGATTTTGAAGGCGTACTATTTAAAGCCAGAGCTGGTCAGAGTGCGGAGGCCGATCGTAAAACGCACGACCTGGAGTTAACTTTTGGCAATAATTTTAAAGGTGGTAATAGCTGGTTCTCCATCGGCTACTCCGACGACGAAGGCCTGATGGCAACAGACCGTGACTATTCACGGGTACACAAAGACGCTGTCGATACCAATAAAGATGGTTTATTGGATACCCCACAATTTGTTGGCTCATCACATATCTTTGGCGCACGTGTCGGTAAATACAAAGGCGATGGCACGCTTTACACACCCACCAATGACGTCAATACATCAGACGCCTTTAACTTCCACGACTACCGTTCGATGCTGACGCCGTTAAACAGAATGTTTGCTGCAGCTGGCCTTAGCATGGATTTAAACGAAGATTCACGGGTCCGCTTCAGTGCGAACTATGCGCGGGTCGACTCCAGAGCACGTTTTGAACCCATTCCACTGGATACCCGCAACGACATCTTTTTACTTTCACGTGGTGGTAGTACTGGTATATCTATTGCCAACCATCCCTGGTTTGCCGGCACCAAATTAGGTAATGCCTTGCTGGCTGACGGCATAACCAAGCTGGATAATGTCAGTGTGACCTTCCGCCGCTTATATGAATTCGGCGACCGCGGCGCCGAAAACACCCGTAGTACCTTCCGGGTTGCAGCTGACTATGAATATGACCTCAGCGACTCTATGACGCTGAACCTGACTTCCACGTATGGCGTCACCGATCAAAATCAGGTCAACCACGGGGATATTAATTTGGCCCGCGCCCGTCAGGCACTTGATGTGCAATCAAATGGCAGCGGCGGGTTCCAATGTGCAGATCCATTAGCCCGAATCAGTGGTTGTGTGCCATTTAACCCGTTTAAGATTGACGGGATCTCCGCAGAAGCTGTGAAGTACCTAGCCGCAACCACAGGCCTGACCGGCTCGGTTGAGCAGTTCGATATCAACGCCATAGTGGCTGGCGACCTCGATTTTGCCATCAGCAGCGACGTGAGTAATCTGGCGTTCGCGACCGGTTTAGAATACCGGGAAGAAAAAGGCAAAGAGACGCCAGATCCATTACGGGAAGCCGGCATTGTCCGCGGCAATAAAATCACCAGAACTGAAGGACAATTTGACGTCGTTGATGTATTTGGTGAGTTGCACGTACCGTTACTGGAACAACTGAATCTTGATTTGGCAGTCCGCTTCGGTGACTACTCTTCTGTCGGAAAAACCAGCAACTGGACTATTGGTGTTGACGCCCCACTGAGCAGTTCATGGCGTTTACGCGGTGCAGTAGCAACAGCCGTACGGGCACCGAATGTCAGTGACCTGTATGCGGGCGGAACGGCTACATCAGCGTTCGTTACAGATCCATGTAACGGGATCAATGCAACAAGCACTGGCAACATTGCGCAAAACTGCCGGTCTATTGCCGCTATTGCTCAGCGGATCCAGACTGACGGCGCCTTCACTTTAACGCAGGTCGAAAGACAGAATACGCAGGGGCTGTTAAGCGGTTCTACCAATGTGAAGGAAGAACAGGCAGATACTTTAACTGCCGGGTTGGTCTTTACTCCCGAAACCATTGATAACCTGCAGGTCTCACTCGACTACTACGATATCAAAATCGATGACGCGATTGATAAAACCGACCGGACTGTCATTCTCAATCGCTGTTATTCAGTGACACAGTCAGCCTTTGATCCTAATTGTGGTGGGCTAGTTCGCAGAGACGGCCGCACCGGCGCCGCGCTAGATGTGAATGCCGCTTCCGGCAATGAGAACATCATTGAAACCCAGGGGATCGACTTTGAATCGAGCTACGAAACTGTGCTCGGCCAAGGCGAACTTTATCTGGCTGCTGCAGCGAACTTCCTGCAAAAGTATGAGATCACCGGCATCGCCAGTGGCGACGTGCAGCAACTGGACGGCGAAGTCTTATTCCCGAAAGTCCGTTTTAATATCAGCGCATCCTACACCCTGGCAGACTGGAATCTGTATTGGCAGTTACGCTATTGGGATAGCACAAAAGATCGTAACAACAACAAGATCATGACGGAAGCACTGAACAACGTTCCGTCGCGGACCTACAACGATCTGCGCTTAAGTTACCAGCTGTCACCGCAAATGAATGCGCACTTTGGTGTCAACAATCTCTTCGACGTGATGCCACCGCTGCTGACTGCAAACCACAAGTATCAGCAAGCCGGCACCCTGACTAACGGGACTGCGTTTGATCTCACTGGCCGGGCATTTTATGCCGGCGTTCATGTCACATTCTAAGCCCTGGACAGTGTTGGCAGTTTTTTACTGCCAACGCTGAAATACTATGAAACTGACACTTATTGCCGACCAGTTGTTTGATGGTGAACAACTTCATCAGCAGAGACCACTCAGTATCGAAGACGGTTATATCCGTGCTTTGGATACTGTCAGCGGAGCCACTGAGGTTCGACTCAAAGGTTTGCTTGCGCCTGGGTTTATTGATTGTCAGGTAAATGGTGGCGGTGGACTGTTATTTAATCAGGCACCGACCGTAACAACGCTGCAGCACATGGTACAAACCCATGCCCGTTATGGCACCACCAGCATGTTACCGACCATCATCAGCAGTCATTACGAGGTTGCTTTGCAAGGGGCGACTGCGATAAGCCAAGCCCTCAGCTCTGGCATGCCCGGCATCATCGGCATCCATTTTGAAGGCCCACATTTAAATGATGTGAAGCGGGGCATTCACAATCTTTCGGTACTCCGGCCTGCGGCAGATCACGAACTGGCGCTGTACCGCCGAAAAGATCTTGGCACTGTGCTTATCACTGTGGCCCCAGAAAATTTTACGGCTGAACAAATATCAGTATTAGTGAAACAACAAGTGCTAGTCAGCCTCGGACATTCCAATGCCACAGCCGCACAAACTCAGGCAGCGTTAGACGCCGGCGCAACCGGCTTTACCCATCTGTTTAATGCAATGTCACCACTGACTTCGCGAGAACCGGGCATGACCGGCATTGCACTGACAGATCTAGAAAGCTGGTGCGGACTTATCGCTGACGGCCACCATGTCCACCCAATGTGCGCCAAGCTGGCGCTGCAACTTAAACCCCGCGGCAAAATGCTACTGGTGACAGATGCTATGTGGACACCAGATGCGCCGCAACAAGAGTTTCGGTTCGAAGATCACACGATTTTCATGCACAACAAGAGACTGCAAAGCAGCAGTGGGCAATTAGCAGGTGCTGCTATCAGCATGCTGGATGCCGTCAACTATACCATCTCGGTTTTAGGCATCGACACCTTGGAGGCGCTGCGGATGGCCAGTCTTTACCCGTCACAGTTTCTCGGCAGGTCTGCGGAAATTGGCCAGCTAAAACCCGGTTATCGGGCAGATCTGGTCCAGTTGACTTCGTCCTCAGACGGGACCTTAACTTTACACAATACCTGGCTTCGCGGCCGTACCCTTTTCCCCACTCAAGAGACATCGTATGAACAAAATTAATGGCCTCATTTGCGCCCCGTTTACTGCATTTCAAAAAAATGGCGAGCTGAACTTAGATGTGATCCCTCGATATGCACAAACATTGGCAAACAATGGAATTGAAGGGGTATTTATCAACGGCTCTTCCGGCGAAGGCCAGATGCTGACTGAAGAAGAACGGATGATCGCGGCGCAAGCCTCGTGCAAGACGGCACCAGCAGGCTATAAAGTAATAGTCCATGTTGGCGGCAACAGCGTTAAAGCCAGCAAGCAGCTAGCTGCCCATGCTGCTGAAGTTGGTGCTTATGCGACCAGCGTGATGGGCCCAACGTTTCCCAAAATTAACCGCATTCAAGAGCTTGCTGACTATTGTGCCGAAATAGCAGCTGGAGCACCTGAGCTGCCGTTTTACTATTACCATATCCCAGCCTTTACCGGTATTCATCTGTCGATGCTTGAATTACTCAAGGCCGTCGATGGCCGCATCCCCAATTTCGCCGGGATTAAATATACCTTCGAAAGTTTGTTTGAATATTCATTGTGCCATCGTTACCAAGGCGGCAAATTTGACATCCTGCATGGCCAGGATGAAACCCTGTTAGCGTCACTGGCGATGGGCGGTGCTCAAGGTTGTATTGGCGGCACTTTCAATTACGCGGCCGGTTTATACGTGCAAATCCGCGACGCTTACAGCAAAGGCGACATGGTGTTAGCGCAACAACTGCAACAGAAGTCGTGGGACCTGATTGAGGTGATCTGTCGTTACCGCGGCAATATCGTAGCTGGCAAACAAATCATGCGTCTGCTGGGCTTGGATTTGGGCCCGAACCGCACACCGTTTCAAAATATGACTGAAGCGGAGTTTGAAAAAATGAGTCAGGAGCTGAGTGCAATACAATTCTCTGAATTCGCCATCAAGCTGGCTTAATTAACGCTCCTATAAGCGAAGATCTGTCTCAGATCTTCGCCATTCTCTATAGCTCCGTACATTTCATCACCTAGTTCATTTGCTCCATCTACAGCAAAAAAATCCGCCACTTTAGTTGAACAATTTTTGCGCAACGCTGTTGTCTTGCATACCTGTTACGCCATTACACCTAAAGCAAATTCAAACAGGTCATTCAATATTCAACAGAGGAAAAAATCATGCGTAATGTCTTCACGGCAATAGTTATGCTTGATGAGATCAATCAAAGGCTTATTGTCACTTATGCCAAATGGCCAACCAATGCCGCTCAAAACGGTGACGTCATCAAACCCTGGCTGGACAATGCATTGGTGCTCAATGAGTTCGATTTAGTCAGCAAAACGTGGTCTCTGCCAACACAATTACCAACGACCAGCGTTAAAGAACAAGGACTGCAAATTGTCGGATTAGCCGGTTCACACATTTTCAGCCGGGCCAGCAATCTCATTCCCACAGACAGCTGGCAACTGACTGCAAATCTGCGTATTGCCGAAGGTGGTGCGAATATCGTCTCTGCGTCAAATGGCAGCAAACTGTTTCAGGCAACATTTGCGAGGACAGCTACAGATAATTTGGTTGTTCAGTTGAATGGTTTGGCGAATACATATTCATTAAATGCGACCTCGATTCGGCAGAATCGTATTCACCAATTTGTAGTTTCATCCAAAATCCCAGTTCAATTTTGATCACAAAACTTCCCTCAAATGCGATTTTTCGCCCCTTCGCCTAAAAAAACTGTCGAAAAAATGCGACAAAATTTCTCAGAATTTTTATCGCGTACATTTATTTTTTGTCGTGAGCAAAGGTCAAAATAGCTGCGATTTTTGCTCTGAGTCTGTGACAAAAAATGGTTTTAAACGTGCTTTTTCGTCACACAGGTCTAGATAAG
>JACCDH011149223.1_pt1 | contig 10717 bp, 9 predicted proteins | sample 7442481 | NCBI WGS metagenome assembly JACCDH01 (sample SAMN15323433, study PRJNA562643) | freshwater metagenome | isolation source: river surface water | place: USA:Blue River Watershed | collected 2017-08-15
AAACTCATTATTATTTATTATTAATATAATAAATAATAATGATTTTTTTATATTCTTTAAAATCATTATTATTTATTATTAATATAATAAATAATAATGATTTTTTATATTCTTTAAAAAAATAATATAGTATTTTATGCACTACACATCTCACAAATTTCATCTTCTTCAATGTGATTATTATCATGCTTCTTCTCCACTTCAATTGTAAATTGTTGTGCCTGATGTTTTCCTCTTCTTCTCAAATAATAAATTCCAGTCTTAAGTCCTTTTGACCACCCATAAAAATGCATCGATGTGAGCGTACTATAATTTGGATCTTCTAACCATAAATTCAAACTTTGACTTTGGCAAACGTATGCTCCTCTATCAACTGCCATATCAATTAAATGTCTCATAGGAATTTCCCACACTGTCTTATATCTCTCGCGAATTTCTTCTGGAATAATATCTATCTGTTGAATACTTCCATTATTTGCAATAATATTATTCTTTATTTTTTCATTCCATAATCCCATTGACAGTAAATCCTTCATCAAATATTTATTTGCCATAATAAATTCTCCAGCCAATGTGCGACGACTATAAATATTACTAGTTATAGGTTCAATACATTCATTATATCCTAATATTTGTGACGTAGATGCAGTTGGCATTGGAGCTAATAAAAGAGAATTTCTTAACCCATGTTCGCGAATTTGCGTTCGAAGTGAATCCCAATCTAGATTTTCACTTTCGGGAGTTACACCCCACATATCAAATTGTAATATGCCTTGACTAGCAGGAGATCCCTCAAATGTTTCATAAGGACCCAATTTTTTAGCCAATTCACAAGATTCTAATAGAGCACCATAATAAATTGTTGCAAAAATTTTCTTATTAATTTTTTTGGCTTCATCACTAATAAAAGGTAATCCCATCATCATAAACACATCTGCTAATCCCTGAACACCAATTCCAATAGGTCTATGGCGCATATTACTATTACGAGTTTTATCAGTAGGATAAAAATTAACATCAATAATTCGATTTAAATTATATGTAACAATTCTTGAAATTTCCAATAATTTATTGTAATCAAATTCTTTTGTTTCCTGATTAACAAATGTTGGCAATCCAATACTCGCAAGATTACATACAGCCGATTCAGTTGGTGTGGATACTTCCATAATTTCAGTACATTGTCCAGTAAGAATTCCTCCAAAAACTCCCATATGACGTTTGGGTTCGGTAAAACAAAAAGTCATGTCTCGTCTACCATTATCCACCAATTTTTTTACAGTAATTCCTCTATATTCTTCATTATCCGATGCGCCAGAAATATACTTATTAATAACCTCTTGCGAATCCTTGTTTCTTAAATAAAATCCCATATTTACTAGCTTTTTCATTTCTGTTACTGTAAAATTAATTCTATCCCAATTTGACAATGTTTCACTTTTATTCAGAAGAGGATTTAATCCACATGTTTGCAACATTAATTTAATTTTTCTAAAAAATTCATATCTTTGAGGTAATTCAATAAAGAAATTGTAATTTGTCATATATCCATTATTATCAACATTATATTTCAGTTTCTTCTCGCAATAACCACTTAGCCACTCCATCTTAGATTTTAAACTACAATTAATAGGAACAAATGGCTGATAATAACCATCTGTTTCCAATCCATTTTTGTATGCATCCTGTAAATCGTATCCCAAATTTTCTAATACATTAAAATTATCGCATTGCAACAATTCATCATCCAAACATAATTGATTTGCATGTTTTTCAATAATTTCATCATTTTCGGATATTATATAAAACTTGTGTTCTTTTGTGCAAGTTAAAATGCATCCATCGCTTGTGTGTACCTCAATTAATTCAGCATCTTCACTAGTTTTTTTCACTGTTACCTCACTGTATTCTTGACCATTCCAAACATTAACTGTTTGTCCACATAATCTTACAATTTCGTGATATCCTGTGTCGGTTAAAACCAAAGTTTCTGGTGCAACGCACAAATTACTTGATTTTATGACACCCACATTCTTTTGATTGGATTTTTTATTTGCAGAATCTTTATAGCATAAATATGGAGTTCCTGTTTCCATTTGAGAATCCAAAATTTGAAACCATAAATCTCTAGCTGACATTGTTTTTTTTCCTCTACCTTCTTCCTCATATTTTTTGTAGAGAGCATTAAAATCTTCTCCATAAACATCAGCTAATCCTGGACATTCATCTGGACACATTAAAGTCCAATTTCCGCCAGATTTAATACGTTCCATAAATAAATCGGGAATCCATAATGCATAAAATAAATCACGGGCTTTTAACTCTTCATCTCCATGATTTTTTCGCATTTGCAAAAACATTTCAATATCTGCATGCCATGGTTCTAAATAAATTGCAAATGATCCATTCCGTTTTCCTCCACCATTATGTACTAATCCACTATCTGTAAAATAATTTGGGTATGTTTTCATTTCCAAATCATAAACTAGACCTTCATACTCATCATATGAAACATTAGAAACCTCTATTAATTTATTTGGTTCAATCATTATTACGTCACCTGCATCAATATCTTTTGCTTCTTTCCAATGAAAAGTAAAATTCTGAGATTTTTCCAAAAATAAAACAGGATGTTCTGGTGTTAAATATAGAGGAGGTCTTAATGTATCCACAAAAGAAAATTCATAAACAATTCCGTTATAATCATGTGAAACCACGTTTAAAACAGTGTCAAAAATATAATCTGATTCCAATTCCGATTTTTCTTCTAATGATATAGCATCAATTTCATTTATAATATTTCCTGATTCATCTCGTGTATCATTTGTTCTATAATAATTCTCCTTGGAAAATCCAGTAGGGTCTGTCATTCTCATATTTCCTATTTTCATTCCAGGTTTAACAGTATCTATATCTACCCAATTTCCTGATTCTAATAAAACTTTGGTTTTTGGTAATACACATTGATCTACATATTTGGCAGTATTATTAAATACTTTTAACATAGGAACAATTCCATTACTAGTTCCTCCTGTACCTCTAATGTATGAACCCGATGCTCTAACATTATGTATATGTAATCCAATACCACCTGCCCATTTTGAAATATTTGCACAATCTTTCAATGTATTATAAATTCCTTCTATACTATCATTCTCCATCTGCAATAAAAAACATGAGGACATTTGAGGTCGTGGAGTTCCACTATTAAATAAGGTTGGAGTTGCATGTGTGAAATATTTCTGTGACATATTATCATAGGTTTCTTTTACTCTCTGTAAATCATTTCCATGAATTCCAATAGAAACTCGTAACCACATATGCTGTGGACGTTCTATTGGTTTTTTATTTTTTTTTAGCAAATAGGCACGTTCTAATGTTTTAAATCCAAAATAATCTATTAAATAATCGCGAGAATAATCACACATATTATCTAATTCTGTTTCATGAGCATTAACAATATCATATAATTCTTTGGATAAAAGTGGGGTATGATTTCCTCTTGAGTCTGTTAAATTATATAACTCTCGCATGGTTTGCGAAAATGACTCGAGTGTATTTTTATGATGATTAGAAACAATTATTCTTCCCGCCAAAATATTATAATCCGTGTGAATAGACGCCATTGATGCACATTGTTCGGCACTTAATTCATCAATTTTTGTTGTGGAAATTTTATCATATAATTGATCAATTACTTTCATTGTCAAATTTGTATAATTTAAATTAATTCCTACCTCTTGTCCGATTGTTTTTATTCTATTTAAAATTTTATCGAAAGAAACGGTTTCAGTATTTCCATTTCTTTTCGTAACATTCATTTCGTAGAAATTATTCATATTTGCGGATATAGATGAATTTATATTTGCTCTTAAATTAGACATAAATAATAGGAATACACTTATATATTACATTATATAAGTTTATCTTTTTATGTCTTTTTTATTGTTTATATAAAAAATATAAATATAATAAGGAAGAATTAATCATTATAGATACTATACCTGCAATAATAAGAGAATAATCAAAAATAAAACATCCATGAAGAAACCATAATAAATTAGTTAATAATATAAGTAATAGAGAATTTAACGATAAATCTTTTACACTTTTTGTAATATAAGTTTTATGTAATTGAGGTACTAATTGAATTGTATTTATTAATGGGGCTAATGTTGCAATAAAAATTTTATACATTATATTTATTATAATGTATAATTTTATTTTATTTTTTAAATTTTATTATATTTGATTACCATTTTCATCCAATTTTATTAAGCAAATTTGGCCATTTTTTTGATTTATCTTCTCAACTGGAGTTGGTTTTAATTCTTCATATTTTCCATTTTCGCGATATTCTTGTATTTTATTCCAAACATATTCTAATTTATGAACAGATGAATTAAACCATTCGCGGTTACGTTTTACTAAAACAATTGAATATTCATCTAAATACCAATATTGTGTTTCAAATAAAGAATGTGTTTCTTTAAGATTTTCTTTTGTTTCTTTAATCCAATTATCTATATCTGACTTAGTAATTGATATATTTAATGGCATAAAAACATAATATGGATCATTATTTGCTTCATAGAAATTTATATTTTTATTTATAAAATATAAAACTACACCTCTATATTCATGCCCATCTTCATTTTCATAAAACTTCTCCTCATTTTCATATAGTTTAAATCGTGTTTCAACAAAATCGCAATAATCTAAATTGCATGTTTCCATTTGCAATTGCATCTGTATCCAATATTCCATTTTTGGAATTCCAGTAATATCACGATTTACAATATTTTTTATCTCAATCATTCTTCCATATAATGGAGAAGATTTATCCAAAATAATTCCATCAGGAGATGCTCCTAGAAAATCATATTTTTTATGTGGAATACATCCAAACTCGCTGATTTTCGTGTTTTTAAGTTTTTCATAAAACATTATTGTAAGTTCTTCAAATTTTGTTCCCCAATGAAGAGAAGATTCTGTATTAGAACCAAATCCCGAATAATTATCACTTCTTGGTCTAGCTTTTTCATATATTAAACTATTTTTTTGAGCATCTGAACTAAATGCTTTCCACGAATTACTTGCCGTAATTAAATTATATCTTTGATTATACCATTCTTCTGTTCTCTGTTTTGGTTGTTTAATAGATTGAATATATTCTATTGCTGAATTAATGGAATCACGATCTAAAAGAGGCTCTAAAAAATCTTCTCTATCATATGATCTAGGAGGAATTAAATCATTATGTTCAAAAAAACTGTCACATTGAGAAGATACATGGTCATTAATATCTTCATATATTTCATCTTCTTCAAAGCCTTGAAATAAATCCGAAAAATGTTCAAAAACCAAATTTGATATATCAGTTTTCATTATATCATGAAAATCGGGTTTGTGCATATTTTCTAATTCTGATTCAATATATTCATGTATTGTTTCTTCCAAAAATTCGTCAATTTCTTCCATCTCTTTTTCAGATATTAAATCAAAAATATTATCTCTTATTTCTGTCATGACGGTTAATGTATCTGTATCATTTTCTGTCGGACTATCTGGGGATAATTCCATCTGCTGCATATTTTCAAGTATTTTTGTAAAATTCTGAATATAATCTTCTAATTGACTTTCCATTTCTTCAATATTTGGAAATGTTTCTTCGTCAAATTCCAAAATTGGGTCAGAAGACGTTTCCATAGTAATTATAATATGTTATAATATAAAATTTTATAATATATTATTGCAAATTGTTTTTATACCTTTATATATTTATATTATTATGCATCGGTTGTTGCATTTACAATTTTTTTAGGAGTTAGTGACTTTAATGTTGATACCCTTTTTTCGTCCATATTTTTCAGAGTAAAATTTTTTGTTGTTGGATTCAAAAATAATCCTGGAATTGATTCAACCTCTTTCTTCTCTCTATTATAATTCACCTCTTTTACTTTGGATAATCTTCCCTTATCCAAACAATCAATAAAGAATATTTTCATCGATTTAATTTCTTTAACAGAATAATTGTTTATTTTTCCATATTTTTCCGCAAAAGAATGTAATAATTGCAATTTAATTGATCTGTCCAATTTATTCCAAACTTCACTTTCCGATTTATTTTTCGATTTATCCTTCTCCAAAATACCGTCGATTTCATTAGAGAAGAATTGTTCTCCGAGTTCATTTTGCATTTTCTCTATTTTTTTCAAATCCATAACTATTAAATAAATGTCTTTATATTTTATTATATAAAGATATTTCTATTTCACTTTAATATATAATATATTTATACTATCAAAAATATGGAAATTAATTCCAATAATTTTGGAGAAGAATCTTCTCAATCTTCTCAAAATCAAATTAAAATAATCAAAATAGATTCATATATTTTAAATTCAAAAAAGAAAAATCGTAAACCTCCTTCATTGGGAAAATCTTTATCTAGGGAAATGGCAAATACTCCCCCCTTTGAAATTTCTCTTGAAAATTCATCGGAAAATATTCCACACGAAGAATCATCAGCCACTTCTTCAAAAGTTTTTCACTTTGGCTCGACAGAAAAAACGGGGGCAAAAAATGCCCCCGGAACCGACCGCAGGTCGGAAAATCGCACAATTGTTTCTTCTCACAAATCTTTTTTTGAAGAATCTGAACTAACTTTTGAAAAACAATTTTCTATAATTGAATTTTTATATAATCAAACAGTTTTTCAAAATAAAGATCGAGAAGATTTTCAAAATACCTCAAAAATATATATTCAAGGAATAAATAAAAAAATTAGCAGTTATCGTTCTCAAGATATAAACAAAAGCAAATTTGATGCAAATTTATTTATAGATTATCAATTTATTATCGAGAAGTTGTTTAATTGTAAATTAGAATGCTTTTATTGTAAGAAAAAAGTAATGATTATTTATCCAATTGTAAGAGAATCTTCTCAATGGTCGCTTGAAAGAATTGATAATAATTTTGGTCACAATAAAAACAATGTTGAAATTGCTTGTTTAACATGCAATTTAAAAAGGCGTACAATGTATCATCAAAAATATATTTCTTCTCAAAAATTCGGAAAATTAATTAAAATCGATAATAATGATTGATAATATTTTTTAGTATTTTTACAATAGTTTTTTAAATTTATAACCAATTGACCTAAGATCTGTCCAAAGTCCAAATTCTGTAAAAAAAATATGTTCACATTTATTATCATCAGAAATAATAAAAAAAATTTCATCTATTGTAAGTAATATTGAATAATTTGTATATGTTTGAAAATCTAGATATCTGTACTTTAAACGTATTAAATAATCATCTGGTATTTTATTAATAATTATTATATCTATTAGATCATTTATAATTATTTCTTTTTTAATTGGATTTTTATGAATACATACATTATCTGGTTCAAAATCATCCTTTATATATATTATTGAATCTTCTTCAAAATCAGCATCATATTGAATTCCATCATTATTTTCCAGCGTTATATATTTTGATACATGATTTATATATATAGTATTAAATATAATACCATCACCTATAATAGTTAAATTTTTATATTCATCAGAATTTTTAAATAAACATAAAATATCTCCACAGGATATTTTATTTTTTGTTTTATTATACATTTTTTATATATTTTATCATAAGTTTTTATATAATTTACATAATTATTTATTTTTCGATTTATATTTTATCAAAAATTCCACATAAAAATAAGTTTTTGAATATACATATAATGGAATCCAGAGAAATATACGATAAATCTCTCTATTTGGATCTTGAAAAAGCCAAAATTGATGACAATCTTCTCCCAATTAATCAAAATATTAAAGACAAAATTAACTATTTTATAAAAACAAATAAAATTCCACATATTATTTTTCATGGTTCTTCTGGAACTGGCAAACGCACAATTGTGTACGATTTTATCAATAAAATATATAATAATGATAAAACAAAAATAAAACAGAATGTTATGTATGTTAATTGTTCTCATGGAAAAGGAATTAAATTTATTCGAGAAGAATTGAAATTTTTTGCGAAATCCAATATTCAATCCAATTCTGGTGTAAATTTTAAATCTATTATTTTAATGAATGCGGATTTTTTAACAATTGATGCTCAGTCTGCATTGAGAAGATGTATCGAATTATTTAGTTTTAATACCCGATTTTTTATTATTGTTGAAAATAAACATAAATTGTTAAATCCAATATTATCCAGATTTTGTGAAATATATGTTCCCGATTATATTGTTGATGGAGAAGTTTTGAATTTACATCAATATAATTTAGACAAAAATATGAATATGAAATCACATTTTGATAATAAACAGAAATATTTACTTTCTAAATTACCTAATCCAGCGAGTTCTTGTGTAAATCCCATTTTTTTGGTCTCGTTGGGAGAAGATTTCTATGAAAATGGAATTTCTTGTTTGGATTTAATGGATTTTGTAAAATCTTCTCAAATGTGGTCCAAAGAAAGTGTATCGCAATTTCAAATAACTTTTTACAACATAAAATCAGAATATAGATGTGAAAAACTTTTGATGTTATATATTCTTAATCTTTGTTATACTATTTGATACACAAGTGTATCAGATAGTATAATAAAGACATGCCTTTAATCATAATTATGCTTTGTATAATTCAGGTCCTCTACTGAAAATTATTTGTAAGTAGATTAAAGGTTAATATGTTATACGGTAAAAAGGTATAAAAACTTCTTTATATAAAAAATATTTAATATGGAATTAATTGATAAATATATTAATCATATAAATATATCTTTTAATAATGCTGAAAAAAATATTTCAAAAATATGTAATGATATTATTAATATAGATGGAATGTCGGGTATTAAAACGAGGCATTTTTATAATAATTTATTGTCAATGGATGATTCACGATATTTGGAAATAGGAACATGGAAAGGTAGTTCAGTATGTTCAGCAATGTATAGAAATAAAGCATCTGTAATTTGTATTGATAATTTTTCACAATTTTTATTTGAAAAACAGGAATTTTATCATAATTTTTTTAAATTTAAAAAGGGGAACGATGCTGTATTTATTGAAATAGATTGTTTTTCTTTAAATGCTTCTTTATTACCTAAGAGAAATATTTTTATGTATGATGGAGAACACTCTTATTCTTCTCATTTTAATATTCTTAAACATTATTATTACTGTTTGGATGATATATTTATTTATATTGTTGATGATTGGAACTGGTTAGATGTAAGAAATGGAACTTATGATTCTATTAAAAATTTGAATTTATCTATTTTATATGAAAAAGAAATAAGAATTACAGACGATAATAGCACTACTCCTGAACAGTTTTTAAATATTTGGTGGAATGGTATATATGTTGCAATATTAAAAAAAAATGATATATTTTCTTTAGATATTAATTATGGAAATACTAAGACAGAATTATGTGATATTGGTAAAAAATATGACACTGATAAATCTTCTCAAAGATGTAATATTACAGATATGCGTCATTGTCATCCATATACAATTTTTTATGATACTTTATTTTCTAGTAAAAAGAATGAAACAATTAATATTGCAGAATTAGGAATATTAGAAGGAAGTTCTTTATTAATGTGGCAAGAATATTTTACAAATGCAAATATTTATGGATTTGAATACAATACTGATTATATAAATAATTTTAAAACTAAATATAATAATGATAGAATTACTCTTAATTTTATAGATGTCAAAGATGAAAATAATATTAAAAATACATTTGAGAATATGTTATCTTCTATTGGTGAACAAATATTATATGATATAATTATTGATGATACTACACATTTATTTAATGACCAAATAAATGTAATATATAATACTTATAAGTATTTAAAACCTGGTGGAATTATGATTATTGAAGATGTTTTTAAATCATATAATGAAAATGATTATTTAACCAAATTATTACCAATATTACATGAATTTCAAGATTATTATTTTGTTACTATGGATCATGTTAATAAATATTCTCTAGGATGGGATAATGATAAATTATTAGTACTAGTAAAAAGTGGAGGGCCGTCTATTTTTAATAATACTAATAAATTAACAATAATAACTCCTTGTTCTAGACCAGAAAATATTATGAAAATAAAAAATAGTATTGATTTTAATTTTGTAGATGAATGGATAATAGTTTATGATAAAACAAAAATAGAAAATGGGTATAAACAGTTTAATTTAATAGAAAATAGTGAAATTAATGATAAAAAAATAAAAGAATATGTTTATTCTGATGGAGGTATTTCTGGAAATACTCAAAGAAATTATGCATTGCAAAATATTACAAATGAAGATACTTTCATTTATTTCGTAGATGATGATAATATTATTCATCCGAATTTTTTTAAATTCTTTAAATTTGTTGAAAAAAATAAATTATACACTTTTAATAATACTAATAAGTTAAAGGGAAATATAGTTCAAGTGGGAAAAATTGATACTGCTATGTTTTTAATCCATCATAATTTATGTAAAAATATTTTTTGGCAACCAGATTATTATGATGCTGATGGTAGATATATAGAAGAATGCTATAATACAAATGATAATAAAAATAATCATATTTATGTTAATAATGATTTATGTTATTATAATAAATTGCTAACTGATTTATAATTTTGTTATTATACGGTAAAAAATGATTTTTTTTATAAATAC
>JACCDH011223394.1_pt1 | contig 10715 bp, 9 predicted proteins | sample 7442481 | NCBI WGS metagenome assembly JACCDH01 (sample SAMN15323433, study PRJNA562643) | freshwater metagenome | isolation source: river surface water | place: USA:Blue River Watershed | collected 2017-08-15
TCATGCCTAGATGCTTTAGATTTAACTGCAAAAGAATTTATTGCTTCAAGAATTAATTTAGAAGCCAAACGATTGTTAACCCATACTAGCATGGGCATCACAGTCATTTCAGATCTTCTGGGCTTTGATGAGTCGACCAACTTTACTAAATTTTTTAAACGTGAAACCGGACTCTCTCCTACTGAGTTTAGAGACGAGCATTTCTCTAAATATAATTAAATTGATTTTTTAAGGCATCAATTCAAAACCTTTTTTATGATTGTTTAATTCATAAAAGATATAGTTGGTACTGTCAGCGTAGCGTAATCGCACTTAATTTTCTATACACCATTTAATGGTTCGGATGGTTACGCTACGCTAACCATCCCTACGACATCACCAAGTAGACAGCATTCTCATAGTCCTCATGCGGCGCAATCCATTGCGCCCTACCTTCACCAACAAAATATGCATCGGGTTTTGTAGGTACGATTAGCGCAGCGTAATCGTACGGAAATCGATGAGATCTACTCCAATCTCACCCTCAGAAATAAATCTTTGCCCTGCACCTCTGTTTTGCAATCAATACAAACCATTAGCAGTCCTACTTCATTAATTATTAAATTGCTAAATTACTAATATCTTATTCGGGTGATTAATTCCACCAAATCCATAGCGCATTCATATCAAGCACCCTCACTAGGTCTGGAATACCGCTTAAACACAGGGCATTCCAGCGCTTCTAATAATCCACTGGTAGAGAATTGGTAATTAGCGATTATCACCATCCAGAATCGATTCAACCGCACCTATAGAAAATCCCTGAATTATCAAGGAGTTAACTATTTGTTTGGTTTATTTACAGGTGTTTGATTGAGATACTTGGTTACAATAACTGGAATAGTGTTAGAAGCAGATTGGCAATATTGACTTGCTAGAAACTGTTTGAATGTCAGCATTGAATAGATCCTTTTTAGAGTGGTTGAATTTCATGATGGAGCATTGAACATATGTGTTCTTTGCTTAATAAAATACAGATGAGATAGAAACACTGCATCTGTAATCTTTGAAATATTTATCTACTCTTTTAAACGTATTTAAATTAATACCTACTTGAATCTATAGATACGAATCACTTGTTTTTGGAATTCAAATGAAATACTTAACATCATCCCTATTTGCACTGTGTCTTTTGTTCAGTTCAATCGCACATGCTGAGAAGGTTAATCCTAATAATCTACCGCCTTGTCCCGGTGATCAAACAGTTCGATACCATAATTGTTTTGGAACATTCATCTCTACCAATGGCGAGAAGTATGTTGGTGAATTCAAGGACAACAAGCAAAACGGACAGGGAACCACTACCTTTGCCAATGGTAACAAGTATGTCGGTGAATACAAGGATGGCAAGAGGAACGGACATGGAACTGCTATCTTTGCCGATGGTGACAAATATGTCGGTGAATTCAAGAACAGTGAGTTTCACGGACAGGGAACGTATTACCACCTAGCGAACAATCAGTTCAAAGGTGACAAGTATGTCGGTGAATACAAGAATGGCAAGGAGAACGGGCAAGGAACATACTACTATCAAGCTAACAATCAATTTAAGGGCGATATCTACATCGGTGGACATAAGGACGGCAAGAAGAGTGGGCATGGAACATATACTTTCTTGCAAGGTCATGGATACACCGGTGAGTGGCGTAACGATGTGCCTAACGGTATGGGACGAGAAACTTATGCTGATGGTCGTCAACCCGATGAAGGAGTTTTTGAAAACGGTAACTTCATCCGTGCAGCCAAAGTAAATCTACCGAATCAAAGTAATAATGTAGCTACCAACGCTGACCGTTCCGACATTGATCGTGAACGTCAACAATTAACTGAGGAGCGCAGACGTCTTGAAGATGACAAACGACAGCGTCAACAAGCAAGTTCAAGTCAACGCATCAATCTCCAAGTCAATCATACTCAACCAAACAGTGATGGTTTATTTTTCATCGATATCAAAACAAATGCTGACACTGCATCATTAGTGATTGATGGCAAAGAAGAAGGTGGCAAATCGGATGGCAATTACACTCTTAAGCGTATAGCAAGAGCAGGACAATCCTCATCGTTCAAAATTGTTGCTACTGACATATACGGAAACACCGATACTAAAATAATCAATGTCACTCGCACTATTACTGAAGCTAAAGCTACCTACGCAGATCTAAATCCTACCAACATTAAACGTCGCTCAGATCGTGATGCAGTTGCGATCATAATTGGCATTTCAGATTATAAGAATCTACCTAAAGCTGATTTTGCCAATGATGATGCACGTGTTTTTTATGATTATGCATTACGTGCTCTTAGTATAAAACCAGAAAATATAAAACTACTGGTGGATGGCGATGCCAGTGAAGTTGGCATCTATAAGGCATTTAAAACATGGTTGCCTAGTAAAGTTAGAAGTTCAACCGATGTATATGTGTACTATAGCGGTCATGGTTTACCTACTTCAGACGGTAAAGGACTATATCTACTACCACAACAAACTGATCGTGATCTGATCTCAAAAACAGCGATACAGATGCAAGAAGTCATTAGCGATATTCAATCTACCAAACCAAAATCAGTCACGCTCTTCCTTGATGCTTGCTATAGCGGGCAATCCAGAACCGGTGAAACACTTATTGCCAGTGCACGCCCTATTTCAGTCAAATCAGAATCTCGCATCTTCCCTGAGAATTTCACAGTCATCACAGCAAGCACAGCTGATCAAATTTCCAGTTCAAATCCAGATCTAAAACATGGAATATTCAGTTATTACCTAATGAGAGGTATGGAGGGTGATGCTGATACTGATAAGGATGGCAAAATCACTTTAGGTGAGATGCAATCCTATCTAGTTGAGAATGTTGGAAGGCAAGCTGGAATGATGAACCGTAAACAAGAACCACAGTTAATTGGTGATTCTAATAGAGTGTTAGTGGGTCGTTGATCTTCGAATAATAAAATATGTAATATATAAAACAATTATCCGCTCTTATTCAACGTATCTGAATTAATAAAACCTTGAATATAAAGATTCGAATCACTTGTTTTGGAATTTAAATGAAATACATAACATCATCCCTATTTGTGCTGTGCATTATGTTCAGTTCATTCGTGCATGCTCAGGTGATTAATCAAAATAAGCTACCTCCATGCCCGAGGGATCAAACAGTTCGATACCATAATTGTTTTGGATCAAATACCTCTAATGGCAACAAGTATGTCGGTGAATTCAAGGATGGTGAGTACCACGGACAAGGAACAATTACATTTCTAAGTGGAAACAAGTATGTCGGTGATTTCAAGGTAGACCAACCAAATGGACAGGGAACGTTCACCTTTGCCAATGGTGAGAAGTATGTCGGTGAGTTCAAGGACGGTAAATTAAACGGACAGGGAACATATACCTTTGCTAACGGTGACATTTATGTCGGTGAATTCAAGAATGACATAAAGCACGGTAGGGGAACATACACCTATCTGGAGGGTGATAAGTATTTAGGTGAGTTTAAGGACGATAAACTAAACGGACAGGGCACTTACACCTTTGCAAATGGTAAGAAGTATATCGGTGAGTTCAGGGACGGTATTAAGCACGGACTTGCAATAATGATGCTTGCTGACGGAAGTTGGCATTACGGCGAGTGGCGAGATAACCTCCCACAAGGAAAGGGGATCAGATTTTATTCCGACTCAGGTAAACGTGAAGAAGGTATATGGGAAAACAACACCTTAATTCGAGCAGCAAAAGTTGACCTACCCGATCTAAACAATAATGCAGGTTCAAATACAGACCGCACAGCCATTGATCGTGAGCGCCAACAGTTAGCAGAAGAACGGCGGCGTCTCGAAGATGAAAAGCGTCAGCGTCAACAAGCTAGCTCTAGTCAACGAATTAATTTGCAAGTAACCAACTCACAACCAAATAGTGATGGTCTGTTTTTCATTGATATCAAAACAAATGCTGACACAGCATCACTATTGATTGATGGCAAAGAAGAAGGTGGTAAATCGGATGGCAACTACACATTAAAGCGCATAGCAAGAGCAGGTCAATCGTCTACATTCAAAATTGTTGCTACTGATATATATGGAAATACTGACACCAAAACTATCAATGTCACTCGCACTATCTCTGGAGCTAAAGCTACCTACGCAGACCTGAATCCTACCAACATTAAACGTCGCTCAGATCGTGATGCAGTTGCGATCATAATTGGCATTTCAGATTATAAGAATCTACCTAAAGCTGATTTTGCTAATGATGACGCACGAGTATTTTATGATTATGCATTACGAGCACTTAGCATCAAACCTGAAAATATTAAATTATTAATTGATTCTGAAGCAAACGATGTTCAAATTGTTAAAACGTTTAAGAACTGGTTACCAATAAATGTAAACAAGGATAAAACTGATATCTATGTTTTCTATAGTGGACATGGAATGCCCTCCTCTGACGGCAAATCACTCTACTTGTTACCACAAGGTGTAGACAAAGATCTGCTCGAGCGAACTGCTATCAATCAACAAGAGATCATTTCCTCTCTTCAGGCATCCAAACCTAAATCTGTAACTATGTTTATCGATAGTTGTTATTCCGGTTTATCTAGAACTGGTGAGACGTTGCTAGCAAGTGCCAGACCAATTTCACTAAAGTCTAAAGATATTGGATATCCTCCAGAATTCACAGTCATTTCAGCATCTTCTCCTGATCAAATATCATCATCTAGTCCTGAACTGCGACACGGCATATTCAGTTTTTATTTAATGAAGGGCATGGAAGGCGATGCTGACATTAACAAAGATGGAAAAATTACAGCAGGAGAAATGCAGCAATATGTTTCTGACAAAGTACAGAGACAAGCTATGTCCATGAACCGTAAACAAGAACCACAGTTAATTGGCGATGCCAATAGAGTGCTGGTGGGTCGTTAATTATTGGTTGTTAAAATTTAATTGCAAATATTCTCATAGTAAAAGATGGTTAAACCTATTTCATTCAACTATAACGGTGAGATATTTAATTCAATTCTAGAGTTATCAAAACGCTTTGGCATTCATCAATCCACTATAGGTAGACGACTAAGAGATGGATGGTCATTGGAACAAGCTTTAAATCAAGAAGCAAAACCTGAGCGATCTGGTAACGCTCCATCAGTTAACTACAACGGAAAGATATATAAGAACTTAAAAGAATTAGCTGAAATTAATGGCATTGATCCAAAAACATTTAGAGCCCGTTTACATCGTGGAAGTTCACTTGATGAAGCTATAACTGGCAGATTCGAAAGAAGTATTAGTAAAAATTCTAAGAAAATATCCCACAAAGATAAAACTTATAACTCAATTAAAGATCTCGCATCTGAATATGGAATTAAACCCTCAGTTTTCTCACGAAGAGTTAAAAATGGATGGACTGTAGATCAAGCATTGGACATTGTTGATGCTCCTCCTAGATTTCGTAATTTTGAGGGACATGCAAGAAATATTAAATGGAAGCATACTAGATCAGAATCTTCATTAATAGAACCAATACCTGATTCGGGTGGATATAAACTCTACTTAATTAAAAATACTAAAAACACTAAAGAGTATGTTGGAATTACGATTGGTTCTATATCCACACGATTGAAGCAACATTTCTCTGCTGCACGTCGAGGTAGAAAATCTCCTCTTCCCAATGCTATTAGATTTTATGGCGAAGACTCTTTTTTTATCGAACTTATTCGAAATGATGCTAAAACGTTTGATGAATTACAAGATCAAGAAATTAACGAGATAGCAGCTAGAGGTACTTTAAAGAACGGTTACAACGCAGCAGTTGGAGGCGCCCTTGGTACTAGCAAATCTATTACTGTTGATGGAAAATTATTCCCTAGTCTTAGTCAAGCAGCTGATCATTTCGGTATAGATCAATATGTATTCTCAATGCGTTTAAATCGATTGAAGTGGACACCAGAAGAATCTGCAGGTCTTATAGGAAGAAATTGGAATGGTAAAGCTCGAAATATTGAAATAGATAACCAGTCATTTGAAAGTCTTGCTGAGGCAGCCAAATTTTACAAAATAGATCCCAAAAAACTTTACGACAGACTATCGAAAGGTTGGTCTGTAAAAGCTGCTTTGGGTATAGATTCAGCTCCCGATACCACCAAATATATTGGAACTTCAATTGTAGTTCAGGGAGTTGAATATAAATCTATACAAGCTGCAGCATCAGCGCTTGGTATTTCATCCGAACCATTTAGACTTCGATTGAAATCTGGAATGAGTCCTGATGATGCCTATGATCGTGCCAGAAAAAAGTAATAGCAACACTCACCCCAATCTAACCCTGTATCCGCCTAAGCTATAATCCTGCGAGCAGTGCCTTTGTCTGCCTGCGTCTCGCCGTAGTTCAATGGATAGAACGAGTGCCTCCTAAGCGCTAGATACAGGTTCGATTCCTGTCGGCGGGACCAAATAACTCACTGAGAATAAACAATAAGAACCTAGAGACACATCGCATGCATAGAACTATTTTTACTACGCCTGTCGTTAATTCTTTTCTTCGAAAAATTTCTACTACTTTCTTGAAATTGAATGGTTGGAAAGTGGAAGGTGTTTTGCCTGAACAAGCAACTAAATGTGTTTTTATAGCGGCTCCGCATACGAGTAACTGGGATTTACCCTACACCTTGATGGTTGCCTTTGCTCTGCGTTTAAATATTTACTGGATGGGAAAGGCCAGCATATTCAATTTCCCATTTGGCACTTTGATGCGTTGGTTAGGTGGGATTGCTGTGAATCGCGAACAGTCGAATAATTTAGTGGCAGCCTCAGCTGAGGCGTTGCGTGCTGCAGAAGGTTCGGTACAACTTGTGATTCCACCTGAAGGAACGAGAAGCAAAAACCGTTATTGGAAAACTGGCTTTTACTATATTGCTTTAGAAGCTGGTGTACCTATCTTAATGGCCTACATGGATTATTCTAAGAAAATCAGCGGCATAGGACCTATGTTGCATCCCACTGGGGATATAGAAGCTGATATGCAAACTGTGAAGGCGTTTTATGCGCCTTTCAAAGGTAAAAATGCGGATCAGTTTGAGCCTGAAAACTGATCCGTATCTTTAATAAACTTTGTAGCAAAGAGCTTCTCAGCTTAACGACATAATTTTTCTTTCAAGATTAGGTCAGCACTACCAGACCGTATGCTACTCAGTCGTAATGCTGTTTCCATCTCACTGACCACATTGCCTTGCGCAGATTGCTTCTCATATTTTATTATTTTTTCTGCACCGATTTTTTGAGCAGAACAATCTAGGGTCGTTAAAGATTTCTCAGATAAGATTTCTTTGCCTTCTAAGGTCGTTATTGGTGAGGCGTAATTTGAGAGTGTCCATAATTTTATCTTGCCTGAATCTTTGCCAATGAATGCCGTGTCAAAAAATTCTTCTGTTTCTGAATTTTTTGCATAGCTTTTCCATTCTGCATGGGCCAAATAACAAGTCATAGCAAGACTGATGAAGAGAGCGATTTTTTTCATTAGTTTAATTTTCTTGGTTTACCAAAATCGCCTTCTTTAGGAAAAAGGAAGGTAGTTTTGCTTGGACCCATACCAATAATTTGTACGATCGCACCTTCTTCACCTGCGCCATCGTAATGCACACCACCTGCCGGATGAAACATGTAACTGCCAGCGCGCAAAGGTTGGGTTGCTGATGGATCCCAGCTTTCATCTTTGCCTGCAAACCAAGTGCCTTGAATGACAGTCACATGTCTGTCTTCACCATGAAAATGCGGTGAGCTCATGACACCAGGAGGGAAGTGCGCACGAATGACATACTGACCTGGTTTAGAAGGATCGCCGTAGATCACTGCAATTTTTACGCCCCTACCTGCATCCTTCCAGACTATGTTTTCTGGAAGCGCGACTATAAAATCTTTTTCACTCGGTGCCGACCAACTTGGCGACATCATTAATATCGCAGCACAACAGCAAGCGAAAAATACAGACAAGGATTTCATCATAGAACACCTATAAAGTAAAAATATTTGACCACATTGTAGACATTTTTTATCTCACAGCGTGAATGATTACATGCGTAGTGATTGAATTATTTTTATGCTCACATTAAAAATAGCAGTATTCAAACTTAAGTTAAGATTATTATTTAGTCCAATAGTGATTCATTATTAAAGGAACATCATGAAGCTAGTACGTTATGGCCGCCCTGGCCACGAAAAGCCTGGCCTGATCGATGCAGAAGGTAAGCTACGTAGTCTGTCCGATATCATCGACGACATCGATGCCACTGCACTATCTTCTAAATCACTCGCTAAGCTAGCCAAAATTAAACCAGCTTCCCTACCCCTAGTAAGAGGCAAGCCACGTCTAGGCGTGCCAGTCGCTCAGGTAGGTAAGTTTATTGGCATAGGTCTTAACTACTCTGACCATGCTGAAGAATCAGGCATGCCTATTCCGACTGAACCTATCATCTTTATGAAGGCAGTCACTTGCCTCTCAGGCCCTAACGATACGGTGATGCTACCCAAAGAAGTCAGTAAAGCTGATTGGGAAGTCGAGCTTGGCGTCATCATAGGAAGCAAAGCGCAATATGTGAGCGAAAAAAATGCTTTAGATTATGTGGCAGGTTATTGTGTCGTGAATGATTTATCTGAACGCGCATTTCAATTAGAAAGAGGAACGCAATGGGATAAAGGCAAAGGTTGTGACACTTTTGGTCCTGTTGGTCCATGGCTAGTCACGCGTGATGAGATTCCTAACCCACAAAAATTATCCATGTGGTTAGATTTAAATGGTGAACGTCGTCAAACTGGCAATACACGTACGATGATTTTTTCAGTCGCAAAAATCATTAGTTATTTAAGCCGTTTTATGACGCTCATGCCAGGCGATATCATCGCAACAGGCACACCACCTGGTGTGGGGATGGGTATGAAGCCGCAGCAGTTTCTTGCTCCTGGTGACAGGATAGATTTAGGTATAGAAGGCTTAGGCGAACAACATCAACAAGTCATTAAGTATAAAAAAATTTAATGCCGTAGTTGAATGAACGATCTTTATTCTGCATCGGGTTGCTGCGCAGGCGATGCATGAATAAAGGGTTCTAACTGAAGGCAAGCATCATTAATTCTCAATAGTGTAGGCATTGCAGTCAAATCACACTGCAATCGCTTTGCATTGGCAATCTGGGGAATTAAAAAACAGTCAGCAAGACTTGGCGCATCGCCATAGCAAAAACGCCCTACACGATTATCTTCAGACAACATCTTTTCAACAGAAGCTAAGCCCTGTTCACACCAGTGTCGATACCACGTATTTTTATCTTCTTCACTCACACCCAATACATTCGTTAGATACTGCAAGATGCGTAGATTGTTAATCGGATGAATGTCACAAGCAATCATTAACGCCAGACTACGCTGCCATGCTCTATCTAGTGTTTTATTTGAGAGTAGAGCTGGCGTGGGATAAGTCTCTTCAAGATATTCAATAATCGCTAACGACTGCGTCAGTGCCACGCCATCATTTTCTAAAACGGGCACGAGTGCATCAGGATTTAAAGTCCGAAAATTTTCTGTAAGTTGCTCACCGCCGTTTTTGAGCAAATGCACAGGCACCAGCTCATAAGGTAAACCTTTGAGGTTAAGGGCAATACGTACACGATAAGAAGCCGAACTACGAAAATAGCTATGAAGTTTCATGGGACATGTATAAAAAATGATCTTTACAGCATTATGCCAGCTATAAAAAAAGAGAGAAATGAACTAAATCTATAGGATATTTACTTAGCTAGTCGAATCATTCAACTGGAGCTAACCATGAAACCTATCGGACGTTTTACACAAACTCTACATAACAGCAGCGAAAACTCAGCAACTAATAGCACGTCAACACAAAATCCAGAAATAAAGAGTGAATTTCTTTCAAAGTCTCAACAACAAGCTTTATTGTCGGGTAATGCAAAAGATATTCAACAAGCAAATGATGCCGCTTTAGCAGAAGCTATTCAGCATAGTTTAAATGAAACACCAGTTCATCAAAAAACCTCACTGCCTAAAAGAAAAATTACTTCCGCTGAGTGGTCAGCCCACGCAAAAAATAATTTGCGCCTCAGGAAATGGTTTGATGAAAATAATTATTTGATCAAACCAAACTCTGGTAAAGAAAATAACTGCCTACTTATCTCTTTATTACAGCATGCCACCGGGGACTATGACAGTCAGCATTCCAAACGAGCACAGCACTATAAATCCATCTTACAAAATGTCAGCAAGGGTACGATAAATAGTTTTGATCCCCTGTATAGCGATTCAGACTGGACTATCTTTATGATTAATAAAATAAACCAAGATTATGGGACAGATATTTCAGTTGATTTTTATAGTGCAGATGGTGACGGCAAACCTGCTGTTTTACGCGTAGGAGAAGGAAAAAATTCTATGGTCATTTTTGATCAAGGCGGTCATTTCGAAGCTGTGATTAAAAAAATAAGTCCTTAGCATTTTTTAAAATTTCTCAACCACCCAAATAAGCATGAATAACTTCTGGGTTATGTAATATCTCACTCGCCAAACCTGACAAAGTAATCGTGCCTGTATCCATCACATAGGCACGTTCTGTTAAAGCTAAAGCCTGACGAACATTTTGCTCTACTAATAAGATAGCTATTCCTTCAGCAGCA
>JACCDH011045332.1_pt1 | contig 10712 bp, 7 predicted proteins | sample 7442481 | NCBI WGS metagenome assembly JACCDH01 (sample SAMN15323433, study PRJNA562643) | freshwater metagenome | isolation source: river surface water | place: USA:Blue River Watershed | collected 2017-08-15
CATTGCTTTAGTTGGATCTCCAATTAATAAATCAACTTCGGTTGGTCTATAATATTTAGGATCTACTTTAACAACTACTTTTCCTTCTTCCAATTTGTATTCACCAGTATTTTTTACAACATATGCTTCTTCTGCTTCATCTTTTCCTCTAAATCCTAATTCAATTGCTAATTCTGCAAAACTCATTTTCACAAAATCACGAATGGTTGTAGTAATACCCGTTGCTAAAACAAAGTCTTCTGGTTTATCTTGTTGCAATATCAGATACATTCCCTCTATATAATCCTTTGCATGTCCCCAGTCTCTTTTTGCATCTAAATTTCCCAAATACAAACAATTGTCCATACCTAAAGCAATTTTTGCTGTTGCTCTTGTAATTTTTCTTGTCACAAAAGTTTCCCCTCTTTGTGGAGACTCATGATTAAACAAGATACCATTGCATGCATACATGTTGTATGCTTCTCTATAGTTTACTGTAATCCAGTATGCATAGAGTTTTGCAACGGCATAAGGTGAACGAGGATAGAAAGGTGTTGTTTCAGATTGAGGTACTGCTTGTACTAAGCCATACAATTCAGAAGTAGATGCTTGGTATATTTTTGTCTTTTTAGTCAAACCTAATAGACGTACTGCTTCTAAAATTCGAAGGGTCCCAATGCCATCTGCATTTGCTGTATATTCTGGTTCTTCAAAACTTACATGTACATGGCTCATTGCTGCCAAGTTGTAAATTTCATCCGGTTGAACTTCTTGTATAATTCTAATTAGGTTAGTGCTATCTGTTAAATCTCCGTAATGTAGGTGTAAATGTCTATCTGGAATATGTGGATCTTCATAGATATGATCAATTCTCTGAGTATTAAACAAAGACGATCTTCTTTTAATTCCATGTACCTCATACCCTTTGTTTAATAAAAACTCCGCCAAATAAGCTCCATCTTGTCCAGTTATTCCAGTAATTATTGCTTTTTTCAATATTAAAATTTAAAATAAAATTAGGAAATTATTTTTTTACTATATAAAAACAACCAAAGAAGTTTTGGTTTTCTTACAGATATATCTATTAATAAAAATTAAGAATTAGATCGACACAACTTTGTCAATATTATTTTTTGTCATATTGTGTTATAGATATACTCTTTTTGCCTTATCCTTGGATGTAGTAATATTTATTTAATCAAAGATTAAGCAAAAAAAAAGATTAAAATTAATGTTAAGTAAAGTCATTAGTTCATTAAAATTGAAGCCATATTGTTTTTTGATAAATTAAAATTTCTTGAAAAACTAAATAAAGAAATACTTTAGTCAGATAATAAATACATTTATATAAATATAGTGGACCGATGTTGTATATATCTATACAAAATGATTTTGATTTGAACTATATGTTTAATTATAAATACTTTTTTTTGATGAAATTATCAATATATACATAATGATCATAATTAATGGATTCAGATAAACTCCATCACTAACATATATACTTAGAATTCTATAATTTTTAGGAATTAATAAAAATGAAAAACAAATTACATATAAATAATCTTTATCGATGATAAGTTTTTTTTGAAAAAATTTAAAAGTAAAATTTTCAGTTTTTGAAAAATCATTTATGTAAAATAAAATTGGAAATAGAAAATGGATTAATTTGTAATCAGCAGAAACATTAGGAAGTAAACAGAACATAATTACAATTATTGTTAATTTTTTCCATAAAACTTTTTCTAAATAGATTATAAAATAAGAAGAGTAAACAAATGTTGCAATTGTAAAAATAAAATATGGTGTTATTAAACTAGGTATAAGATTTTTATATTTAAAGAAAGTTGCAATAGATTTTATTAAGCCAAATAAAGAATGACCAAAATCTAAACCTCCATTTCCTAATACATAAACATTATTATATAATAAAGAGTTTTTAGTAAACTGTATAGCATAAGAATGAATATCTTGGCTTAAAAGATAAATTGGAATAATTGTAAAAATAAAAATAAAAATAAAACAAGCACCTATTTCTTTAAATTTTTTATATTCAAAAAATAATAATAATAAAAGTATTGGAAATAATTTCATTGATATTGCCATTGCTAATGGTATTGTTGAAAGAAAATATTTTTTTTGATTAAATAAAAATAAAAATAAAGATATAAAGATAAAAACAAATGATTCAAAATTTGCTCGATCTATTAAAAATAAAAAAGGTAATGTGAAAAATGTGAAAATTAAGGCGTGAGAGTGCGATTGAATTTTGGATTTATCTTTTAGAAAAATATATACAACAGTATAGATTGATGTTATGCTTATGAAAATGAATATAGTAAACGAAAAGCTCATCGGCTTGATTAGTGTAAATAAATTAATAAGAAAATTTGCAAATGGAAAATAAACACTAGAATTACTCTTGTAAACATTTATAAAGTCCATAAACTGATCATTAGGATCAAATAAAAATGAATTATAAGGAAATTGAAAATTATTCCTTATTTGCATACAATAATGAAAAATTATTGCAGTTATGAAGCCTAAATGGATTATTAATTTAAATAAATCAATTTTTTTTTCTCTAATCATAATTCTTTAGTACTTGTCTTTAATTAAATATGTAGGTCTTTTTTTAACTTCATCTAATATCCTCCAAACATATTCACTTAAAATTCCAATCATAATCATTATAATACCTCCTATAAGTAACAATAATATCATAATTGGGGCCCATCCTACAAATGGTGTATTTTTATATAAATATTCTTTAAAAATTAATAACCCATAAATAAATCCAGAAAATGAAAAGAATATACCAAATGAAATCATAATTCTAATTGGTAAATAGCTAACATTTAAAAATGCTGTATAAAATAACTTAAATCTTTTTTTAAAATTATACTGAGATTTCCCGTAAAGTCTTTTCGTTTTTTCATATGGAATAAATTTTACATCAAACCCTATTGATAAAATATCGTAATGATAAGACCTGTTTCTGTCTTTCATTTCATTAATATAATTTAATGGTTTTCTATCAATAAGTGTAAAATCAAATCCACCTATTGGAATTTCAGGGAATAATAGTTTATAAAATATTTTAGAAGTCATTTTTTTAGCAGATGAAGTTGCATGGCTATTTCTATATGAAATAACAATATCATTACCTTTTTCCCATTCCTCTATCATTTTTAAACATTGGCTAGGTGGGTCTTGAAGATCAGCTCCAATATTAATTACTGCGTCGCCAGTAGACTCCTTCCAGCCTGCAATTATTGCCGCAAGTTGACCATAGTTTTTTGAAAAATTTATTACAATCACATTGGAATTATTTGCTCTAATTGCTTTTAAGTGTTCCAAAGATTTATCAGTACTTCCGTCATTTACAAATATAACCTCAAATGTATACTTATTTAGTGTAGAGAAAACATTAACGATTTCCAAAAAAAGTTGATCTACTGATTCGGCATTTTGATAGACTGGTATACAAATTGAAATTTTTTTCATTACTTTAAATTTATTTTCTTTTCAAGTTCAGTATTAATTAAAAAAATAATATTTTCAATGATATCATAAGTCAAATTAAAATATAACGGCAGGCATAGTATTCTTTTTGAAATACTTTCAGAGTTTATACATTTTTGATATTTTAGTATTTTAGAAAATTCATTCACGGAAGGATAGAAATATCTTCTTGGAAAAATTTGATTTTCATTTAGTATTTTTATAACAGACAAGAGTACATTTTCATTTTCAAAAATTATTGGGAAATATGAAAAATTAGAACTTCCAATTTTTTGATTTTGAAATTTTAATTTACCAGTTTTTGATAATTGACTTTCATAAAATTTATACTTCTTTTTTCTATCAATTAAAACATCGTCGAATAGCTTTAGGTTTGTTAATCCTAAAGCAGCATGTATTTCAGTTAATTTACCATTAAAACCATCTTCAATTATATCATTTTTTTCTTCATTGTGACCAAAAAATCTTATTCTTTTTAACTTCTCCGCTAAAAGGTTATTATTTGTAATACAACCACCACCTTCACCAGTATTTAATAGTTTTGTTGCATGTAAACTAGTAGCACTAATGTCACCAAAATTTAAAATACTTACACCATTTAAAGTAGTACCAATTGCATGAGCAGCATCATAAATAACTTTAAGGTTGTATTTTTTTGCAATTAGATTTATTGCCATAACATCGCATGGATTTCCAAATACATGTACGGGCATTATAGCAACAGTTTTTTTTGTAATTAAACTCTCAATTCTATCAACATCAATATTTAATGTATTTTCATCAATATCGCAAAAAACTGGGGTACAGCCTTCCCATTTTATTGCGCTTATTGTTGCAATCCATGTAAATGCAGTAGTTATGATTTCGCCTTTTAGTTCTAAGGCTTTAATTGCCATTTGTAATGCAATTGTTCCATTTGAAACTGAAATAAAATTTCCAACTTTCAGAATGTTTTGTAGATCATTTTCAAATTGTACAACCAATGGACCATTGTGGGTCAAAACACCTCTTTCCCATACGCCGCTTAACAAATTAATGTAATCACTTAAATTTGCAAGTGTTGGCATTGTAACGTAGATAGGTTTATTTTCCATTTATTATTAATTGAAATTGGTTTAATAACTTCGATTGCGTAATATTTTCTAGATATTCCTCTTCTCTTAGAGTTTTATTTAAAATACATTTATGAAAATGTAATAAAATTTTTTTAAAATGATTATCTGCGTCAAATATTAAAGTTTCATATTTATTTTCAAAGAAAACTTCGATTTCTGGTTTATAATTTATTGGTGCAGTGAAAATTCTATTTGCTCTTATTCTTCCATGGCTGCCCCAAATTTCTATACTGTTTTGATAGTAATTATCAAAACCAAAAGAAAAGTTTAAAAACAAATCTCCATTAACTTCTTCTATAAATCCACCTCCACAAATATCAACATTATTTTTACTTTCTATTGTTAACTTTGCAGCACTAACTATAATATTTCTTCCTAAAATTATTTGAGCAATTTTAATGGGATAGACTCCAGCATCCAATAGAGCGCCTCCTCCAAGATTTTTTTGATACCTAATATTATTATTATCTTCAAAGGGTGGAAATCCAAAACATGAATATATTGACCTTATTTTGCCAATTTTACCATCTTCAATTAGTTTTAAAATCGATTCTGTTTGATTATGAAAACGAAATTGGAAACTTTCAATTAAAACAAGTTTTTTACTTATTGCTAAATCTACTAGCTCTTTAACTTGATCATAAGTGCATGCAAGATTTTTTTCAACCAAAACGTGTAAATTATTTTTTAATGCTTCCTTTGCCCAAAAATAATGTAAACTATTAGGTAATGGAATATATACTATATCAATATTAGGATCTGTAATTATACTTTCGTAAGAATAATAAGCCTTTGTATTGAAATTTTTAGCAAAAAAATCAGCTTTTTTAAAGTCTCTACTAGAAACTGCAAATAAGTTAAAATATTCTTTCAACTCGAGTATTGCTGGTAATATTGATTTTTCTGCTATATTAGCACAACCAAGTATGCCTATATTAAATTTTATTAAGTTCATGGAATGGAATTGCTGCAATTAAACTCCTTGCTTGAATATTAAAATAGTTATTAAATTTAATAAAGGTTGAAATTTGATTTAGTGTCATCCAGTAATAATTTTCTGGTAATTCGTCAGGTATTTCATCACCTGCAAAAACAATTAAATTTCTATTTTGTTCCTTATAAAATCTCCCACCCTCTTCAGATTGCAATACATCAAAAATTATTTTACTTTCATTGATTTCTAATACATAATTTAAAAAAGGAATAACGTCACTATTAATTTCTTTATAATTTCCGGTTAAGCACTGAACTGTTGGAGCAAATTCAATTATATCAAAATTCCCACATTCTATTTTTGACTGAACAATAAAGTTCAATACGCCATCTATCTCTTTGCAAATAAATGCACATATTCCTTCTTGAGCAGGTTCTATCATGGGCTGACTCCATCTAGAGACTTCACGATTTTCAATTTCTACATCTACTGGGATAACTGAAAAATACTTTTTATCTTCATGAAAAAGTGAATGATCTTCAAAAATCCAATTTCTTAATTTATAGAGATTAACTTTTTCGACTTTTAAAATAGTATTGCTTTTTTGATTTGCCATAAAAGCGATTATGCTTTCAATAGTATGAATTGAATTATCGATTGATAATAAAGATTTTAATAAGGAATTTTGAAATTTATTTTTATTTGAGTTAAAATTAAAAAATGAAAGTAAATTGATTGCATTTTCACTATAATTTCCAAAATTTATACAAGAAATTACAGTTCTTGTATCCATATTTACAAGATTGCTAATACTCATTAATTTTTTAATTTGACCCAATGTCAACCATGCAAAATTTTCAAAAATTTTAATATCCGTATCAATTTTTACAATTATATTTCGATTCCTTTTTTTAAAAAATCTTGCTCCTTGCTCTGACTGTAATTGATCAATTAATATATTTTTGTATGAGGCTTGTGAAAAATATTCCAAATATTTTGGGGCACTACCTTTGTGAGCCATTGTATAATTACTTCTAGTTGCTTGTAAAGTTGGCGATAATTGTACATTGTTTACATTTCCTGGCTCTATTTTAGCTTGAATTAAAAAATGTAATATCCCATCAAACTCTTTAACTATAAAACCTAAATATCCTATTTCTGGTTGATTAATAATAGGCTGATCCCATTCACTTAATTGATTTCCAGTATCAATTTTAATATTAATACCATCTATTGAAAAGAAAGAACCCGAATCATGAATTAAGCTTCCTAAGGTTGAATTAAAACTCCAGCCTCTTAGTTTACTAAAAGTTGATTTAGTAATATTAACTTTCACAGTTCTGTTCTGATCTTCAACCCACTTAATAATATTTTTTAAACTATTAACTTGGCTTTCTATGGTAAAAGCACTTTTCAAAAAGTCAATACTTGAAATTTTATTCATTAAATTATTGTTTACTATTACTGCATTATAGAATGCAAATATTGTAGTTTATATTTTTTTGGCAGGAACTCCAACATAGGTTCCACTTGTTAATATGTTTTTAACAACCCCGGCATTTAACCCAACTATAACATCATCACATATCTCAACTTGTTGTCTAATCGACGAATTTGTTCCTAAATATACACATCTACCGATTTTGCAATTTCCTGATATTTTAGCTCCTGGTGCAGTTGTAAAATAATCACCTATTTTACAATCATGTCCAATTGTTGTTAATAAATTTAAGTGAGCATGTTTGCCAATTTTACAATTTGTAGTTATAATACTGCCTGCACATATAATACTACCTTCGCCAATTGTAACATCTTTGCCTAAAATTTGAGCTGATGGATGAATAAACGTAAAATATTTAGTCTCTTTAGGCAATCTACTTGCCATTTCTTGTCTTAAATTACTATCTCCAATTGCAATTAAAAGTTCGTATTTTGATACATCTAATTCAGAAATTGGGTATACATTTTCAGTATTTTTCTTAAAATACTCTTCTTCTACAAAACATTTCATTTTATACTCCCCAATGTGTGCTTTAATTTCATTTGCAAATCCGCCTGCTCCTATTAGCGCTTTAATCATTATTTTATTTTTTAATATTTATAGATTTATTGTTATACATAACTAGAAATTAATCTTTGAATACTTTACTTAATTTAATATTTTTTAATAGTGGGAGCAATGTAAATAAACATGCACAGGGTAACTTGCTAATACACTTTTTTTGTGTAACTTTTAGATAAAAAACATTTAATTTGTTTGATATTGCTCAACATATATAAATTCCTATACAATCAACTTCCTATACAACTGCCCAAATACCAAATACAATATTGTTAAAAATCCCGCTAAGAACCCGCCTAATACCAGTGACTTTAATCTGCCTAGTTTCTCTTTTTCTAAAGGTAAAATAGGACGGTCAATTAATTGTACCAGTGGGGTTTCTTTTCTTAAGCTTACTTTAGACAATTCTAACTGTGCCACTAACTGAGTCAGTATGGCCGTATTGGCTTGCACGTCCACCTGGCGTCTTGTTCCAGGTGTCTTTTTAACATTGTAAGCTGGGTTCAAGTTATATACATTATCACTTGCTGCTGCCACCCCTGTAATAGCACCATTTAGTTCGGCTCTAATACTATCTGCTTGGTGTTGTAAAATGTCTACATTCAATCGTGATTTTTTACTTTTTGTTTCAATATAAAAATCAGATGTTTCTTTTAATAGCTGCTCACAAAAAAGTTTAGAAAATAGTTCATTTTCAGTTTTAACAGTCAAACTTATAATGCTTACTTTTTTATCTTTTTGAGCAATCGCTAAATTTTCTTTTGTTAACTCTTCAGAGATTGTTTGTAAAATTGAATCCTGCTCTAAACTAAATTTTGTTCTATCTGCATTTACAGGGAAACTAATATTTGCAAGTTTTGGCTTTTTAGCCCAGCCTTCTTTTAGTTCATTGTACTGAATATAATAATCTGCTAAACTTATTTCTTTGCCAGCAATTTGTACTGGGTTCAGTAATGTTTTTTCCACCACCAAACGGCTTTTCATTAGTTCAATGATATTTGAACTAGTAAATAATCCACCACCTCCTCCGCCTAAATCAAAACCAAAACTACTCGCTAAGCCCATTGCACCGCCCAAGCCTCCACCACCTTTATCTTCCTCTAACACAAAAGTAGTCGTAGCTAAATAAGTTGGTTTTTGAAAACTCGCATACACAAATCCTGTAATGCCGCCTAAAGCTGCAATGCCAATAATGAGTTTCCACTGCGTTTTTAAATACGCTATCCACTCCTGTATTTTTTGAATCAATTCCTTTAAAGAAATCTCGTCGTTGTCTATATGCGGTTGTTCATCTGTCATCTTAGTCATATTATCTGTTTAAGATAGAAATGGTTGCAATCGCACCTGCTATCTGTGCAAGTACCGTAGTAAATTGTATGAAGGTGGTGATTGTCTTCTCCTTTTTCTCATTGGTTTCAGGCAATACAATTTCAGAGCCTGGTTTAATGGTAGGGTTCAATCTAAACAAACCAAAATGTTTAGTTCTAGAAGATTTTCCATTAGCATAGACCACATAGGCCCTTCCCCTTTTTGCATATTCACTGATGCCACCTGCGGCACTAATACATTCCCCAATGGTTAATCCGTCTCTATAAACAATATTAGTAGGCCTTAATACGCCCCCACTAATTTTAACTCGATTATCTGTTTTAGGAATAATAATTTCATCCTTATCTCTTAAAACCAAGTCAAATTCTGAGCCTGGTTTTTCGATGATTTTATTAATATCAATTGCAATTTGGTAAGTATCCTCATTCAATTCTTTAAATAAAAGATCTAGCGTATCTTTTAAGTTTTTCTTTTTTTGATTCTGGGCATCTAAACTATTTTGATTTTCCATTCCGTTTGCAGAGGAAGAATTCAATATAGCAGCAAGGTTTTGTTTTTCTTGTTCTTGTTGTGCTTTAAACTTTCTGTTATAAGCCTCTTCTATAGATGTTTTGGATTCGTCTGATTTTAATGTGTCTATCTGATACCTGCTTCTTTTAATATAAGCGCCTTCGCCATAAGCTTCTCCAATCAATCCACCTGCGCGTTTCACAATATCACTCACTCTTTCCACACGTGTACTTAAAGTATATTTTCCTACATTTTGTACTTGTCCACTTATGCTCACGACTTCGGGATTGGTATAACCTACTTTTTTAGTGATGGTCACTACATCCATTGGTTGTAAAACAAAATTTTCTTGTCCTGCATTAAAACTCAAATCACCATTTACTTCTGTTTTTAAGATAGTGGCCACCTGATTACCTGTTACCCTTTCTCCGTATTGAACCAATCTTGCGATTTCAATTTGTTTATTGGCAGCAAATGTAAATCCACCTGCCATTAAAATTAAATCCTTCACCGTCATACTATCCACATAGTTAAAACGACCCTGGCTTCTTACTTCTCCTAATAAATCTACAGTCAAAGAATCTCTTAAGTCTACAATAGAATTAACATACAATTCATCTTCTCTTTGTAAAAGAATATTTTCGTTAGGGTCTTTTTGTAAAGCTTTGAATAAGTTCACTGTCACCAATTCTTTTAACAAATTTGGTTTTAATCTTACCAATTGTGCCCTACCAATAAATGCATCTTCTCTCAATCCGTCTGCTCTTTGTACTAAATCACTAATGCGCATACCTTCTGTTAATTCATATACGTCGGGCCTAAATACTGCGCCTGTTAATTTAACCCTATTCTGAAAACGATCTAAAATTTTAGACACTTGTATAATATCACCACCCTGTGGTTGATAACTTGTAAATTGATTTTGTGCTAAGTCTTTTACCGCTTTTTCTTTATCATTCTTTTGAATCACTTTCACCCAAGCTGTGTATGCAGTGTCATCAAAACCACCTGCATATTGCAAAAACTGCTTGAAGGATTCTGTGCCATTTAATTCAAAAATACCTGGACGTTTTACTTGACCCTTGATCTCGATTCTGCCTTTATATGGAGGTACTTTAATCACATCTCTGTCCTTTAAACCCATATTTTGTGATTGATCCCCACTTTGCATAAATGCATATAGGTCAAATGTTTTAACCACTTTGTTTTGACGGATTAACTCAATGGCCCTGTAAGATCCAATTTCATTTGGACCACC
>JACCDH011360974.1_pt1 | contig 10711 bp, 8 predicted proteins | sample 7442481 | NCBI WGS metagenome assembly JACCDH01 (sample SAMN15323433, study PRJNA562643) | freshwater metagenome | isolation source: river surface water | place: USA:Blue River Watershed | collected 2017-08-15
ACACCGAAATCGAAGACTTGATGAACCTCATCATTGAACGAGGTGGTTTGGTAAAGAACCTATATGGTGCCGACGGTAAAAAAATATCGTATTACCAAGTGAATGCGACTTACTTTAGTGCGCTTGGAGAAAGTGAACAAAAATTAGCATTAGCTAGAGCCATCCAACTTTTTATGCCAGGGATTCCTCAAATTTGGTATTTGGATATTTTTGCAGGTGCCAATGATTATGCAGGTGTAGAAAAAGCAGGTAAAGACGGTCACAAAGAAATCAACCGAACTACCTTAAGTGTCGAAGCTATTCAAGAAGGACTGAAAAGAGAAGTTGTTCTCAAACAATTGGAATTACTTCGCCTACGAAACACCTCAAAAGCCTTCTCAGGAACTTTGGAATTTGGTGAAGCTGCTGAAAATGAATTGCACCTTATTTGGAGAAACGGAGCCGAAATGGCACAATTGAAAGCCAATCTAACCACTCATAAATTTTCGATTCAGTATACTGATAAAGGTGAATTGAAAAGTGTATAATCGCAACCTATATCAAAAAAAAAAACTCGTTAATTTTTAAGGAGTTTTTTTTGTTTTATGGCGTATTTAAGTGAATACCAAATTGCAGTTGATGCGAATTAAAACCCAACTTTTCAGTGGTGTTATTCAACAAATTAAACGCCTGGTTATAGGAATATCCTACACTTACGGCACCATAGGAAAACATACTATACTTGACCTGTAAACCTAAAGAAGGTTGAAGGAACAAACCGGTAAACTCAGCATTTTTCTTAAGATCAAAATAACTATTGGTGTTGTAATAACTGGAAGTAATTGTTTGCTGACCGTCTACTAGCGTTATTGCATTTAATGAAGCCAACACTAATACATTCCAACTGGTTTCGTTATAACAATTACAGCGACTCGTCAACAAAGGATAATAAGCTGCAATTTTAGCCCCAATATACTGACTATTCCAAGTGTATTTAGAAACTGCATCGCCGCCAATAGCATTAAACTCCTGCAAATTTATAGCAGTTGAATAAAAAAAAGGTTGGTCTTCGATAGCAGTAGCGATCCCTACCTCATAATAATTTCCAGATCCTGGTTGCAATTGAATAGTAGTACTGCTAGACAATTGACTAAAAGAAAATTTGGTAAAATTTTTACCCGATAAGAAAAACATTTCTTGGGCAATACCAGAAGTCCAACTTGTAAGTAGGCAAAGAAGTAGTAGTTTATTCATTATATTTACAAACCAAATCGGGTTTTAACTGCATTAAAATTTGATGTTATTTCAGATGGCGATAAGGCTCTATTGTAAAGATTAACCATTGAATAGTCTCCAAAAACTAAATCTTGCATATCCCATCGGTGTCCAATATAATATCCAGCATTAGAAGTGTCCGGATTACTACCAATTGCACCACTACCAATTACCGCCCCATTTTTATAAATGACACAATTATTTCCATCATAAGTAGCAACAATGTGAATCCAATTATTGATATCAGAGGTGTTAGACGAAGTTGAAAAAGTATTCCAACCACCGTTATAATATCCAGATGTAAACTGGTGAGCACTAGTTGGAAAATTGAATCCATTATATGCCAATATCATATTAATACTGCCACTATAAATATCAGAAAATAGACATGGAGTATAATTAGCATTAGGCGCAGGACCGGATGTACCAGCTATTTTAACCCAAATTTCAATAGTATAATTAGCAAGTCTTCCAAAAGAATTAGTAGTGCTAGCCCAACCACCATCGGCAAAACGTAACACACCTCCATTGGCTGCATTGTAATTAACATTGTTATTTAAAACAAAATTAGTTACGGGATTTCCTGTAATTAAATTAGTCCAAGTAGTTCCGGTTCCCGGATAACTGGCTGTATTAGCTGCATCTAAATGTAATACTAAACCATTGGTTGCAATTGTGGGAGCTTGGAATGGCGGCGTTGATGCTGTAGGAGCTACATAGTTATTATTTCCTTTAAAAAAGGATTCCTGAGCAGTTGAAAGGATTGCAGCCAAAAGAAATAGTAGGATGAATTGATTTTTCATAAATGATTAAAACGATTAATTTTACAGCTGATATAATTGATCAAGGATAAAAGCCTTTGGTTGAATTGTAATTGCTTTGTATTTCTGCGGCGGTTAAATACCCATTATAAATTTGAACCGATCCAATGCCACCATGGAAATTAGGATCGCCAAAGCCCCAATTTGATCTACCGATGTAACAATTCGTTCTGGTGATATTAACGGGAGCGTTCATAGTCATTGTTCCACTTGGCTGTCCATCTACATAAATGGTCGCAATCCGAGTGGATGAATTATAGGTTGCACATACAAAATGCCACGCATTTAGGGTTAAAACCGTGTTTGCTTGAAACTGCCCGCCTTCAATATAGAGACCCGGTGCACCACTTGTACCATATGAATTAGAAAGTAAGATATTATTACTCCCTGCACCATTCCCAAAGTCAATAATTCGATTCCAATTGAGCACTTGAATGGGATAAACCCAGGATTGAATGGTGAACGACGATCCGCTAAAATAAACGCCATTTTTTGCTTGTGCATAGTTGGCATTCCCTCCCGGAAAATTCAACGCGCCTCCGTTACCTGTTCCATAGGCTAATGATCCATATAAAGTAGCATGATTATTATTGCCAGACAAATCGTACCAAGTGGTTGGATTTCCAGTTTGTGCTAATGAATTTATATTACGTGCATCCAAATTCAAAACAAGATTCCCGCCATTGGTTGGCGCTACAATTACATTGATTGAATTAGCACTGGGTGCTTCAGGAGCTACATAATTATTCTGCCCAACAAACATGGTGCGTTGTGCATGGGAGATACATACAGTTGTGAGAAGTAAAAAGAAGAGAATATTTTTCATATGTTAGTTTATAATCCAAAGCGCGATTTAAATAGATTATAATTCTGCAAACGTTCTGCACTCGATAGTGATTTTTTATAAATTGAAATCGATGCAATGTTCCCAATCCATTTAGTACCAGAATCACCAGGCCATCCAGAACTACCAATATAAAAGGATCTTAAGACATCATTATCTAACGAAGTAGTACTTGTGGTGGTGCTTATTAAATTGTTATTAAGGTAAATATTATATTTATTCCCTGTTCTAGTAATAACTATATTTTGCCATGTTTGGGCGATTGTTGTAGCTCCAATTACAAAACCAGGATTAACATACAATTCAATTATGTTTGCTGAAGATACATTTTGCCCCATTACCCAGTTACCTGAAGCCCAACCATTATTTGATAAATTTCCAAAGAGCCTGGTATTATTATTACTTGATGATGCTTTTTGCCACCAACTTATGGTGAAATCAGAAGTACCAAAAATTAAATTAGAAGTTGGATTGCTTATTTCTCCATAATTGGAACCACTAAATACTAGAGAACCTTGATTTGCTAAACTAAAGGTAGTACTACCAACTAAAGCTGCATTATTATTATTACCACTTAAATCGGTCCAAATAGCACTATTAGCAGTATAACTATCCGGATTCGCCGCATCTAAATATAATGCCAAAGCATCCGTTACAACATATAAACCAAAACGGGATTTCAAAGCATTATAATTGGTGGCTACTTCTGAGGAAGACAGATCCCGATTGTACAATTTTACGATGGCATAATCGCCGTAAGCATAGTTGGATTGATCCCAACGTTTACCAATATTATAGCCCAAATTTGCTGAATTAATACCCGAACTACCAATTGTTCCAGTTCCTATAGCGATTCCATTCTTATAGATGGTACAACTATTTCCATCATAGGTGGCTACTATTTGTACCCAATTATTGACATCACTTGTATTTGACGTAGTAGTAAACACATTCCAGGAGCTAGAATTAAACCCAGAAGAATATTGATTAGCAGCGCCAAAACCGGTATTGTATCCTAATATCATATTGGCACCTCCTATGCCTTGATTAACACTTTCAGTAAAAAGACATGGATAGGATCCAGAAGTTCCAGCTAATTTTACCCAAGTTTCAATAGAGTATTTAGTAAATCTACCCAAAGAATTGGAAGTTGATGCCAACCCTCCATCTGCAAATCGCAAAACTCCACCATTAGCAGCATTATATGTAACATTCCCATTTAAAGTAAAATTAGTTACTGCGTTTCCAGTAACTAAATTGTCCCAACTGGTTCCGCTGCCTGGATAACTTGACGAATTGGATGCGTCTAAATGTAACACCAAACCATTGGTAACGGCTGCCGAGCTTTGAGAGCTAACCACCGGCTTCACATAATTATTATTTCCTGCAAACATCGTGCGTTGCGCATTAGCAATAAATGCTGAACAAAATATTATAACAGTGAAAAAATTTTTCATAAAAAATTAGAAAGAACGAATAGCAACAACATAATTTGTTGAAGATTTATTGGTTTGATAAATGTTAGTATTAGAATTAGCAGCTAAAGCATAAGCCAAGTAGGCATAATCACTTCTTTCAGAAGAAGTCCAATGATCATGTGTTGCGAAATTACAATTAGGAAAATAAGCTGATTGTGTTGCAAAAAGAGTTAATTCATAAGAATTTGGTAAATACCAATCTGAAAACTGAGGAGTAGTGGTAACGCCATTTACAACAACTGGTGAATTTAAATAAGTAGCGGCATAAAAGGCAGCGGATCTTTGTCCAGTCTGCGGATCTCCGTTACCATAAGTTGGAACTGGTATAACATTCAATATTCGTTGCGTATTCATTTTTCCACCTAAGACTCCAGAAGAACTTGTAGTACCTACGTAAGAATTTGATCCACCTCCCCAAGTCATTGCTTGTCCATTATTTAATTCCGTATTTGCTCCAATCAAACCATGTGCTCCATTATCCCAAGTATAAAACACAATTCCACCACCATAAGATTCACCAATGGCATGTGTACCACCGCTGCTGGCTGGCGTAGTCCAAGACAAAGTTCCACTACCTGTTGTAGTTAATACCTGATTAGCTGTCCCATGTGTCTTTGGATAAGTTATATCTCCTGCAGTTATGGTTCCTGAGGTTTTAACATTCGTAACACTTGTATTACCTAATTGAACAGAATTACTACTACTCACTTTTGCATTATAACCAATAGCAGTTGCATTATCTAATGCAGCTGATAAAACATCTGCTCCTTGCCCTAATGCGGTATTATTATTTCCTGTCGTATTGGTGGATAAAGCATAGGACCCAACTGCTGTATTATTTTGGCCAGAGGTATTGTTCATTAATGCTAATGCACCTACTCCAACTAAATAAGTGGCAGCACTTGTTAAACTTGTCCCTGATAATGCTCCAGAACCTAAAGCAGTATTGAATGATCCTTTGTTATATTGTAAAGATTGGTTACCAACCGCCACACTTTGTTGAAAATAATCAGTAGTTGACCCCATCGCATAGGCTCCAATAGCAATATTTTGATCGGTACTAGTAACTGAAGAAAGGGCATTATAACCTAGCGCCGTATTTTTAGTACCTCCACTAAAACTTCCAAGCGCACTTACTCCAAAAGCAGAATTATATTGAAAGGCAGTACCTGCATCTTTTTTACCTTTTCCCACTGTTAATCCGTTCACTGTTAGGTCATAGGCGCCTAAATCAACAGCTTGATTTGCTCCAGAATAAGGTACACCAGCGGTTCCACTGCTTGCAATTGTAATCGCTCCAGAGCCATTCGTTATTGAGATACCAGTACCAGCAGTTAATGTGGTTCTTGAAAAACCTGTGCCATTTCCAATATCAATCTGTCCATTTGATGGAGTTGTTGACAAACCCGTTCCCCCATTCGCCACTGGCACCGTTCCTAATGAAAGGGCATTGCTTGAAATGCTTAATGGACTTGATGCGGAAGTGACTCCTGTTACTGGAGCAGCAGCCCAGCTAGGAATGCCGGATGCTAGAGTTAAAATTTGACCATCCGTTCCTTTGGCTAATAAACTAGTAGCGCCGGATCCGGTTTGGTATGGAATAGAACCTGATGCACCCCCTGCAATATTTGTCGCTGTAAATGTGGATGCACTACCATAGCCTTGGCCTACATTCCAATAGCAGTTCGTTCCATCATAATAAAAATTCAAAATGTCTTTAGCATTGGCTGCAGAAGATAAGGCTATCGTAGTTGTTGAAGTAGATCCCAATACTTTGTTGGCAGTGGAAGGCAGTGTTATGGTTCTTCCTCCTGTAGCGTCCTGAGTCACTACTAAAGTTCCATAAGAACCCGCAGTAGGTGTAGTGGTAAAACTTAAAGTTCTATTGCCACCTAAAGTAACATTGGCATTCAATCCATTAGCTGGATCCCAAGCAATGGTTGTAGCATCGGTTAATGTTTGTGGTGTAGAAGCGTAAATTGGAGCCGTAATTGCCCCGGTAAACGCAGGGGAAGTTGCAGTACTCAATACGCCACTGCCATCAATACTTAAATTAGTTCCCACTTTAACACCCCCAATAACAGAAGCGCTTGATGTTGGTAATGTATAATTTGTTGTCGAAGGAATGTTCAATGTAGTACCTGTTAAGCTAGCTGCACCTGATCCTGTTGTTGTTAAGGTAATAGGTGCTTGATAATCCGTTCCAGCTACAGCTGCTGTTAAAGCAGTTGTTCCATTTCCTTTGACAAGTCCTGTTAGTGAAGTTGTACCAGTACCTCCATTGGCTACCGCCAAAGTACCCGTAACTCCAGTGGCTAAATTAGCCGTACTTGAAGTTGTAGCAGCTGCAGTTCCATAGCCTTGCCCAATATTCCAATAACAATTGGTCCCATCGTAATAAAAGTTCAAAATATCTTTGGCATTGGCAGCTGTAGACAAGGTTACCGAAGTTGTAGAAGTAGATCCCAAAATTTGATTAGTAACTCCCGCAATCGAAGGCAATGTAATTGTTCTGTTCCCCGTTCCATCTTGTGTTAATACAATTGTACCATAAGAACCTACCGGAGGATTGGCTGTAAAACTTAACGCACTGTTTTGTGTTAAATTAATCGCCGCATTTAATCCTTGTACTGGATTCCAATCAATAGTAGACCCAGAATAGGTTAATGAAATTGGAGTTGAGGCATAAGTAGGTGCTGTAACTGTTCCGGTAAAAGACGGAGAGACTAAAGGCGCTTTCAATGCTAATCCTGGCACAGTTGGCACATCTGCTGTTCCTGCTAAATCTCCTGCTAGTTTAATTTTTCCTTTAGTTGTGGCATCTGCATCCACGATAGTTGCTGATGAAATTTGTGAATCCACATAAGTTTTTACTGCATTTTGTGTAGGATATAAGGTAGTACTTGTACCCAAGCTTGCATTCGATTTATTCGAAATATCTTCTTTTAATGCCAAAGATGTCGTTACATCAGTTGCATTGGCTTTCAAATTCAAAGCGTTTTGTGTAGCTGTTGAAACCGGTTTGTTAGCATCGCTGGTATTGTTTACATTGCCTAAACCTACTTTAGCAGGATTAATTCCCATAGCTATTTTAGGATCAGTAACTGCTCCGTCTGCTAATTTAGCTGTAGTCACATAACCGTCTTTTAAATCGGCATTTTGTGCGTAGAATGAATAAGGTGTATAGTTCAATACTTGGTTGCTGATCACCGTATAATTAGAACAAACCCCATCGGTATTGACGCCTACTACTAATTTTTTATTGCCTTGATTCCAAGCCACCGCTTCTAATGTAGATACTAGTCCAGCTACTGAAGTTCCGGTTCCAATGATCACATTAACCATCCCATACCCATCTGTTGTGATAGATTGACTCTCTTGGTATTCTACTTGATTGGCACTATTTACAATTTTAAACGACAAACATATGGCTTTGTTGGCCAACGGAATAGAAGTCCCATTATAACCTGGTGCTGCAACCGCGTTGGGATTGATAATTACCGCTTGGTAACTGATTCCTTTTTGTTGTGCAAAGGCTGAAAATCCAAAAACAAATAGTAATAGTAAGTAAACTTTTTTCATTGTAATAGGTGTTTATATAATGCTTTATTTGATTTTAACTGTAAATCCAACCGATACATTTTGGTTGGCGAGTAATGATTTTTCTGCAGTACTATTGCTTAGATTAAAAAGCTGCATATGCGTATATCCTAAGTTTACGCCAAAGTCTGGATTGATTTGATACTGATACACTAAACCGGATTGCAAGCCAATATTCAACCCTGAGAATTCTCTATTGTTCAAAATATCCATTTGAACCAGATTGATTTGTTGTTTTCCATAGACTAAAGTCTGCATTGTGGTTCCGAATTTTAAAGACAAACTACTTCTTTTGGATTGGATTAAACTGTAATTAAAAGAGGTATTCAAACCAATATAATTGGTTTTCCATTCCATGTTCAATCCGGTAGTTTTACCCAAGGCATTGAACTGATTATAAGACAATCCCAAGGTGTAGAAAAAAGAACTGTTTTTGATGTACTTACTTTTATACCCAATTTCAAAAGAACTACCTATACCACGATCTACCGGAAGTGAATTATCGTTGGTATTTAATTGGTCGTAATTAGTCAAATTTTTCCCGTGAGTGAAAAACACTTCTTGCGCATTGGAAAAATAACAGAACAACAATAATAGGAATACTAGACAAGATTTTTTCATGTTACTATGAATCTAAATTTTAATTATTTTTTTGGTGATAATTTGATGGGCTGAAAACAATTGAACTAAATAAGTCCCGTTGGGGAAAGATCCAAAGGCAATCGTTTTTTGAGATTGAAATGAGGGCAATTGTCCTTGATACAATACCTGACCTAAAAGATTGGTGATTTTTATGTTTAGGGATTCTTCAGGTGCGTTAGCCACTGTAATGGTAAATGAATCTACTACAGGATTGGGAAAAATAGTAACTGCAAAATCAGGAACTGAAATAGTATTGGAAACCATTGCAGTTAAACTTTGTTGAAACCCTTGTTGAAATGTAAAACGGGGAGTTGTTGAGGTACCAATGACACTTAACTGTCCGATAGACTGGCTAAAGACAAGTCCATTCGCCATATAAACACCGCCTTGTGCACTCACCGTTTGGCGTTGAACTGTTTGGCTATACCCTGCTGTTTGTAGCACAATATAATTGAAACAAAAAAACAAAAACAGCAGCAGTCGATGTGGGGAAACAACTTTCATACCTTTCAATTTAATTTGCAAAAAACGTAATTAAAGAGAACGGAAATCAGCTTATTTGCGCTTAGTTTATATCAAAAATTATTTTTTGATATAGTGTAACGGGTCAAATTAAATGATACAATTCCTAGTTTGGCAGAATAATTAGTAGATTTGAATCACCAAAAACAAACTATGAATTTATCACTATTTTTTCCTGACTTTCTATTATTTGCTTCAGCACTATTTTCATTCTTCACAATGATTTTATTGCTAAAAAAAATCAATCGAAAAAACTATGTTCGAATAGGAATATTGACCATTCATTTTGCTTTAACTACTGGCATTTTAGTCATTATTCTACTGTTTCGGTTTCAATTTGCAATAACCTATTCATTCTATTCCCCATTTATTTTGGGAGTGGTATTTTTTCTTGGTAATGTATTTCACTACTTCAGTGTACAATATTTGATCTCCAATTCAAACCAATTGAAATGGCGAATGTTTGTCCATTTTTTGCCAATACTTTTCATTGAAATAGTTGGATTTTTCTATTTTTTTCCAGCGCTTTCGTTAAAAAAAATTGGATACAACCACCTTTTCGAAACGCAGCACTTAATGTTTACTCTAAATAATAATTATATATTCGGCTTGTTTCGTGTATTCCAACCCTTGACCTATATCATTCTTGGAGGTTTTATAGTGAACTCGTTTTGTCGATCTCCCAAATACCTTGCTACACCAAAACCAATACGCATATTTATATTGCTATTATATTTTCAAAAAATAATTATCATGTTTTGGTTCTTGGTTGGTTTCATTGGATTCAATATCGATTTGTATAAGTTTAGTTATATTTCAATTACGGGATTTTCAATATCTGCTCTACTTTTAACTACATATATAATGCTTAATCCCGATTTGTTTTTACAAATTATTAAGTCCAATTCTAAAAAAAATAGAACAAATACAACACTACTACCCGAATTAGCCTCAAAACTCAATCGCCTTATGGACGAAAATAAATGGTATCTAGACGCTAATTATAGCCTCACCAATCTTTCTGCTGATTCTGATATAACGGCAAATACCATACGAGAAATAATTACTGATGAAGGATATAAAAACTTCTCTGCTTACATTAATTCGTTCCGCATTGCACACGCCGAACAATTAATTTCCAATGGGTATTTGGATACTTATTCAATTGAATCCCTTTGTAAAGATTCAGGTTTTCAATCGGAGGCTACTTTTTATCGAGTGTTCAAAAAAATTCACGATCGTACTCCTAAAGAATTTAGTTATACACTAAAACAAACGATATAACTTTAGTTTCAATAAAAAAGGGTTGTCTATTGAGACAACCCTTTTTTATTTATCGATGGATTTTACCAACCTTGGTGCAAGCCAATTTTCAAGACTTCTTCGTATCGATCTTTATCAAAAGAATACAAGTTAGGCGCTTTGTGAGCGACATTGCTTTTCTTTTCATCCAATTTCGTCAAAATCCCAATGGAAGTTATTTTACGTAGAAAGTTGCGGCGATCGAGTTGTCTGCCTAAAATGGTTTCGTATAATTTTTGTAATTCTGG
>JACCDH011515727.1_pt1 | contig 10710 bp, 8 predicted proteins | sample 7442481 | NCBI WGS metagenome assembly JACCDH01 (sample SAMN15323433, study PRJNA562643) | freshwater metagenome | isolation source: river surface water | place: USA:Blue River Watershed | collected 2017-08-15
ATCAATGTCCTTGACCCGAGCCTCAATGGCTTTTCGGGTCAGGTGCATGTGCCCCGGGAACCACTGAATGGACATAGAAACCACCAAAATAATAGCTAAAAACCCCCGTGCGCCGTGCGCGGGGGGCATTTTTTTCTTATTTTAAGGTGGGGGCCGTGCGGACCGCGTGGGCCCGCACCCGGTCAGGGGGGCAGGGGCAGGTGCTGACCGAGCCGCTCGGACGAAACATAGACCTGCCGATAAGTCTCAAAGGGCATGGCATCGGCGTCCTCAACCGCCTTCTGGTCCAGCACAGATTTCTGGCTCAGGGCGTCGAAGGCGGACTGGTGCTCCAGTGGCCACGGCAGGTCGAGCAGAACTTGCCGCACATGCGACGACTGTTCCGCCACCCAAGGCAAGAACCCGGGCGCGGGCGGCTCGGCCAGCGCCTGCAACACACGGGCAGACGGCGCCGTCTGCGGGTTGTGGATGCGGGCGGTCATGGCCGCCAGCGCCTCGCTGTGGCTGTGTGGGGCGTCCATGGGCACGCCATTGACGAGGTCCAGACGCTCGGCCACGGGCACCATGTCGGCCAGCACCGCCAACGCCCAGTCCACCAAGGCAACCGGCTGGCCGTTGCGGGTCAACATGAGGCCGGGCTCCCGACCGCGTGACGCCGTCAACTGCTGGTTGCGCGCCATGTCCCGAATCTCCTGCGGGGTATCGGGCGGACTGGGCTGGGTCAGGCAATGGGTCAGGAAGACGTCGAGGAAGCGCAGCGTCTGGGCGTTGATGCCCATGGGCTCGACGGGGTCGAGGTCCAGCAGCCGCACTTCGACGTATTCCACCCCACGCTCGCGCAGGGCGTGCAGCGGGCGCTCCCCCGGAAAAATGGTGCGTTTGGGACGGATGGTGCCGTAAAACTCGTTTTCGATCTGCAACAGGGTGGTGGCCAGCTGCATGTAGTCGCCGCCGGGGTTGCGCACACCCAGGGCCTGGTAGGCGGGCCAGGGCTCGGTCAGTGCGTTGTGCAAAGAGGCGGCGTAGCTGTTCAGGCAGTTGTAGCTGACGCACAAAGAGGCTTGTGCGTCGCTTTGATAGCCCAGATTGCCCATGCGCAGGGAGGTGGCATGGGGCAGGTGAAAGGTGTCGCGCCCAATGGGCTGCAAAACATGGTCCCGGCCGTCCAGAAAATGCCGGTGAACAGCGGGCGAAGCGCCTTGAAGCACCAAGGGCAGGAAAGCCAAGCGGCGGAAGTTGCGAATCAGGCTGAAATAGTCTGCACTGGTCAGGCCGGGCAGCGACCAGTTGTAGTGAATGCCGGAAATGGTCTGCATGCGCCGGCCATACCGCATGCCCAGGCCCATGCGGTAAATGCTTTTGGCCCGCCCCACATTGGACGTTCCGTAGCGGGCCAGGGGAATGGTCTCGTCGGGCGGCAGCGCGCACGGCATGCTGGAAACCCACAAGCGTTCGTCGCCTTGCTCGGCCAAAACCTGCTGGGTGTACTGGTGAATGCGCGTGAGTTCAGCCAGGCAGGCGTTGACACTGGTGTGCACGCCGGTGATCAGCTCCAGCTGGCTTTCGCAGTAATCGGTGGTGATGTGGGGGTGCGTCAGCGGCGAACCCAGCGGAGCGGGATGCGGCGTCAGCGCCAGCTGGCCGTCGGGTCGCACCCGAAGGCTTTCCTTCTCAATCCCCCGGCGCATGGTCCTCAGGCGTTGATCGTCCAGCGCCTCCAGCGCCAAGGGACGAACGTTGTCGTTACACAGAGCCATGTCAGTCAATCACTTCCGAGGGGCCGTGAAGCCCCATAACCAAATCCAATGATGGTAGTCGCTTCGCTCACGTCTTCGGGTCGCATGCACGCCAGTGCGTGGGGTCAGGCCGATTTGGCATAACCAAATGAGCGGTCGGCAGTCGCCAGGCTCATACCATCGGGCCCACGGGAGCGCGTCCTTCGATTCGACGCGCTGTTTGTTTGACGCATCGCCATCGTTTTTACTTATGCAAAACCTGTTTCGCCCCCTGTCGATCACGACCGCAACGGCCGCCGCGCTGCTGGCGTTGTCTGGCCCTGCCATGGCGGCCCCAAGCACCGAGACCCTGCCCAACGGCATCAAGATCACCCACACCGTGGAAGGCAAAGGCGCTCAACCCGGGCCCAATGACACGGTCAAGGTTCACTACAAAGGCACGCTGGACAGCGGCAAGGAATTCGACAGCTCTTACAAGCGTAACGCGCCCTCTGAATTTCCGCTGAACAAGGTGATTGTGTGCTGGGGCCAGGGGCTGCAAAAGATCAAAGTGGGCGGCAAGGCCACACTGGTCTGCCCGCCCGAAACGGCTTATGGCGTGAAGGGGGCCGGTGCGCTGGTGCCCTCCAACGCCACGCTGACCTTTGAAGTGGAACTGCTCGACGTCATCAAGGCCCAGTGAGTCGGCGCCGCGTCCGGCGGATCGCCTGATGGCGAACAAGCCCGGGCGCTTTAACATCGGGGCCCATGCCCGATGCACCCTTTTTCAACGGCCGAATCGAGGGCGAGACCACGCCCTTTGACGCCTGGACCGACCGACCGCTGCTGCAATCACTGGAAGAGGGCGGCCTGCAATGGCCCAGCTCCTGCCGCAACGGCAATTGCCGCACCTGCTTGGGCCGGCTGGTTTCGGGCCGGGTGAGCTACCGCATGGAATGGCCCGGCCTGAGCGCGGAGGAAATGGCCGCTGGCGACGTGCTGCCCTGTGTGGCCCACCCCGAGTCCGACGTCTGTTTGGCGTCCCCCGGGCCCTGAGCGTCCGGCCCCTGCAAGTCGCAGGACGTCGGGTTGCGCCGCTGGCCGCATAATGCGTCGACAGACTCCACCGCGATGACCCGACCGACATGAACAAGCGCTCGCAGGAACCCGAATTTGGTGCGACCGGTCAGTTCGAACTGACGGGGGTCTACTTTGTGGACAAGAAGGCCGATGCCGCCTTCGCCACCACACTGGGGGTGGAGCGAATCAAGACCTTGCTGCTGCTGGGGGCAGGCCCGGCGCACCTTCAGGTGTTGGCCCAACTGGCCACACACCGGCGTTCAGACTTGGACGTGACGCTCATCACCCCTTGGTCCTACAGCACCTATTCAAACCTGGTGCCGGGCTTTGTGGCCGGAGAACACCTGCTGGACGATTGCCAAATCGACATTCGTCCGCTTCTGCGCGATTCGGGGGCCCGGTGGATCAGCGCGCGCTGCGGCGGAATCGATGCGGGCACGCACTCGCTCATGCTCGACTACGGCAGTGGCGGCTTTGCCGCCACCCAGACCGGCGCCTTGAGCAGCCGTCCCACATTGCTCAACTACGACCTGCTCAGCATCGACACCGGTCCTTGCGTAGACCGCCGGGTGCCCGGCGCTGCTGAACACGCCCTGTCGCTGTGGCCCTCGGAGCAGTTCGTCAACCGATGGGCACAAGCCCTCAATCAACTGCGCGGTCAAGCCGGTCGACGGTTCAACGTGACCCTCATTGGGCACAGCGCCGCCGCAGTGGAAATGGCTTTTGCCGTGCAGCAGGGGCTGCAAACGGCGGGGGTCTCGGCCAGCGTTCGGCTGCTGGCGCACGGAGACGCGGTGCTGCCCGGGCAGTCCAGTGGCATGCAGCGCCGGGTGTTGGCCCAGCTGCGCAAGCGGGAAATCGAGGTGGTGCTCAAGCCCTGCGCAAGGGTCCAGGCGGGTGGGGTTTTGCTGGGCGATGGCGGGGCACTGCCGAGCGACCTCACGCTTGTGGCGCTGCAAGGCAGCGCACCAGAGTGGCTGCACCACAGCGGCCTCGCCCAGGACCGGGACGGCTTTGTGCTGGTGAATGCATCGTTGCAAAGCACCACTCACAAAGACGTGTTTGTCGCCAGTGAGACGGCGCGGCAAGCCAACCGGGGGGGCCAACCGGGCATTGATGGCACCCGCGCCGGTCCCGACCTGGCCCTGAACCTGCTGGCCTCCGTGACCGAACAGCCCCTGACCACCCACAACCCACCCGATCGGCGCCTCGGCCTGATTCGCTGCGGCAAGGGACACGGCATTGCCCACTGGGGCGGCCTGAGCGCCGAAGGCGGCTGGGCCAGCCGCTGGAAGGACAAGGCCGACCGGGCGTTCCTGGCCCGCTTCCGCCGCTGATCCGCCACCGAACCGCCGCTGAATCGCCACCCATGGCCCAGCCCCCGTCCGCAGCCTCGGCCCCGGTCACCGCGCGGCGGCTGGGCCGGTTTGAGCTGCAGCGGCAACTGGGACGGGGTGCGCAGGCCACTGTGTGGCTGGCGCACGACCCGCACCTGCAGCGCCACGTGGCCCTCAAGCTGCTGAACGAAAACGGACAAGCGGGTGCGGCAGAGGGCACCGCACAGCACTGGCTGCACGAGGCCAGAACCCTCAGCCGGCTCAGCCATCCCCATGTGGTCACGCTGTTCGAGGCGGGCCGTTTCGACGGGCGCACCTGCCTGGTTCTGGAATGGGTGGACGGCCCCTCGCTCGCCCAGCGGCTCAAGGCCGGTGGTGCGTTTTCAGCGGCTGATGCCGTGAACCTGATGGTGGGCGTGCTCGATGCGCTGGGTGCCGCGCATGCACTGGGCGTGGTCCATCGCGACCTCAAACCCGCCAACATCCTTCTGGACCCTGCGGGCCAGCCCAAGGTCACCGACTTTGGCCTGGCCGCGCGGCTGGCCGCTGCAGGCGCCACCGCCAACAGCACCAGCCCCGGCGCCGCGCGCGGCGCAGCGACCCGGCTGGAGGTGGAGGGCTCGCCCGCTTACCTGTCGCCAGAGGCGGCTCGGGGCGAGTCGCCGCAACCGGTGCAAGACGTGTTCAGCGCCGGTCTGGTGCTGGCGGAACTGCTGACCGGGCGCCCGCTGATTCAGGAAACCGACCCTTACCGCGCCATTTACCGACTGGCGCACGAAGACCTGACCCTGCCCCGGGACCCGGACCACCCCGTGGACGACGCGCTGCGGGCGGTGGTGCAGCGGGCGCTGGCCCGCGACCCAAGCCGCCGGTACGCCTCGGCCCAAGACCTGCGGGACGCACTGCTGGCGTGGCGATCGGTTCCGCAGACCGATGACGCCAGCGCCAGCGGCGGCACGCATGCCACGCTGGACTTTCTGCTGCTGCGCATGCGCCGCACCAGCGACTTTCCGGCGATGTCGGAACAGATCCTGCGGGTGCAGAGCCTGGCTGCGTCGGAGACGGAGAGCCTCAACGGCCTGACGAGCGAAATCCTGAAAGACGTGGCGCTGACCAACAAGCTGCTGCGGGTGGTGAATTCGGCGCATTTCAGCCACGTGGGTGCGGGTCACATCAACACGGTGTCTCGGGCGGTGAGCCTGATCGGGTTTTCCGCCATTCGCAACCTGGCCATGAGCCTGGTGATGCTGGACCACATGGAGAACAAAGCGCACGCCAACCAGCTCAAGGGAGAGTTTCTGCGCGCCCTGCTGGCGGCGTCGATGGCATCGGATATTGCCGGACCGGGCCGCGAACACGAGGAGGTGTTCATCGGCGGACTGTTCCAGAACCTGGGGCGCATGCTGACGGAGTTTTATTTTCCGGACGAAGCGCAGCAAATTCGGGTGGCCACGCAGGGCGCTCAGGCGCCCACCGAAGCCGCGGCTTCGCAGGCGGTGCTGGGCATTTCTTACGAAGCGCTGGGCCAGGGCATTGGCAAGGCCTGGAGCCTGCCGGCCACCTTGCTGCGGCTGATGCGCAAGCCCACCACGGCCCCGCCCAGCCGCCCCCCCAAAGACAGCGAGGAACGGCTGCACTGGGCGGCGCTGGCCGCCAACGAACTGGCCGATGTGTTTTTGCACGCCCCCGAACACCAGCTGGCCGCCCAACTGCACAAAACGGCCGCCCGTTACGCCGCGGCCGTGGGACACGGATCTGACGCCCTGGCCGCGCTGGCCACCGCCGCACGCGACCGACTGGGCAGCACCGCCGAGGCCATTGGCATCCGGGTGTCGGCCCAGTCGGCTGCGGCCCGCCTGGTTCGGCCAGCCAGCGCTGCAGCGGCCGCACCGAAAGATTCGGTGCTGGGTGGGCTGGAGCTGACCGCCGCAGAAGCCGAACAGGCGGGCGCACCGGACACCCCCGGCCGCCCCGCCGACGAGGTGGCGTCGCTGCTGGCACAGGGCATACAAGACGTGACCCAGGCCATGATGGAGCAGGTGAAGCTGAACGACCTGCTGCGCATGATTCTGGAAGCCATGTACCGCGCCATGGGCCTGCGGCAGGTGGTGTTTTGCATGAAAGACCCCCGCAGCGGACTGATGCAGGGCCGTCTGGGCCTGGGCCAGGGGGCCAGCGCCACGGCGGCGCAGTTCCGCTTCGACGTGAACGAGCCCCGCAACCTGTTTGCGGCGGTGTGCAGCAAGGGCCTGGACACCCTGATCCAGGACGCCAGCGACCCCAAGGTGGTGCGCAACCTGCCCCCCTGGTTCGAGCAGCATGTGCAGGGGCGGTCGTTTGTGCTGCTGCCGCTGCAGGTCAAGCAGGCGCCGTTTGGCCTGATCTACGCGGACCAGGCCCATCCCAACGGCGTCACGCTGGACGCCAAGGGCCTGGCGCTGCTGAAAACCTTGCGCAACCAGGCGGTCATGGCGTTCCGCCAGAGCCGGGAAGGCTGACCGGCGGAGCCGGCACCGGCCGCAAACGCAGCAACTGGCCGTCGCGTTCGTCGGTCAGCACAAACAGCCACCCGTCGGGCGCCTGGCGCACGTCGCGAATGCGGCGGTCCAAGCGGGCCAGCAACACCTGCTCGCGGGGCGGCCGGTCGCCATCGGGCACCAGCCGCACCAAACGGCGGGCCTTGAGCGCGCCCACCAGCAGGCTGCCCCGCCAGCCGGGGTAGCGGTCGCCCTGCACCCACACCAGGCCGGAAGGCGCGATGGACGGCGTCCACTGGTGCCAAGGCGGGGCCATGCCCGGTGCCGAAAACGCCCCCGACCCGATGGGCCCGCCGCCGTAGCGTTCACCGTGGGTCACCACCGGCCAGCCGTGGTTGGCGCCCGCCGTGGGGCGGTTGACCTCGTCGCCCCCTTGCGGACCGTGCTCGGTGATCCACAGCCGCCCATCGGCCCCCCAGGTGGCGCCTTGGGGGTTGCGGTGGCCCAGGCTCCAGATTTCGGGCAGCGCGCCTGGGCGCCCCACAAAAGGGTTGTCGGGCGGCACCGTCCCGTCGGCCCGCAGCCGCACCACCTTGCCGTGGTGGTTGTCCAGGGTCTGCGCGTCGCTTGCGCGCTGAAACCGCTCGCCCAGCGCGAGGTACACCAACCCATCGGGCGCATGCACCAGGCGGCAGCCAAAATGCAAGGAACCCGCCCATTTGGGCCGCTGGCTGAAGCGAACCTGCACGTCCTCCAGGCGGCGCAAATCCTCGGACAGCCGCGCCGACGCCCAGGCAGTGGAATTGCCCGGCCGGCCGTCCGGGGTCAGGCCCGGTTCGGTGTAGCAAAAATGAACGGTGCGGTTCTGGGCGTGGTCGCGGTCGGTGATGACGTCCAGCAAACCGCCCTGCCCGCCCGCCTGAATGGGCGGCAGGCCTTCCACCGGCGGGCCCACCTGGCCGTCGGGCGCCACCACCCGCAGCCGTCCGGCACGCTCGGTCACCAGCCAACGGCCACCGGGCAGAAACGCCACCGCCCAGGGGTGTTCCAGCCCCCGCGCAACCACCTCGACCTCCACGTCCAGCGTGGCCGCTGCCTGGGGCTGGGCCACGGCAGGGCCGGTCAGCGCGCCACCACCCAGCACCGCCAGCGCGGCCGCCCGCACCCAGCGCGCGCCGCGCGGCCCACCCAATCCACCACCGCCAGAACCTGAACGCATGCGCCACCTCCAAAACAACCAATCCCGGTGCGGACCCGTGCAGAGCCTGGCCCTTGGCCCCTGGGCCATGCGGCCCACCCCGCCCATCGCCCCGCTGCACAGCAGGAAATGGGCGCCACCGATATAGTGGCACCGCGCCGCACAACCGCGCCCGCTTGGGGCCATTGCGCGCCGCACCCGCACCGCTGGGTGCGGCGGACGCACGGGCCCGCCCCGAAGCCCACCGGCCAACGATGGTTTTTTTGGTAGCTTAAAAACCAATAGGGACGTGCGCCAGGCCTGTTTTTTGTTCATTTTTTTGTTCCACCCATCCGCTCCACCCCCTCCACCGCATGGATTCGCTTTCACAACTCGCACTGGGCGCCTCGGTGACGCTGGCCGTCATGGGGCGGCGCACCGCCGCCTGGAAGGCCGTGGCCTGGGGTGCAGCGGCCGGCACCCTGCCCGACCTGGATGCGCTGGTGGACCATGGCGACGCCATCGCCAACATGGTGCTGCACCGGGCCGAGTCGCATTCGCTGCTGTTCCTGGCCTTGCTGGCCTGGCCCATGGGCTGGCTGGCCGCGCGCGTGCACAACGAAGCCGTTTGGGCCACGCGGGGCGCGGTGGCGCTGGGCCTGGCGCTGGTCACCCACCCGTTGCTGGACTGGATGACCGTGTACGGCACCCAGCTGTGGCAGCCCTTCACCGACGAAGCCTACGGGCTGGGCAGCATGTTCATCATCGACCCGCTCTACACCCTGCCGCTGGTGGCGGGTGTGGTGTGGGCCCTGGTGCGCCCCACCCACGCCACCGGCTGGGGAGGCCTCCGCCTGAACCGGCTGGCACTGGCGTTGAGCACCGCGTACCTGGCCTGGAGCGCACTGGCCCAGGCCTGGGTGGGGCAGCACGCCGTGGCGTCGCTGCAGGCGGCGGGCTTGCCGCACGACCGCGTGCTGGTGACGCCCGCGCCGCTGAACACGGTGCTGTGGCGGGTGGTGGCCATGGACAACGGGCGCTACCACGAGGGGTTTTACAGCCTGCTGGACGCCGGGCGGCCCGTTCGGTTGGTGGCCCATGCCGACGGCGCGGCGCTGAAAGCGCAGCACGCCGCGCACCCGCAGGTCGCGCGCATGGCGCGGTTCACCGACGGCTTTTTCCGGCTGGCCACAGACGGGCAAGGCCACCTGTGGCTGACGGACCTGCGCATGGGCCAGGAGCCGGCCTATGTGTTCCACTTTGACCTGGGGCCGCCACCGCCACCCGGCCAGCCCGTTCCCGTGGCCACGCAGCACAGCCAGCGCGGCGACGTGCGCGGCGGCCTGCGTTGGCTGCGACAGCGGCTGACCGACCCACTGACCCCCCATCTGTCCGAGAACGGAGCCCGCCCATGACCCCCCTGACGGCCCTGAATGTGCTGGGCACGCCGTTGCAGGCGTGTTCCTACGCGCCTTTGACGGGCTACTTTCGCGACGGCTGTTGCCACACCCGCGAAGACGACACCGGTTCGCACGTGATCTGCGCCCGGGTCACGGCCGAGTTTCTGGCGTTCTCGCAGTCCGTGGGCAACGACCTGAGCACCCCGCGCCCCGAGTGGCGGTTTGCGGGCCTGCAGCCCGGCGACCGCTGGTGCCTGTGCGCCCTGCGCTGGAAGGAAGCACTGGCCGCCGGCGTGGCCCCACCGGTGGTGCTGCAGTCGTGCCACGTGCGCGCACTGGACCATGTGTCGCTGGACGATCTGAAAGCCCACGCCTGGGCACCGGCCTGACGTCGCGTGGCGGCCACGCCTGCGCAACGGCACCGGGGAAAAGCCCAATCCTCAAAGGCCGACTGAGTCCGCCCGGCGACGCAAAGGATTGTTCGGGACAGCCCATCCCCGCGTGTTGATTTCAGCCGCCATCGGGCCCGGTCTTGAGCCTTGAAAGGTGCAATCGCTTGCGCCTTACCGGTGAAGTGCGGGACACCGCCGCGTCGAGACAAATTTGCAACTGATTCCCTTGCTGGCCGGAGAATCGCGCTCCTAGAATGGGTGCATCGGAGTCGCGTCATGGACCTGTCCCCATCGGTCACCCCCCAGGCGCTGAGCGAAGCACTCAAAAGGTGCGAAAGCGAGGCGATCCAGTTTTCCGGCGCTGTCCAACCCCACGGTGGCTTGCTGGGTGTGGACGCGAGCGGTCGCATTCGAACCGTCAGCGCCAACCTGTCTCAAGTGCTGAACGTCGCTCCAAACGATGCGCTCGGGCGTCATGCAAAGGACGTGCTGGGCGAATCGGCCTGGCAAACCCTGCTTCACGCACCGCGCCTGGCCGAAGGCGGCCCGCCCTGCCCATGGGTCTTGCGGCTGGGAACGGCATCTGCCCCCCTGCTGCGGCCCGCACAGATTCACAGGAGCCAGGGGTTGTGGGTGGTCGAGCTGGAAGCGCCAAACCCCGATTTGGAAGGGCTCAGCGGCAATGCATCGGTGGAAGACCTGCTGGCCTCTCTGCTGGCCGATGCAGACGACCTGGACAGCTACGCCCGGCTGATGACCGCGCATGTGCGGTCGCTGACCGGTTTCGCCCGGGTCATGGTGTATCGGTTCGACCCCCAGTGGAACGGCGAGGTGATTGCGGAGAGCCGCCGGACCGGGGTGTCCTCTTTTCTGGGCAACCATTTTCCGGCGTCGGACATTCCGCCCCCGGCCCGCGCACTGTATGCCCGCAATTGGGTTCGCATTTTGGTGGACCGTGACGCTCCGGCAGCCCCCCTCATCGACGACCCGGACCGGCCCTTGGACGCGCCACTGGACCTGTCCGTTTCCGTGCTGCGAAGCATGTCTCCGGTTCACCTTCGATACCTCACCACCAGAAACGTACGGGCTTCGCTGTCGGTGTCGCTGATGCAAAACGGCAGGCTATGGGGAC
>JACCDH010630384.1_pt1 | contig 10707 bp, 14 predicted proteins | sample 7442481 | NCBI WGS metagenome assembly JACCDH01 (sample SAMN15323433, study PRJNA562643) | freshwater metagenome | isolation source: river surface water | place: USA:Blue River Watershed | collected 2017-08-15
CTGAGCGCCTTCTTCTGTTGGTTGGGATAGTAGTATCCCTGGCCAACGTAGGCCTTGAAAACGACCTCGGCGGCCTTCTTCCGCAGCTGGCGCCGGCTAGGTGTGGTGTAGTTCATGGGAACCTCCTTGCAGACCTGCAATGTGTGGGAGAAGCCTCCCAGCACGGTCTGATAATGCCAGGAGGTTCTATTTAAAGAACTGCTTAGTGTTTATATTATCACTATATTGACAGAATGTCAATACTATTACTATCTAAAGTACGGCTTGAATACTAGCTATTTTGGCCCTAGTGTCCGCATACCCGCTCAGGATCACCTCAGCCTGGTTCGCACCCACCTTAGACACCCCTATTTAATAACCTAGTAAATCAAGGTTTTTTTGGAGTTCTGTACGGACTGCTACCATATCGGCATCGGTATAGAAAAAGTTTTGCTTCGCTGCAGCAGTCGAAAGACCTCCTGCCCTATCTTCGAGAATAAAGGTGACAAATGTCTCAGCCATATCTTCATCAGTTGAAACAGTGGCGTAGTCACTCACAAAGCGGTCACTGTTTTGTTCGTAGTAGTAAAGTGAGGCTTCAAACCGAGCCTCTCCTGATAGTCGCTCCAAATTCTTTTGATTAACAGTATCGGCTTTAGTCCAGAATTGTTTTTTAAATGAATCTACCAATTTTGGTTTATCATATAAGAGAACATGTGCATACTCATGAACAAAAAGTGAAATGTATGACTCTCTACTGTCTTCGCCACTATAGAAATAGTCAGCTTGGTTAACCCCAATCACCCACCGATCCACTTTGGGCACCAGTTCAACAAAACCACCGAGGTCACCAGCGTCGTCGTCAAACGTCCGCCACTCCGTGAAGTATGTACGAATAGCTTCTTCTCCGACCACACCCTTAAACAAGGTAAACAATTCCTGATCAGTAGGATCAATCTCCTGCTTGCTACCAGCCCGTACCAGTTTGCCACTAGATATGAAATAAATACCAGTAAACGGGAGGTCAAAAAATTCCAGTTGCTGGGGTTTGGCAGTGGTAACCGCCGCCGGTTTATCTGCTTTTAAGCGAGCGAATTGTTGTAGTAGACCGTCAAGCTTGACTTGCAGTTGCTTGAGCTCAAGAAGTAATGCCGCTTTTCGTTCAGGAGAAATAGTCTCTGATTTTGCTGCTGCTTGAAGCGGCGCCACCAGTCCTAGACTGAGCACCGCCACCAATACTACCCCACCCAGATACTGTTTCATGTCTCTATACTACCGCACCCGTCTTTTCGGTCAGCACGGTTTTACCCGAGCGAAAAGTAAATCGAAAGCGCCATTAAGTCAGAAGGGGCATCAATGACACCGCGGTCTGAGATGTAGTATGAGGTGGTGCCGATCGTGAATTTTTGTAATCGTACTGAAGCGTCAACAAGGACAGGGATCTGAGAAAATGTATACCCGCTCTCAGTAGCACCATACATACCACCAAACTCATCAAAAGCAAACCACACCGGCTTCTCAGCCAGAATCGGATTCGTTACCCCTAGAGAAAACGCCGAGACCACCACTGGGTTACACAGCAAAACTAGCAGCAAGACATTCGCGACAAAAGTCTTCATACCGCCTACCATACTACGGGATACATTATTGTCAACAAAAAGCACCGCTTCATGCGGTGCTTTTGTAATTGTGCTCAGGACTGGATTTGAACCAGCATGCCCGTGAAGGCGCTACCACCTCAAGGTAGTGCGTCTACCAATTTCGCCACCTGAGCAAAGTTGTACTTGTACTCTATGAGTAGAAGTGGCGCCATTATGCACGAAAAGTAGCTCCGGAGCAAGTACGAAAAACCCGGACATGGAGTCCGGGTTTTTCTCATCATCAGTAGCGAAAACTTATGCCTTCTTCTCCTCTTCAACTGGAGTTTCAGCAGGCGTCTCAACTGGAGCTGGAGTAGCTACTTCAGCTACCTCTGGTGCAGCTTCCGGAGCTGGGGCGGCAGCAGCAGCTGCTGCGGCTTCCTCGGCGGCTTTGGCTTCGGCAGCAGCGGCTTCTTGAGCGGCTACAGCAGCAGCCAGTTCAGCAGCCTTAGCGTCAGCAGCCTGCTTCTCAGCGAGCGCTGCTTCTTCCATTGCCTTTGCCTCAGCAGCGGCTCGGAGTGCCATCTCTGTTTCAGACTCAGTCGACATACCCATCATGGTCATACGACGCATTTGGCGACGAACTTCACGAGCTACCTTCTCGCGGATGTAGTAGAGCTTTGAACGGCGAACCTTGGCTCGCTTCACAATTTCTAGTTTATCGATGAGTGGTGAGTAGAGTGGGAAAATCTTTTCTACCCCAACACCACTAGCTACCTTACGAACGGTAAAGGTCGCTCCTGATTCATTACCATGCTTGCGAGCAAGCACAATTCCTTCAAAAATCTGAATACGGGTCTTACCCTTATCCTGGATTTTTTGGTGTACACGAACGGTGTCGCCAGCGCGAAGGCCGAGATCGACTCGTTCTTTCATGTTGACCGGTGATACGATCACTCCTGTAACTGCTGATTTCATATAAATAATTCAATAATAGGGCCGCTTTGGCGTGCCATAATCTACCACAGCCCTCCCTACTCTGCAATACGTTCGGCCGCTTGCTCAAATACCGCCGGAATCGGGGCAATAAATCGCTCCCGTTCACCGCCAGGGAGATCGAGCTCAAGAATGTGCGCATGGAGCGCTAAGCGTTCTAAACCAAGGTTATTTGAGGTAGGTAACTTCTTATCTGCATAGAGAACATCACCAACAATGGGCCGGTCAATCGCCTTCAAATGAACACGGAGCTGATGGGTTCGCCCTGTCTTGGGAATAAGCTTAAGATATGAAAATGACTCTCCTTCATACTCTCCAAATCCGATTCGTTCAAACAAAGTCACTGCCTCACGGAGCGTCCCTTTAGCCCCATGTTCAGCGCTTCGCTTTTTAAAGTCTCGCGCATTACGACCAATTGGTCGGTTGATGGTCCCCCAGCGTTCATGGATTCGCCCGTAGACAAAGGCACGGTACTCTTTCTTCACCAGACGATCATGGAACTGTGCTTTGAGGTAGGCGTGTGCTTCGGCTGTCTTTGCGAGGATCATAACACCCGAAGTCTCACGATCGAGACGATGCACTACACCTGATCGTTCAAGTGGTGATCCATCAGGCTTAGTAGTCACTTCCCCGACACCGTGAGCGGTGGGGACACGCGCTAAAAACCACTCCACGAGTGTCCCTTCCATGCCACTTGTCCAATCTTCATGCACGAGCATACCGTAGGGTTTATGGACAACCAATACCTGTTCATCTTCATAGATAATTTCAGGGGTAAGGACGGTGTTAGTAGTATTTGATTCCATATATATACAGAGGATACGGGTAAATGAGGAATTTGTAAAAGGTTTAACTTGCTAAGCTAGTATATTACCGAGCAATCGAAAAATCATCATATACCGAAACGGCAGTCCCCCACTCGACCCCTACTCCTTCGACGACTGCCAAAACCGAACCTTCATGGAGATGTTCAACAAACAAACGGAGTGATTCCGGCTCGCCCTGCGCCACGACTGACACTGATCCATCGGGGTTATTTTTTATGTATCCAGTAAGCGCCAGCTCAGCGGCTGCGTTTTGTGCATAATCACGAAAGCCGACCCCCTGCACCTTCCCGGTTATGACACACTGTATCTCCATCATATATAGGTAAGTATACCGACCATGATAGCAATCCGCCAGATATTGATATAATTTTAAAAACAGGTAGTATAGGGCGATCTGATTTAAAGTTAAATCAGCCGTGCGCGCGATTAGCTCAGTTGGTAGAGCAGCGCATTTACACTGCGAAGGTCGGGAGTTCGAGCCTCTCATCGCGCACAAAACTAATAACCCTCAACTTTTTGTTGAGGGTTATTAGTTTGTAAGCCAGAGGCGAGAAAAGGTTGCCAGCTACTTTATGAGACAAAGTCGAAATAAAGTAGCGACAACCTGTACGGAAACTGTAAGTTTCGAGCCTCTCATCGCGCACAAAAACCTTAGGATTCTAACCGACGTTAGCTCCGCGTACACCGTAGCCTTTAAAAGAGCCCGGATCAATGTCATCAGGTAAGTTATAAACACGTAAACTATCACCATCAATCAGCCTCCAGCCCCGACGTTCATACATAGATTTGACTTTAGGCTCATCAGACATAATCGCATCAACCAAAACTCCCGGCTTCCCTCGCTGCTCTAAAAAAGATTCTATGGTACTTAAAATCTGAGAAGCAAGACCTTGGTTTTGATAAAACGGTTCAGTGTAAATATCTGAAACTTGATAATGTGGTACCGGTTGCGCAAAATATCTAACCTCTGCCGCCGAAACAACATTTTCTCCTTTCTTAATTTCAAATTTATGATGTTTAAAAAAATTAACCGAATCTGAATGTTCGGGTTTTGTATAATCGACTTTTCTTTCAAAATTCATACACATATCTTATCACTTTCGTATTTACTGGAGATACAATACATACAAATTAGCAGCTGCTAACTTTAATTTATAAACTTTATTTTTTAATAAAGCTGTAGAAGTAGCATCTTGAACTTCACTCCCTACGAAGAAGCAGTTTGAGTAGGGATGGTAGCGGCTTCTGTGAGGTATGCGGAAGCAGGCGCCACCAGAACGATACTGATAATCCTTAAAAACCAAGGTGTGACGCCTTCTGGTTTTTTATAAGCACCATATTCCCTCACCGCTCTTTTTCTGTTATTCTGGCGCTACGACCCTGTAAGAGAAATCTTTCAGGGTCTACATTCGAAACATAAGAGTAGCCTGGCTTCCTCTCTGTTTCTCACTTGCCCCTGTAGTTAAATGGATATAACTGCGGACTTCTAAGCCGTTATTCGAGGTTCGATTCCTCGCGGGGGCACCATGCGATATGTAGGTATAGATTATGGTAGTAAACGAGTGGGTATTGCCCTGTCTGATGAAAGTGGCACTATGGCTTTCCCACACAAAGTACTTCCAAACTCCCCCACCCTGCAAAAAGAAATCGAGGCAATTATTAACAAAAATAATGTTGCCGAAATAGTCATCGGACATTCGCTTGATAAACAAAGTAAACCAAACAAAATTCAAGCCGCGATCGAAGAACTCATTATGGATCTCACCCTAGCTACAGGTCTCCCGATTCACCTGCAGCCCGAACAATTCTCGACCCAAGCCGCACTCCAAATCCAAGGGCGAAACGATATGACTGATGCCGCTGCTGCCGCCCTTATCCTTGATAGCTTTATCACTAAGAAAAAATAACATGCCAGAAATTACCTACGAACAATTTGCTGCTTTAGAAATAAAAATTGGGACTATCCTCAGTGTTGAAATAGTCGAAGGAGCAGACAAGCTTCTCAAACTCGCTGTCGATATTGGTGAAGAAAAACCCCGCCAGATTCTTTCGGGTATTCGCACCTATTTCGAGGATCCTCAAATTCTAGTCGGTCGGCAATGCCCCTTTGTTACCAACCTCGCCCCTCGAACTATCCGTGGCTTTGAAAGCCAAGGCATGATCATGGCAGCGAGTGCTGGAGAGGAAGCCTTTGCTCTCCTTCACCCATCCGTTTCACTACCAGCGGGCACTAAAGTAAAATAAGTGTACACAAAAACTCACACCCACCTGGTGTGAGTTTTTCGCTATTTATTTACCCGCTACAGCGTATACTAGTGTCATGAACGTTCTATCTGTTCTACACAACCTAGTCCCACCACCTAGCTACATCACGCTACCGAGTATTGGTGTGGATATTTCTGATACATCGATGAAATACGTCTCCTTCCTTCCTTCACTTCGCCAAAATAAAAATCGAGTCCTTGAGGCTTGGGGTGACATTGATATTCCAGCCAATTCCCTTAGTCGTGGTGATGTTATCAATCAGAAACAACTAACTGATACTCTCAGAGAATTTAAAGACCGAACGAAAGCTGACTTTATCCGCGTCTCACTTCCTGAAGAGCGTGCCTATATATTTGAAACTGAACTCAAAAGCAACGTCCCCGTTAAAGAGATTCAAAGCTTACTTGAATTCCGTCTCGAAGAAAACGTACCTATGCCGGCCCGTGATACTATTTTTGATTATGAAATTCTCCCTGCCGAGCCCAACAAAGAGTCTGTAATGAAAATTATCGTTGCCGCCTATCAGCGCGATACGATCATGAATTATTACGAAGCTTGCAAATCAGCTGACCTTACTCCGATTTCCTTTGAGGTAGAAGCACAAGCCATGGGGCGAGCAGTGATCCCGGCAGCCTCACAAGAAACGACCATGCTTATTGATTTTGGTAAGACTCGGACCGGGGTAGGAATTATCAAGCAAGGAATTCTTTTATACACTTCAACTATTGATATTGGTGGAGGACAGCTATCTGTTATGCTCCGTAAGACTCTCGGTGATGTAGCAGAATCCGAACTCACCACCATCAAAAACACACAAGGGCTTATTCGTGGCGTAGAAGATACCAAAGTCTATGACAGTCTCATTCCGACCATTTCTGTTATTAAAGATGAGATTACTGCTTGTATGCAATATTGGCACAGTAAGGCGGAAAACCGCCAAGCCAGTAAGCGTATAAAGAAGATTATTTTTTGTGGCGGTAGTGCCAACCTAAAAGGCTTACCTGAGTACATGAGTGAAGCAATTGGGGTACCCTGTCTTCGAGGAAATGTCTGGGAAAATGCCTTCCGTTCCGACATCATTGTCCCCCCTATAGAAAAGAACTATTCCTACGGCTATGCCACTGCGATCGGACTAGCAATTAACAATACGGTGTAATTATGATTAATCTAATTCCAGCAACCGCAAAAAGAAGAATCACCCTTGAATATTGGACACGGGTAGCTTCAGTTTGTCTTTTGATTTTTACACTCATTATCACTACTGGCATACTCTTACTCTTACCGGTATATGTCCGTATTAATACACAAATTAATGCGTACTCTACATCAGTAGTATCGGCCAATGAGCAAGTGAGCAAGTACGATACTTCCTCGGCCGCACTCATCAAAACTAGTCAGCAGGCGCGCCAGTTACTGGAAATTAAAAATAAAAAGCAATTTAGTGAGATCATTACCCTACTTGAATCCTTAACTGACAAACAAGTAGCCATCACCACATTTGAATTTCAACGTGACGAGACAAGCATAAAACCAATTTCTATCATCGGTACAGCCACCTCTCGGCAATCTTTGGCCGATTTCCATAAACGGTTAATCGAACAGGAATCAATTGCCGAAGCTTTCCTGCCAATCTCAAATCTAGCTCAAGATAAGGATCTTGATTTTAATGTAACAGTGACTATGAAATAAACGATTATGAACTCACGTACTAAAAAAATCTTAATTCTATCTATCTTAGCCGTCAGTATTTCAACTATGGCGTGCGTATTTCTCCTATATCAAATTAGTACTCAAGGGGAAAAACTGGAGAATTATTTAACAATTCTTAATGAGCAAAGCGCCCAGGAAGAATCGTATATCCGCATCAGTCGCCTTGTTCAAGATACTGAGGCGGATCGAAAAACCGTTGCTTCCGCCTTTTTTAAAGACGAAAGTGATAGTATCGGCTTTCTGGGCAATATCGAAAGTATAGCTACCGCAATCGGGCTAGAACTGACTACCGACGAACTTAATAAAGTCACAGCTGAGGACAAGTCCGAGTACATTATCATGACATTTACCTACCGAGGCAAGAAAGCGGTTGTCCAAGAATTTACGACGTTACTCGAGCATATGCCCTACCATTCATGGCTAGAGAGCCTGTATTTACAAGCAACCAATGAAGACATTTGGGAAGGAACTGCCACCATTCATATTACTATCGCCACACCATGATCGAAAAAAAACAAATCCAAAAAATGATCGCCGCTATTCTGAAACATAAGAATGGTCTACCCGATCATCAGATCATGCATCCATTCCGTGAATGGGTTATCAGTCTATCAGTAACCATGCTCCTCCTAGGATTGATGGTTATATCTTGTATCCGACTCTATCAACACTACAATGACTTTACCATTGATTTCGAAAATGACGAGTCGGCACTCACAACTACTATTATCTACCGTTCCGAAGAAGTAGCGGCCGGTATCAAAAACTTTGAAGCAAACAAAGCGCGCCATGAAGAAATACTCAATAACCTGGAGCGTCATAAAAGTATTCCTGTGACTGATATATCTCCTGCAGACCTACCCTCCGAGCTACAGTTAGCAAGCTCTACCGACCCTATCTCAAACCCTACCGAAGAAATTCCTACACCAGAAGTCGTTCCCCTAGCCACTACAACCGAACCACTTCCACCAATTCTAGAAGCTATTTAGTTCACTGTATATTGACAGCCCTGCAGCTGGTTTTTACAATAGTGCCGTACTAGTAGTAATAATTCATTCATCAATATGCAAGATACTGTTTCCAGTGGTCTTTCATGGCGCAAAAACATTATTTTACTTGGGGGTGTTACTGTCGTTTCAGTTATCACTTCCGGCGTTACATTTGGTCTTATTCACTACCACCTACGTGACTACCAAAAAAACTCAGCTGACACTGAAACAACGCGGGAGATCTCCACTATCGAAATAACTAACCAGACCATTCCCGATATGGTCGAGGAAGTGTCTCCTGCAGTTGTATCTATCATCATCTCAGCCGATGTACCGATCATTGAAAACTACTTTGAATCATATGATCCATTTGAAAGCTTCTTTGGTGGGGGGTTTGGTTTTTCGATTCCGAGACAACGACAAATTGGTACCGAACGTAAGGAAATTGGAGGCGGTACTGGTTTCTTCGTCTCAGCTGAGGGCCATATCGTAACCAACAAACATGTAGTTAATCAAGATGGAGTAAAGTACTCAGTAGTTACCAATGACGGTGAGGCCTATGAGGTAGAAATTCTTGCCAAGGATCCGTCTCTTGATATCGCAATCCTCAAGGTGAAGAGTAACAATAGTTTCCCCTTTCTCTCCTTTGGTGATAGTAACAAACTCCGACGCGGTGAAAGTGTAGTTGCCATTGGCAATGCTCTCGCTGAGTTCCCAAATAGTGTTTCAGTTGGGGTCATTTCTGGACTTTCACGCGATATCATTGCCGGCGATGGTCGAGGGTTTACCGAAGCCCTCGAAGGCGTTATTCAGACCGATGCCGCCATCAACCAAGGTAACTCTGGCGGTCCACTTCTCAACACGAGCGGTGAAGTCATTGGAGTAAATGTCGCCACTGCCCAAGGCAGTGAAAATATTGGCTTTGCTATTCCGTCTGCGCTCGTCACCGCAGTGTATGAGAGTGTCGCTGAACATGGTGAGATTATTAGACCATTCCTAGGTGTTCGCTATGTCCAGATTGATGAAGTGATGGCAAAGAAGAATAATCTGCCTCATGACTATGGTGTCCTTATCATCCGCGGCGAGGACCGCACCGACCTAGCAGTGCTTCCTGGTAGTGCAGCCGATAAAGCTGGCTTGGAGGAAAACGATATTATCCTCGAATTTGCTGGTACTAAACTCGATGGTACACAGAGTCTCGAACAACTCATCCGGAAACAAGACGTCGGTGATACAGTCATGCTAAAGATTATCCACGACGGTGAAGAAAAAGAAGTGAGGATCGCTCTCGATAAAGCACCAACTGAATAAAGTAGCATTTGATTATATTCTTTGGTATATTTTGCCAACTATGCTACTTACAGGATACCGGTTGATTTGGTCCAGCTTTATATAGCTAAATTATCTTACTCTACCTAACTGTAGCAGTGACAGTACTTGCATACTGTCACACTTCCACTCAACTACCTCAAAGGAGTCCTCATGACGTACTGTGCGGTTGGCACTCGCTGTGCCCTCCATCTACCAAGCCTAAACCTTGGTCTTCCCCCTACCTACAACGAAGCAGCTATCCTAGACATCCTCTGTGATCTCGGCTTCAACGTGGTACCAATTGACCTGGTTACACTCGCTCGCAGCCTTGTCGGAGTCGCGACATATCGGCTAAAGGCTGATCTTAGTGAAGCCCCGGGGGTGTTTGACTGCTCTAGTTTCACCAAGTACCTGTACGCGCAGAAAGGCATCTGGATTCCTCGCCTTTCGGTACAGCAACGGCAAATTGGCTCAGTCACCGAAAATCCGTTGCCTGGTGACCTAGTATTCACAGCTGGTCTACGTGGCTACTTTGACACTGATCCTCGTGATACAGTCGGACATGTGGGAATTGCCACTGCGGACGGAACAGTGATCCATGCCAAGAACCGCACCGCCGGAGTAGTCGAAAGTACCTTCAGTGAGTTTTACGAAAGTAACCCACGAGGTATACGAAGCCTCATTCTGCCAGGAACCATCACCCTAGAACAACGAGAGCCACGACATCTGATCGAAACCGCAGACGACTTCAGGTGGCTCGTCCTGAAGCAGGTCTACTAGTTCTTCTACCCCTCGCCTGAGGGGTTTCTATTTATTTAACGAATACCAGTCTAAATCTTTTGTGAGATACATAACCGTTGCTAATACGCCAAATAATAGTACCGAACCGAATAAGAGCGAGTACTGGTCTAGCTGGAGCAATATATATAAGTATCCATAGAGCGCTAGTAGTAACACACCGATTGAGAGAGCCCTGCGCTTCGCCTTAAGAGCACTGGCACAATAAGCTGTGATTAATGTCGTCGTGGCGATGACTGCACCGACGTAGGC
>JACCDH010237816.1_pt1 | contig 10704 bp, 10 predicted proteins | sample 7442481 | NCBI WGS metagenome assembly JACCDH01 (sample SAMN15323433, study PRJNA562643) | freshwater metagenome | isolation source: river surface water | place: USA:Blue River Watershed | collected 2017-08-15
AGCTATCAACCCAATTGATGTGCATAAGCCCATCACAAGTTTGGTGAGCCTGGAAAATACCAGTAACCGAGGTGGAGGTGCATGTTATGATTTTAGTAGTTTTTACGAAATTCAAAAGGTAGCCAAAGCCAATCATTTGGCACTCCATTTAGACGGTGCCAGGGTTTTCAATGCCATTGTCCGTAAAAAGGAAAATCCTACTGATTACGGTAAGGTCTTTGATTCTGTTTCTATCTGTTTAAGTAAAGGATTAGGCGCTCCAGTGGGAAGCGTATTGGTAGGATCCATTCCATTTATCAAAAAAGCCAGAAGATGGAGAAAAGTTCTTGGTGGTGGAATGCGTCAAGCTGGTTATTTAGCTGCTGCTGGTATTTATGCCATTGAAAATCATGTGGCGCGTTTGGCAGATGATCATCTACATGCCATTGCTTTAAAAGAAGCATTAGAATCAAAATCTTTTGTAGATCATGTATTACCAGTTGAAACCAATATTGTCATCGCAGTCATGACTGGTGCTTATACCCCTGCCGCATTTGTTCAAGCACTTAAAGAACAAAATATATTGGCCTATGTAATGACCCCTACTCAAGTTCGTTTTGTTTTACACCTTGATATTTCCCCAGATGCTTTAGCTAAAACAATTGAAACCATTCAAAAAATTAAGTAGACAAGAATAGAATTATAATTATGTTAGAAAGAATTAATCCAACTACCACACAAGCTTGGTTTGTGTTAAAAAAACATTTCGAAGAAGAAATGAACAGAAAACAAATGAAGGATTTGTTTGCGGCAGACCCGAATAGATTTGAAACTTATTCAATCAAAAAAGACGGTGTACTATTTGATTATTCAAAGAATATCATTTCTGATAAAACCATTCAATTGTTATTTCAATTAGCAAAAGAATGTGGTTTAGATAAAGCAATTGAAGCACAGTTTTCTGGAAAAGCAATTAATGAAACAGAAAACAGGGCTGTATTGCATACTGCATTAAGAAATTTCAGCGGTCAACCAGTATTGTTAGATGGTAAAGATGTAATGCCAGGCATTCAGCAAGTGTTACAACAAATGAAAACATTTTGTAACAAAATTCACCAAGGAGCACATAAAGGTTATACAGGAAAAAAAATTACAACGATTGTCAATATTGGTATTGGTGGGAGTGATTTAGGCCCTGTGATGGTGACCGAAGCTTTGAAACCTTATTGGGTAGATGGAATACAAACTTATTTTGTAAGTAATGTAGATGGTACACATATTGCTGAAACTTTAAAAAAAGTGAATGCAGAAGAAACATTATTTTTAATTGCTTCTAAAACATTTACCACTCAAGAAACCATGACCAATGCCCATACGGCAAGATCTTGGTTTTTAGAACATGCCAAAGATGAAGCCCATATAGCAACGCATTTTATTGCTTTAAGTACCAATAAAAAATTAGTGAATGCGTTTGGCATAGATAGTCAAAATATGTTTGAATTCTGGGACTGGGTTGGAGGACGCTATTCTTTATGGAGTGCTATAGGTATGTCCATCGCATTAACGATTGGATATGACAATTTTGAGGAATTATTAAAAGGCGCGCACGAAGCAGATGTTCATTTTAAATCGACACCTTTTGAAAAAAACATGCCCGTGATTATGGCATTACTAGGAATCTGGTATACCAATTTTTTTGGCGCTCAAAGTGAAGCTATCCTGCCTTATGACCAATACTTACATCGTTTTGCAGCCTATTTCCAACAAGGCAATATGGAGAGTAATGGTAAATATGTAGACCGCAATGGAACCACTGTGAATTATGCTACTGGCCCTGTCATTTGGGGCGAGCCAGGCACCAATGGACAACATGCATTTTATCAATTGATTCATCAAGGTACTTTAGTGATTCCATGTGATTTTATTGCACCAGCAAAAAGTCATAATCCAATTGGAGATCATCATGATAAATTATTGAGTAATTATTTTGCACAAACCGAAGCATTACTCAATGGGAAGTCTGAAAAAACTGTAGTCGAGGAATTAAAAGCAGCAGGTAAGTCTGAAGCCGAAATTGAAAGCTTAGCACCATTCAAAGTTTTTGCTGGTAACAAACCAACCAATTCTTTTTTAGTAGAAAAAATTACGCCTCATACATTAGGATTCTTAATTGCTTTGTATGAGCAAAAGATTTTTACACAAGGCGTGATCTGGAATATTTATAGTTTTGACCAATGGGGTGTTGAATTAGGCAAGCAATTAGCAAATCAGATATTGCCTGAATTAAGTCATAATGAACCAGTCACAGGACATGACAGTTCAACCAATGGATTAATCAATCAATACAAGCAATGGAAAGCTTAAGATTGATTGAACCAAAAGACAATGTGGCTTTGGCTGCAGTGATACGTGCTGCATTGACTGAATTTGGCGCTAATAAACCAGGTACAGTATATTATGATCCAACAACTGATCAACTATTTGAATTGTTTCAAACTGAAGGATCAATTTATTATGTTGCAGAAATAGATGGTACACTTGTTGGTGGATGTGGCATTTTTCCTACCGAAGGATTGCCCGACGACACTTGTGAATTAGTAAAATTATATTTAGCTCCAACTGCAAGAGGAACTGGTTTGGGAAAAGCATTGATGCTAAAAGCAATGGCTTGGGCAAAAGAAAATGGCTATGCACAGGTGTATCTAGAAACAATGCCGGAATTATCTAATGCGGTTACCATGTATGAAAAATTGGGCTACACTAGATTGACAAAATCATTGGGTAATTCTGGTCATGATGGTTGTAGTATCTGGATGCTAAAAACTTTATAAGTATCCTACCATCTTTATTGATCACTTACCATTTATCTACTTCCTCGCCACTTAAATTATCTCCACTAGCTTCAGTGGTATTTGTAGGTTCAATCACTTCAGTTGCTTGTGTTGGTGTAGCTTCTACTACTGTTTCTGTAGCTGCAGGATAATTATTTGGATACTGAGGTGGGTTTTCCGGATCAAACTCATGATTAAATGCATCAAAATCAAAATCAGGCATTAAATCTGTTTTAACATAATCTAAGGATTCAGTCAAGGCTTTTAAAAATTTATTAAAATCCTCTTTGTACAAGAAAATTTTAGAACGATCATATCCATTATCATCAAAGCGTTTTCTGCTTTCTGTAATGGTTAAGAAATAATCATTGCCCTTAGTGGCTCTTACGTCAAAGAAATATGTTCTTCTTTTTCCCGCACGAATTTTTGAACTAAATACACTTTCAATCTTTTTGTCGTTGTTTTCGTATTCCACAATATCATTTTTAGTTAAGAAAAATCTATGGCTAAAATATAAAATCTTTATGAAAATTTGAAATTTTGAATAAAAATTAAAAAAAAACCATTAAACCTGTGCTATTCTTGATTTTGGCTCATTTGGGTTTGGTATAATTCGGCATATAAACCCTGTTTTGCTAACAAACTTTCGTGTGTACCAGATTCAGCAATATGGCCATCCTCGATGTAAATTATGAGGTCAAAATGGAAATTAAAAAATATGCGATGTGTAATAAATAAGGCGGTTTTATCTTGCATCAGACGACTCAGATTTGCTAAAATTGTTTTTTCGGTATTGCTATCCACCGCACTCAAACAATCGTCAAAAATAAATAAATCTGGTGCTTTAATTAAAGCCCTTGCAATGGAGATTCTTTGCTTTTGACCCCCACTTAATGTGGTACCACGTTCCCCTACCATTGTCTCAAATCCTGATGGAAGTTGTTCTATTTCATTTAAAATATGAGCAGATTTAGCTGCAGCTTTAATGGTTTCGTCAGAAGATACGACTCCAAATTGAATATTGTTTTTAATTGAATCACTGAATAAAAAGACATCTTGTTGCACATAGCCAATACGTTTTCTTAAAGCCAAAGTATCAATGAATTCAATTGGTTGTCCATCTACCGACACTTCTCCAGTATTCACATGGTACATTCGATTCAACAATTGCGCAATGGAAGATTTTCCAGAACCCGTTTTTCCAAGGATCAACACTTTTTGACCTGCTTTAATTTCTAATGTAAAATTATTCAAAGCCTTAATACCAGAATGAGGATAGATAAAATCGACATTGTTGAATAGGATATCTCCTTTTATTTGATCTATTTTTTGGGTATGCTTATTTTGAATAGTTGGCTCAATTGATAAAAATTCATTCAATCTTTTTTGTGAAGCAGCTGCTCTTTGAATCATACTCGCTGTCCAACCAATGGCACTCACTGGAAAAGTCAACATGTTGATATAAATAACAAACTCTACTATCGTACCTATCTGACTTGGATCTTTAATGGCTTGTAATCCACCTAAATAAATAGTCAATAATGTACTCAGACCAATCATCAAAGCCATCGTAGGCGTATAAAAAGCTTCCACTTTCGCCAATGCAACTGCATTCTTACGGTACAATTCACTATTCGCTTTAAAGAATCCCAACATTGCTTTTTCTTGCACAAAAGATTTAATTACCCTTATGCCTGAATAAGATTCTTGCGCATTGGTCGTCAAATCTGATAATTGTCCTTGTATCTCCTCACTTTTTTTATTGATGATGCTATTAACTAAATAAATAGTGATGGCTAGAATAGGCAATGGAGAAAGAACATACAAACTCAGTCGAACATCTTTGGAAAACATATTGTACAAACAAAAACCGATCAAAGAAACTAAATTGATTAAATACATTAAAGAAGGTCCTGTGTACATTCTTACCCTACTCACATCTTCAGTAATACGACTCATTAAATCACCTGTACTATGGGTCTTATAAAATTCAGTATCGAGTGCTTGATAATGTTCGTAAACCTGATTTTTTTGATCATATTCAATATGCCTACTCATTACAATAATGGTTTGACGCATAAAAAACATAAAAACACCTCTTAAAATAGCCAAGATTAAAATGGTGACACTACAAAAAGTGATTAACCATCCAAAATTAAAATGGTTGTTTTCGCTAATCCCTGCGATTGCTTTTATAATTAAGTCATTTGAAGCACCCGTAACAGGTTTCCCTCCGGGTAGTTTTGATTGAACTAAACCAACCACATAACCAGTTATCTGAGGGGCTAAAACGGCCAAATAGTTAGTCGCAATCACCAATAGCATTCCTATAAAAAACCTGAATCTATATTTCCAGAAAAATTGATTTAAAGCAGCTAATTCTCTCACTTGGTCCTTTTTTGTAAAGATACATGGTAGTCAATTAATTAGAACCATTGAATTCATTAATAAATTGGCCATTTTTTTGCAAAATTGCATTTCCCTTCCTACATTTGCCGCGGAGAGATGGCAGAGTGGTCGATTGCGATAGTCTTGAAAACTATTGACTGTAACAGGTCCGGGGGTTCGAATCCCTCTCTCTCCGCAGAACGAAGAAAAAGAGGCTTTTAGCCTCTTTTTTTATGCCCAAATGGTTGGCATTTTCACGAAGTGAAACCTAAGGTATGAAGAAAATGAGACCCAAATCTTGATTTGAGGTCGAAAATGAATTTATACATTAGGTAAATCCGAAGGATTTAAAATGCCATTAATTGGGCATATATAATTTTTCAATAGCTCATTTTCTTAGTTCTAGCCCCCAAAAAGGATGCCGGAGTGCAACGACGGCCATCCTTTTTAGAATATATCCTAAAGTATAAACCGCAGGAAATTGGTTTTAAATTCTGGCTATGTTTAAAACAAAAATGCCAACAATATTATTTATTTATGAATGGAGGTTATTTTTTTAAACAAACGAATCAAATGAACCTATACATATACATGTACAAAAAGGAGATATAGAAGCTAAATATTGGCTGTTAATTGAAGAAATAGAAATTATAGAAGCATTTTCCTATAATTTTACACCAGCAAGTAAAAAAGAAATTAAAAAGATCATCTATCAGCATTTCGATTTAATTGTATCAGAATGGTCTAAACATTTTTTAAACAATGGAAAAGATGCCTAATATTGAATCTATAATATTCAAACAGAATTCAATGATCATTTATATTAATGGCATTGAACATTGTTTTGAACTTGATAAAGTATCTAGTAAGTTACTAAATGCTACTTCGATAGAAAGAAACGAATACCAAATTTCACCAGCAAATTATGGTATTCATTGGCCTTTAATAGACGAAGATTTATCTATAAAAAAATTATTAGAGAAATAAAAAGGCCACCAATTAGGTAGCCTTTTATATAAATATCAGAGTATACTTTATTACTGCTGAACCCCTACTCCATAAAAATTCACCGTCTTTATTAAATTATCACTTAAAAAGATAGTAGCATTTTTTGTAAAATTTCCCATTGCAGATCCATTAAATCCTAAAGTAACTGTTGTTTTTTGACCAGGTGCGATAACCTCATTTGCTTGAAATTTTGGTGTAGTGCAGCCGCAACTCACTTGAACATTGTTCAAAGTGATTGGAGCAGAACTGATATTCTCAATGGTTACATTGAATTCAGTAGGCTTCCCATAAGGGATATTCCCCATATTGTAATTGTCATTTGAAAACTTCAGAACTTTGGTTATGTCTTTTTGAACCTGTGCTTTTGCAGGAGCTGTTTGAGCAAATAAATGCGCAGAAACAGTTAATAAGAAAGCAAATAAAATGAACTTTTTCATATTTTAATAAGATTAGAATTTCATCTAAATTAAATAAATTATCTGCAACTTTAGTCTTTTTAATTAAACCAGTACTAATAAATGATTGATTTAAAAGTACTTAGCAAAGTAAAGACAGAAAAATATTTATAAAAAAAAATAATACAAATAAATGGTCTAAATTTAAAATACAATATAGCTCAATTGCATATGTTAACGCTTACTGATATTGTTAAAGATGGCATATTAGAAGTTCGATTTTCTAATAACAAAACTGCAAATAAATTTTATCAAATCATTTGCAGTAAAGGAAATATCATGCAGCAAGGAAAAATTACTGGATTTACACAGAGGGTTTGTTTATATGTAGGCAATTTGAAAAAAGGAAATTACACTTTCAAATTAGATGAAACTGAATCAAAAGAATTTATAGTGCAATAATCTTCTTGCTCATCTCTTGTTCCTTCTTTAGTCCACTTTTACTTTCATAATTAATTTTCGAATCCTGCCTGCTCCTATCATGGGCGCATGTACATCGTCTGGAAAATAAATTCCAAACTGACCAGGATGTAGTTTGAAAAAATGATCTGGTGCATCTTCAAAAAATAGCACATCTTTTTCCTTACTGTAAGTGCCTCTTGGTTCAACACAAGAGCTTCTTGATTTCCAACCCACCGTTTCCACGCCGTTAAAACAAACCTGAATATCTATATAAGTATTGTGACATTCAAAATTAGCACATGAATCCAACATACTGACTGCCTCTTCGTCGGAAATGATTGCCAAAATATTTTGGCTGTCTACTTCTTTTTTCCCAACTTGCATGCCATCAAATTTAGTATTCATAATGTATTCAAATGCTGCAGCAAATCTAGGATGCACTGATACATATTTGTTTAATTGATTTAATTCGTCTAGTATCATTATTTTTTCTTTTTGTTTTTAAACTTCGGCGCAGTCGGCGCCGAAATACCTAGTTATCGATTGCTTTGCAATCTCTAATCAATTTTTTCAATGACTAATAAATCCTCCACATCAATATTCATAGGCAACTGCCCTACTTTCACAATCGCACGCTTACCTTTAAATCCAATGACTTCGCCCACTTGATAGTTCTTCTTTAATTTAACAGTGGATCCAATTTCAATAGGTCCTGCAGCTTCCTTATACTGCTTGTCTACTTTTTTAGCCAATTTATTAATAACTATAGCATCATTCTTTTTAAATAACAAATTATACAAAGTCTTCATTACATCTTCTTTCTTATCTGACTTCTTATAATCCAATGCAATTTGTTTCAAATTGCGTTCCATCTCTTTTAAATAAGTGAACTTCTCCTCTGCTACCCTATTCTGTTCCCTTAAAAGCGCCACTTGTTGTAAATGCTTTTCTTTGTCTAATGTTTTATTCAACTCTAATTTTAAAATATCATTTTCTTTAATGAGTTTATTCAACTCCTTACGTTCCTTTTGCACCAATTGTAAATCCTGTTCGGTTCTGTTCAACAATTTATCCAACTCAAAATGATGCGTATCTACCAATTTTCTTGCACGGTTAATTAAATGCTTAGGCAATCCAATTCTTTCTGCGATCGCAAAAGTATAAGAGCTTCCTGGCTTGCCAATCACCAATTGATACAATGGTTCTAATTTCACTTCATCAAACTGCATGGCCCCATTCACAATTCCTTTGTTATGATTGGCCATCACTTTTAAATTCAGATAATGTGTCGTCACAATCCCTTGTGCATGCTTATGTGATAATTCTTCCAAAATAACTTCGGCAAATGCACCACCTAAATGTGGATCGGATCCGCTTCCAAGTTCATCAATAAAAAATAAGGTCTTCCCATTTGCATTTTCTATAAAGTACTTCATATGTGTCAAATGACTACTATAGGTACTTAATTCAAAAGCTAAATTTTGGGTGTCACCCAATTGAATGAATAATTGTTTGTAGATCCCCATTTGAGAATCAGGATGTACTGGTACCAATAAACCCGACTGCAACATTACTTGGTTGAGTCCTAATGTCTTCATGGACACTGTCTTTCCACCCGCATTGGGTCCACTGATGATCAAAATCCTTGCTTCATCATCCAATTCTATATTAACCGGTATGGTTTTTTTGCCTGAAGCTTTATTGTACATATACAACAAAGGATGGTAGGCTTGAATTAAATGCGAAGTTGCTTTATTTTCGACCACAGGCAAGTACGCATTCATATCTATTGCTAATAATGCCTTTGCTTTGATAAAATCATATAATCCCACCATTTGCAAATAGCCCATCAATAAACTGGAGTATGGCGCTAATTGAGTAGTTAATTGTCTTAAGACCCTTTGTACTTCCTTTGTCTCGTCCTGTTCTAAACTAAATAGTTCATTGTTGAGTTCAATGGTTTCCTCGGGTTCAATGAATGCGGTTTTTCGACTATCACTTTCACCATGTAAAAATCCTTTTACTTGTCGCTTGTATTCTGAAAATACTGCTACCACACGTCGACCATTGCTAAAACTTTCATCAATATCTGCCGTATAACCAGACTTAGCTAAACGACCTAATACTTTTTCAAATATGCGTCTTAGCTCCTGTCTTTTTTTGTACAATTGAGCGCGGATCTTGGCCAAGTCTTCGGAGGCATTGTCTTTGACTAAACCTCTATCATCAATGACTTCGTCAATGGATGCTATAATTGTTTTTTCAAAATAACTTTCTGCAATGACTAAATACAAATGACTATAAGCCGCTTGGCGTTCTGCATCAAACCATTTAAATAGTTGTCCAACATGATCCACCAGTTTGCGAACCAATAACCATTGCTCACCAGTTAATTGCGCACCTGGAATACCCAATAGCTTCACATCCTTCCTGATGTCTAAAATAAAATCACTTGGAAAATACTGATTGGCTTGCTTAATAAATTGATATTCCTGCGTTTGCCTTAATGAAATTTGAATATAATTTAAGTGCGTATGTATCCTCATGGCATCCACCAGCTCCTTTCCAATAGTGGATTGACAGTAATTCAGTAAGATGGTCTTGATCTTATCAAATTCTAATTGGGAAAGGGCATTTTCAGGATAAACTCTCATGGGTACAATAGCTGCAAATTTAGCTAAAAAAAACATTAACAACCTTAGAACAAATTGATCTGTGAATTGTTGTATTTTTAACTACACTATCTATATGAAAACAATCAAATACATTTCAGCCGGTTTGTTTAGCATTCTATCTTTTTTCGCATGTGCTCAAACCCCTAAAAAACAAGTAAAAATTCAAAAAATCAATATGGAAAATACCCAAACAATCACATTAGGATCTGGCTGTTTTTGGTGCACCGAAGCCGTGTATCAACGTTTAGAAGGGGTGGTTAAAGTGACTAGTGGTTATAGCGGGGGGCATGTTGATAATCCAACCTATGAGGAAGTTTGTATGAAAAACACTGGACATGCCGAGGTTTGTCAGATCGTTTTTGATACCACTAAAATTAGCTTAGACGATATCTTGTCTGTTTTTTGGAAAACGCATGACCCTACTACGCCCAATCAACAAGGCAATGATGTAGGTCCTCAATATAGATCGGCCGTATTTTACCACAATGACCAACAAAAGGAATTAGCACTAAAGTACATTAAGGAATTAGATGCTAGCAAGGCGTGGGATAAGCCAATCATTACTGAAGTGACTGCGTTCACTAAATTCTATGCTGCAGAGACTTATCACCAGAACTACTATAATAACAATACCAATCAAGGTTATTGCAGGTATGTAATTGGGCCAAAATTGGATAAATTTGAAAAAGTGTTTAAGGATAAATTAAAAAAAGAAGATGAATAAAACCCTTTTAACACTCGCAACCTTCTTGTGTAGCATTTCTATGTTTGCGCAACCCTTGATCAACGAATCCGATACTTTAAGAGGTAGTTTGAATGAAAACAGGGATTGGTTTGATATCAAAAGATATGTAATAGATGTGACCCCAAATTATGAAGCAAAATCTATTGTAGGTGTGGTCAGCTGGAAAGCCATAGCAGTGAAGCCTTCCAAGCAAATTCAAATTGATTTACAAACTCCGTTGG
>JACCDH010153097.1_pt1 | contig 10700 bp, 10 predicted proteins | sample 7442481 | NCBI WGS metagenome assembly JACCDH01 (sample SAMN15323433, study PRJNA562643) | freshwater metagenome | isolation source: river surface water | place: USA:Blue River Watershed | collected 2017-08-15
CGTTTTGCGAAAAGTAGACTACTTTTAGATGTAAAAAAAGCACTTAGATCGCTCTAAGTGCTTAATTTAACTAGGAATTCTTGGTGGTGATAGGTGGACTTGAACCACCGACCCCAGCATTATGAGTTTGTCAACAAATAAGACAAACCTAGTATTTACAAAGCTTTTCAGGCGACTAAAATCGTGTAGTACAGTATGTAGTACAGCTAATATTATCAAAAATACCAAATAAAATGCAAGCCAAACAGTTTTGGGTTGCATCTCTCCATCGCCCATTATTAGCCACTGCAACAGGCAAAAAGACTAATCTATGTTTCGTATAGTTGGTGGCACTACATCGCCGTGCCGTAGGCAAAGAGCAGCCTGAAGATTTTCAGTAAGCTAATCAGCTTTGAGCATAAAATTGTCGCCGCTTGGGCGTTTACGAGTTGGTAGATAATCAGGCAGCCATCGCAAAACCTTTGATGGGGGCTTGTCATGCCTCGCAATACACCCAAAACAATAGCTCGCACAGCCCAGCAGGAGAGAACAGCATTTGCTCAGCGGCTTAACGCAGCACTTGCGGCTGTTGATGTTCCAGCGAGTGCGACAGTTGTGCAGCGTGAATTCAACGCTCGCCACCCTCAACAGCCAGTTACTTCACATGCAGCACGCAAGTGGATTACGGGTGAATCAATACCTTCTCAGTAGCGTTTACAAATTCTATCCGCTTGGCTCAAAGTAACGCCAAATTGGTTACGCTTTGGCGATGATACAAAGGACATCGGCGGTAATGCCCTGTCAGTGGATGAGCAGATGCTTTTGGGAAGTTACCGTCGGCTGTCAGCAAGAGAGAGAAAAAAGCTGTTGGCACTGGTACAGACTGTGGCTGAGGAGCGAGGAAAGGGATAGTTGGGTGGACTGCGTTTAATCCCGTTTTTCCCAGCGACGAGGATTGGCTGGAGTTCCAGTGCGTCGTTCATACTCGAGGTCAGCTTGCCGCTGTGCTTCACCGTAACGAAGCATGGCAACGGCAATGTCATCGTCAGTGGGCTTGATGGTTTGAGCACTACGAGCTATTTGTGCTGCCAAATATTTTTGTAGCCAAGCTCGTTGCCATTGTCTCGGATACACACGAATAGGCTCGGCTGCCGCAGCAGTAGGAGGGGTATTCGACGGTAGCGGTGTCGCTGGCGTATTTGTTAATGCCTGTGCTTGAGCTTGCCGACTGATTTTAAGTACAGGACGGGCAGGCGTGGCAAATTCGTAAAAACGCATATTTGTATTTATACATAATAAAAGGATTGGTGATTTTGCTTGGTTCATTGATTAACTGAAACGAAAACCAATCTTTTTAACAAGCTCTCAAATTGCAATTCGTTGCAGAACTTCCAGTTTCTGTTCCAGTGTGTAGCCAACAGTTCCATAAAAATTAAAGTGCGATCCTCCGCTAGAGTGACCTGTAATACTCTCTGCTAATCGTGTGGGTATGTCATTGCATGCCTTCATACGATCAATCAATGCATGCCTGAACATGTGACTCCTGAAGTCAAACGGTCTAAGTGTTTTATTGATGATGGCAGAGCAACTGGTATTGCCATTATCTCTTGCATAGCTTGGCACAAACCATTTGCTCTTTTTTCGTGTTGCTATCCAATGTAGTTGCTTGGCGGCATCAAGCGACACTCCATACAACGGCACAGCTCTGATGGATGATTTGGTTTTACGATTAGACAGTGGCGTCTGGCGGATCCAGAGGTGCGGTATTTCATGTTCCAATACACAGTCTTCCAGCCGTGCGAACACAGGCTCGGATAGTCGTACCCCAGTATTTAATTGCAATAAAGCTACAAGGCAATGCGTGGAACGCCGAGTTAATAGATACGCTTTTACTGACCGTATCAATTCATCTGTGACAACAGGCATCATCCGCTTTGGCGTATCTTCGCCTTGAATTACAACACTTCGGAATGGGCTGAGACGATCGATATCCAAATAACGAAATGCAACATTCAACATTGCATTTAAGCAGCTGCATTGTTTCCGTACACTAGCTGGATGCAAGCCGCGTTTAAGTAGATGATCTCGAAATACGGTGATGTGCCAGTGCTTGAGCTTGTCAAGCTCAATGTCGCCGAACAAATTTAGAAAGTTGTTTACATTTCTTGTGGTGTCTACAACAAATCTTCTGTTTGCGGAGGCAGGACATTCTTTGATGTAAATATTGTAGGCATCACTCAAGCGATGGATGGGCTGCTTCGCATTCTTGGCAAGATGCTCGGCAATGACTCGAGCGACAAACTGTTCTTCAAACGGAATTCCGTTTACTTTGACAAGCCGTTCAATTTGGGGCTCGTTAGGATCAATAAGTTCGTTAGGCATATACGAATGGGCTGACTATCAAAGCCAGCCCTCATTTTCAATTACTTCTCAAAACCTGCTCTCAATGCACCACTTGCAGCATCAATCTGCGAATCCAGTTCACCAGCTAGCACAGCGGCTTTCAGCGAATGCAAGGCGGTTATGAGTTCTTCGCCGCTAGCCAGTTCAATTGCGTTCTTGCCCTTAGCTAGTTCCAATACCTTGCTGCCATAACGCACGGCGAGGTTCAGCTTGCCAGCATCGTTAATCCAAAACCACTCTTTCACCCGCTTTACTGCTTCCACAGTTGTACGCTCACCCGTGTGTTTATTGGTGATGGTGCGTAGCCGCTTGGGTGCGTAAATCGCTCCAGCCCGCTGTGCTTCGCAAAGCTCAATCTGCTCGTGCAGCTTGTTCGCTAGCTTGTTGCGACGCTGTACAACAGGACTAAGGCTGCGGGCTTTTTTGCTTGCTACGAGTTTGAAATTGGTTAGTGTGCTCATGTATGTGCTCCTTGTAAAAGTTGGACAGCACACATAAGTTATGAGGCTTTGAACTAGCGGACGACCAAAATCAGAAGGAGATTCCACACTTTTGTGGAGTTGCCGTCAAAATCCCACAAAAACCAATAGATTTTTATGGGGTTTTGTTTGGTTCAGCTAAATACTTGCATGCGATGCAAGAACAAAACTGAACCTGAAGTGTCACCGATAACTGAAGCAATCACTGCGTACAGGACTGAACGCTGGTTAAAGAGCATCCACATCACGCCCAAGTTTTTAGCGGATACCGACATTCCGACTGAGTTTTTGATGGCACAGCGAGAGGTAGAAACGCTGCTACGAAATTTTCCCCAATATCTCACAAAGTCCCAAAGCTACCAGTTAGTCAATTTTTTGCGTCGCTTAGAAAATCGGCGGTTACGAGAGACTATGCCTATCAGTGCTGCTCACGCAGTATTGAACATAGCTGCCAAAGTCAATCGCCAGTGCTTTCGTGACTACCGTGCATTAAAGAAGCGAGAAAAACAGCAAGATAAACCACTTGCCAACAAAGGGTAAAAACGCGGGTTGTAATATGACGGCTAATGACCCCGCACCTGCCATGTGCTGCTGTAGATGACACATGGCGACAAGGTGGAAGCCGCAGGATTGACCGTTCGGCAAATCAATGCCAAAGCGGGTTGAGAGTTTTAATACGACCGTCTCTCGTCAAATCCATCTACAGTCGTGCCCGATGGAACCAGCTAGGTTACTAGGCACGGTACGGCGGCGATGTTGCTCTGATATTTTTTAATATCCAGCACATAGCCGTCGTACGCCTCCAAAACCAGTCATATCTCTCTTGCTTCACTACTATCTCAAACAAACCAGTCTTAAATAAATCAAAAAAAGAAGGGCAGCGAGGAAAGCGAAGCTTTTTGAAGCTGCAAGCGAACGCAGTTCGCTCAACACAGCCCATTTCCGCATACAAATGTCTAATTACGAGATGGGTGCCAAGATCTATACAAAACATACTTCTGCCCAAGCACGCAGCTCAACCCTGAAGCCATGCGATTTTCGCAACCGAATACTCAAGCAGCAGCAAGCCCTAAAATAAGTAGCCCAGCTAAATCAACTGCACAGCAAGCCCTACAACGCATTCGTTTGGGCTAGTGGATATGCGGGTAGCTGGCGTGGACAAAAACAGCTTGTAGGGCTTGTACGCAGTTGCAAGTTATCCACATAAGCTGTGCATAACGGCTCAGTCTTGCAACCAAATCCACCACAAACACTTGCTAGTATCGCGGTGCAACTAAATGCAGCAGCTAGTCCTGTGATTTTCGCAACCAGTTCCCTGCGAATCTCGCAACTAATCAGCTAAATAGCAATATCAAAGCTTAACTACATAAGCTTTGGTTTTTCACGAGCCCAAAGCTAAGTCATTGAATCTTGGAAGGAATCACATTTGACACAAAACCCGCAGAAAAAGGTCGTCCACACAAAACAAAGAAATTACATTAAACGCATAGCTAACTTTTGGTTTGGAAAGCCGACTATGCCCAAGCAAGCAAAAACCCTTCAAGCACAAGAGCTACGCCGTGTGCTTGATTACATCGCCACACGCCCACATGCCTTACGCAACAGAACCATGCTGCTAGCCACACATTTGGCGGGACTTCGTGTTGGAGAAGTGGCGCATTTAAGGTACGAGGATGTGGTGGATGCAGCGGGCGTGGTGCGAGATGAAATCAGACTGGAGCCTGAGCAGACTAAAGGCAGACATGCACGCACAGTATTCGTCAACGCAAAGTTGAAGCGAGAGCTTGAGGCTTATCTCCGTGCCTATCCTCAAAGCAAACCAGAGAATCGCTTGTTCTACACACAGAAGAAGCAAGGGGATGGCTTTACTCCAAACACACTAGCTCAGCATTTTCACTACATCTATCGCCGTGCGGGCATAGAAGGTGCCAGTAGCCATTCGGGACGCAGAACCTTCATTACAACACTCGCTAGCAAGGGAGTTGGAGTGAGAGTGCTCATGAGTTTGGCTGGTCACAGGCATATTGGCACTACCCAAGCCTACATTGATGTCAATGACGATATGAAGCGTAGGGCAGTGGAGATGGTTTGATTTTTATTCTTTAACAAGCTCTGATACCTGGAGGAACAATAATTCCCTATATTCATGCGAGTCTCTTGAGAAATGTAGTCGACGATGGCAGTTGGGACAAAGTGCGACGGCATTTGAAATTGTGTCAGAACCGCCATCTGCAAGATGTCTTACATGATGAACCTCGAGGAATGGATAGTTTGAACTATCAAGAAATGGGGCAGGTTGCCTACAAGCTTCGCAAATGCCATTTGCACGGTTCAAAACCCATGCTTTTACATTTTCATCTCTACTAAAACCATCTGAGATAGTTCTGACTAAATCTGGCTTAGCGACTCCAGACGGCTTTTTCAATATCGATTTTCTTGTATCAATTAGTCTCTGAGCAGAAACTGCTATTGCGGTAAATTCTTTTTTCTCAACTCTTGCAATAATTTTCTCTATTTGCGAAACAACATTGGTTCCTACATGCTTTGCTGGTGGTAAGCCCGGTATCCAATCTCGTCCAGATAGTGTCAAAACATAAGAAATATTTTGCATACGAAATTCAAATGCGGCAGGAGTTCGACCATATTTTGAAGATAAGTTACGGTAATAATTTTTCTTTACTATCTTTTCACCAACCCTAATTTTTTCTTGCATTTCAAAATATACTTGTACTGACTCTTCAAGCTCTTCTTCTGACCAAGAATCACTCATGGCTCTACCTTTACTATTAGGTTTGAAATTCGAACTTGCTATTACATCCGAACATCTTCCTCAACAAATACTGAGTCGGCATTCTTCACAGATTTGTCAGAATTCTTAAAGCAGCTTTCTAGCAAAGGCGTTTCCCTTTTCAAACTACGCTTCCAGTTGGTTTCTCCAAAAATTTCCTCGATAAACTGATAGCTGTCAATCAGCGGTTTTGGGGCGGCAGAGTCTGATTCGCTGGGACGCATCGCTAAGATTTCATTAGCCTCAAGCAGCGAGCGGGTATACACATACAAGTTATGGTTGGTTAGGATATGCCCAGATACCGTGTGGAAAAATGCTTTACTGCCTGCCTGTGGCGTGACATTTATGTCGCTGAGTTTGAAATGCTCTGCAATGGGCGATAAAAATGGAAACTGTAAGTTAGTACTATGTTTACTATAGTCTGAGTTGACAGGACCGATATGGACTGAAATCGACCAGCTGTCCATGCGCCGCCCAAATTTAGGATATCTTGCTACCTTTTGGTATTTTCCACCAAGCTGAAAAGGGCTGGCACTATCGTAGCTAATCCGCATTTTTTCATTGCAATGCTTGCGTATACCACGCTGCATGGCTGTGAACAAAACAGCCCAGACTGGCTGTGAGACTCCCAGCATATGTATCCAGTCTTTGCCATCATCAAAAGCACCATCGTCCCGCATGATTAGCAGCATTTCAAGCAAGGTCAGAATGCCCATTTTCCCGTCAATGCCATTCTTCTTGTCGCCTTTGATACCACGCCAGCCCACGCTTCCTGCCATTGCCCAGCCATCGAACTCAAAGTCTTTTACTGCTTTCCACCACTTGATACTGTCTTTCGCATTGGTGCCTTGAATAACATTTAGCCACTTAGTATTACCTCGTCGATTGCTTTGGATGTACTTAAGATTTTCGACGCTTAATGCAATGAGCTCATCGGTAGTACACTTATGAAATGGCGTATGTGCATTTTCAGGCAGCTTTGCCCACAAAGGCATATCGATTGTCATCGCATAATCGGTATGGGTTTCAAGCCAGCTGACAATAAAGTGGCGGACATCATCAGCATACCGCCACGCACCACATACTTCAGCTCCAGTTTTGCAGTCTTTTAGATGCTGCAAAGCTTTGAATGAGCCCTTGCCAATTTGAAAGCCACCACTGTCGCCTAGTATCTTTACTCTTTCATCACGGTTGGTAACGGCACAATCTATATTCCTTAAGTCAGTGAACTGCCCAGCACTATAAAGTGCGTAGCCGTAATACCAGAGTTTGCTTTTTGGGTTGATGAAATCCAAATCACTCATCTTCAGCCCAGCAGGAAAAACCCTATTTTTTGGTGGACGCTGGGAACGAACATCTTTTGCGAACCCATGCTGTATGGATGGAAGATAGATTGCAAACTCATCCCAGCGAGGTGTTAAGTCGATACTCATACTTCACCTCTATAACCAGTAAATCCTGCTTTTTTACGCTTACCTTTATAGTCAGTGGCGGGTATTGCGATTTGGTAGTTTGCTAAATCAGTCCGAAATTCAAAATGGACTGCAGATTGGTAACCATATATGGCTAGCTGCCCAACTACATCCATATTGCATATGCCATGTAGGACGGGCATCAAATCCCGTGTAGCGACAGGCAGTTTGTGGCTCTGTGACCATCGCTCCGTTTTGCGAACATCGAATTCCTTGTTCTTGCCGAAATTTCCATTTTCACCAAAAAACTGAAAGTTCAATTTTGTCTTGCTGAAGTTTATTTGGGCGACTTTGTTTTTTGAGTGATTGTACTTTTCGCCCTCCTGTGCGAGCCAACTACTAACAAATCTAGCATGCAGAAATTCTAGCCATAGCTTATCTACATAGCCGCCCCACAACGCATCGCCAGTTATGTCATCATCAATGTCAGCCTGAAACTGGCTTATTTCCTGCAAATTGGTCACAGGATAAAAGTAAAGCGAACGCTTGCGTCCAGTTACCTTATTGACCGTTTCAAGTGTATGGCTGTACGCAAATTCATCGGTCTTTACTCTACGAATTAGGTTGTCACTATCTACACTGATAAGAGCTTGGTTGCGGGGCTGAATTATCTCGTTCTCAACAAAAGTTCTGTCATTGACTCGTAAAAAGGTATCTTCAGCAATTTGGATTGGAAAAACCTTTGGCGTTACCCGAGTTACTACGCTGCATTCAGCTCTGTTCTCACTTAACAAAATATCTTTTGTTGCATGCCTAAAAAGTAACCGTTTTGTCTGCGTCCATCGGAATTTTTCATTGTTAGCATCGGCTACACTAAAAGAGTCTTGCATTGCAAATCGATACTTCTCCATTGCAACAGGAATGCTTTGGGTGGTAATTATTTCAGTCAGCAATCGAAGCGATGCTGGCAAATCGTCTTTGCCAATCTTGTAGCTAGCAATGATTAAATCTTCCACCAAACCACTTTCGCTTGTAGTGGCTAGAACGGAATACTTGGTTTTAGAGTTTGGTGATTTGCGAAGTAGGGCAACGGTGTATCCGTCAGTTGTTGTGGGAATTGGTGCTGTAGAGTCTATGTTTAGAATAGATGTCGCTTTTGTTGCGAAGTAAGCTTTACCAAATTCAAGGTGCTTTTCTCGTACTTTAGCCTCATCTAAAATCTGCTGGCGTCCCTTTTTGTTTGAGCGTCTGTGTTCTTTTATGCTCGCAAAATCAGCAGCTGCATATTTGTCCGCACCAATAAACGCTCTTATTCCGCCTGCGCCGTCGATTAGGTTATAAAGTTTTTGCTGAGCGGCAGTTTTATAGGCAGCTTTGTTTTGTGTGTATTCCTTATCTAACTCTCGAAGCACATAACTCCACTGTTGTAACTTTGGAGCATTTTTAGTTGTCCAATCTAAATTCCAAATTAGACGAATTATTCGTGTAAATTTTTCATTGTTATCCCGATCGTTTACCGCAAGTCCATTCTCTCGATAAACTTCGTCGAGAAAATTATCAATTTTCTTTGCCTCAAGCCACCACAAGTATGTCCCAACTAATGCCTTATACAGATAGTCTCTGCTTCGTTGATACGCAGCTGTACCCTCTGCTGCGACACCTTTTAGTTCATCTAGCTTAGTCAGTAATTCTTGTTTTGTGGTCATTGGCATCTTCTCCATTGGCTGCTGCTTCCGTCTGGTGTGCTTTATTAGTGTTAGTGTCTTTAATAAGTTTATTTCTCCGCCTATCGCTCTGAATCATTGCTATGTTGTGCTCACCTGTGAGTTTGCTTGCATAGTGCCTATCTATCATTTCAGGGCTTGTACGGGCATTTCTTGCCAGCGTCAATAAATCCATTCCCTCGCCATACATCAAGCGATACATGATGCAACTATGTCGCAAGCTGTATAAACTTCTTTCCTGTTCTAAATTGCCAGTCCTTAATCCAGTCAGGTGTAGCAAAACATCAAATTGCCGCTGTATCAGTTTGAGTGCATGGTCTCGGTTGCTGTGGTACTGCGGCATGAACACATAATTGTCTGGTGCTGCAAGTGTCGGCAACTGTTGTTTGGCTTTCTTTGCAGCGTTTTCAGCTTTCTTGATTGCCTTTTGCTCACGCTGTGTCAGCCGTACCGTTTGTATTGGATTTTTTAGTAATTTCTTTGCTGCTCGTTCCTGTCGCTTGCGTTCCTTTTCTTCAAACTCTTTTGCCTGTTGAGCCAAGTGCTTTTGCAGCTTAATCTCTTCCTTCTTGTAGTGTCTTGTGAGTCGCTCATACACTCGTACAGCTCGGTCCAAAGTAACAATTGGATTGTCGTGCCCTTTTGTTGCTGGTAGTCGCAGCCGCAAGTAAGTGTGTCCTTCCCTCGTATCCTTTTCTACATGCTTGTGCTGCATGGTTTTGATATCGGACGGACGAATAAAGCTGTTTGTCATAAAAACAATCATGTCATACAGCTCATGCTCAAACCTGACACGATGAATTACACGCCCAGTCGCTACAGTACGCTCTAAAGCATATACCGTTTTTTCCTCTCCGCTTTCCTCGTCTATAACTTTTCTTATTTCGTAAACTTTTCCTCGCAACTGTCTAGCCAGTTTCCGTAAGTCTCTGTATTGATGCACGGTGAAGTAATCACGAGGATTGTCCACAACACCAACGACAGGAAACGGTGGCATTGCCTTTATGTATTCAGCACGATGTGCATAGATGAGCACTTTGCGTACCAGATGCATGTATATGCGTATGGTGTTTACGCTAAGCTTCTCAGGCAGACTGCTGAGATAGTTTAGAAAGCCCTGCAAAGCAAAGTAGTTGATTTGACTTAGCTCGGCATGTTTGAAGTGAGGCAGGATGTGTTTTTCAAAACGATATTCACTAAGTTTTGCGGTAACAGGATTTAACGCACCTCTTTTTACCTGTGCGTTTTGGTCAGCGTAGATAGCCTCCACACATTCCGCAAACTTGTCTGCTCGCCCAACGCTCAATCCAGTTTGGATGCGGTGATTGATTTCGTCGTAGAGCTTTTTAGCAAATTTGAAAGCCTCAGCTTTGTTTTCAGTTTTGGTGCTGCGGCGTACCGTTTTGCCAGCGTAGTACCGTGCCCACCAATACGGGCTTGCCTCGCTTTTGTATATAACCAGCTTGTTGGGATAGCCAGGCACAGGCGTGATGCTGCTGGGGATGGGCACGGTTTTGTGCTTGTCCCGTTGTGCTGCGGTTTTAGGAGCAGTTTTTGATGCCATACCTGTACTTTACGGGCTTTTGGCAAGAATTCCTAGCAAGCAAAAAGGCACGCATTTATGCGGTGTATACCAAACATAGATGGCTAAAACGAGGCAAAAACCAAAGGATGTGAGAAAGGGTAAGGGGTGCAAAACGAGCGAAAAGTAGTACACTAAAAACTGTACTACTTTTGGGCGTAAAAAAAGCGCCCACTTACCGTAAGACGCTTTTATTTACTAAGGAATCTTGGTGGTGATAGGTGGACTTGAACCACCGACCCCAGCATTATGAGTGCTGTGCTCTAACCAACTGAGCTATATCACCGCGAAGCCGGCGATTATGGCTTCGGACCGCCCCGATGTCAACCCAGC
>JACCDH010637488.1_pt1 | contig 10696 bp, 6 predicted proteins | sample 7442481 | NCBI WGS metagenome assembly JACCDH01 (sample SAMN15323433, study PRJNA562643) | freshwater metagenome | isolation source: river surface water | place: USA:Blue River Watershed | collected 2017-08-15
CAGGGCGCGGGCGGCAGCAGCCTTCGACAATTCGGTTTCTTTGACGATTGCTTCAATCAGTTCAGTCTTGTTCATTCAGTTTCTCCTTGGTATTGAATTGGTATTTTGAAAATCAAGCTTCAGCAGCCTCGCCCAGCTTGGCGGTGACTGCGCGCTTTCCCAATTTTCTCACTGCGGCAATAGCGGCTAACTGGCTGGCTCGGGGCTTTGTTTTGCCCGTTTCCCAGTGATACACGCTCTGGGCCGAGACGCCCAGCAGCTTGCCCATCTCAGCAGCGCTGATGTTCAGTTTTTTTCGCAATGCTGCAAAGCCCGCAACGCGGAATCGACGTGAGGTACCGGAGTCCTCCCCTGCATTTTCTACAGGCTTCGCACGGGCTACGCCCTTGCCTTGCTTCTTGATCTGGGTTTCCAGTCCAGCAACACGGCGCTTGAGCGCAGCAATTTCGCTGCGGTACTGTGCCGACGCCTTCTTCAAGGCCTGGGTTTCAGCGCGGACTTCCTTCTTGGCGAGTCGGCTGATTTCGCTTTTGAGTTGGTTGGCAAAGGTGGACATTTGGAGCTCCTCGGCCGAGATGGTAAGGGAGGAATATGTGATCAAATCAAAAACGTCAGCCGCAGTTACACAAGATAGCCCGGGTTCGACGAGGGATCTGCCGGTTGTCGTCGATACACTCAGCTTCAAGTCTCGCGAGAAGTCATTGGCCTATGCCACACGCTCAGAATCCTTTTTCCAGAAGCACGAACTTCAGCGTGTCAGCGAAGGCCTTTGCCCTTTGGACGGGCTGATGCAGATCCTCTGCCTATGCTTTACGAACATGTCTCGTTCCTCAACCACGGGGACTGCGAAAAAATTTTGGCTTATGACCTGGCGCTTATGTCGAAATTTAGGTAACCTGTCGGCTTGCCGACAGCTACCCTTGAACCTCTGAAATGAGCCTGAAATTTATCGATCTTTTTGCCGGATGTGGTGGGCTTTCGCTAGGCCTGATGCAGGCCGGTCACAAAGGAGTGTTTGCGGTCGAGAAAACCGGACACGCGTTCTCGACGCTAAGTAAAAACCTTATAGAAAGGGAGCAGGACGAGTTCAAGTTCGACTGGCCCGAATCGATCCCCCGTCGAAACCATGACATCATCGAACTACTTGCCAGTCACGAGAATACGCTACTGGCGCTGCGGGGACAAGTCGATCTGGTAGCGGGCGGCCCACCCTGCCAAGGCTTCTCGGTTTATGGTAACCGCAAGCCTACTGACCTGCGCAACTCGCTTTATAAAAAGTACCTTAAGGTAGTGGAGCTCGTCCAGCCGAGAGTCGTTCTGCTTGAGAACGTGGAAGGCATTGACATGCCTTTCATCCAGAAGCGGGCCAACAGTCCGCCCAAGATTATCCAGACAACGGCTGCGCTGATCAAGAAAAAACTTAAGGCCATGGGGTATGGCTCGGTCGCTTTTAGGCTGTGCTCGTCAGCATACGGCGTGCCTCAGGTACGGCCAAGGTTCTTCATCATCGCGATGCGCGGCGCCTCAAAGCGGACGCTTCAGCTGGCAACAAATCCAGAGTTCCTTGAATCCGAGCGCATCGCTCACATGTCTGTGCTCGGATTGAATGAGGCAGCCATGACAACTGTCCGGCAGGCCATTTCGGACCTAGAGATTACCGGCAAGATGCAATTACCAAGCCCTGACACGAAAGGGTTTCAGCAGGCTGAATACACAGGCCCGATAACTCCATATCAAGTCTCGATGCGGTTTGGGATGACCCCGCTGCAGGAACCGAACTCCATGCGACTGCCTCGGCACGGCGACAAGACCATCGCCAAATTTAAGCTCCTGCAGGAGAAAGGTATGCCGGGCTACAAAATCAGTGATGAATTGCGCAAGGAACTGGGTACGTCCAAGTTCCGCATCCATTGGCTCAATGGTGACAAACCTGCGCCAACCATAACGACATTGCCCGACGACTTCATCCACTACAACGAGCCGCGAATACTGACTGTTCGGGAGTTCGCGCGGCTGCAATCGTTCCCCGACTGGTTTGAGTTCCATGGCAAATACACGACTGGAGGCGAGCTCCGCAAGGTCGACTGCCCTCGGTACACCCAGATCGGTAACGCGGTGCCACCACGCCTCGCAATGTTTCTTGGTCGCTACTTGGCATCGCTAGTCGAGCAAGACGATCAGTTCAAGGCCGAAGAAGAGGCCGAACAGGTACAACCGCTAGCCGCCTGAGTCGTCAAAGACTCCGGTCGCAGTAATTAGCATAAAGCAGCGACCTACTGGCATACTCTAAGGAAAGAACAACTCTCCCCTCCGGGCATACAGGGATGGCAATTACCCGAAAACTGCATTTCAGCACGCACGCCGAGTTGAAAAACGTCATTGGTCAGGACCTGATCAACGATGACAACATCGCCATTATTGAGCTTGTCAAGAATGGCATCGATGCTGGTGCGCGGCGGATCAAGCTAAGTTTCGTAGACCAACTGGTGGCTGGGTATCCTTCGACAGGGCCGGCGATTCTGCTTGAAGATGATGGATCGGGCATGTCTACAGACGATGTGCAGTACAAGTGGCTCAATATCGCCTACTCGGAAAAAAAGGAACAGCAGGTCAAAGGCCGTGTACTTGCCGGTAACAAGGGCGTTGGGCGCTTTGCTTGTGACCGTCTTGGAACCAAGCTGGACATGTATACGCAGCGCAAGGGTGAGGCATTGCTGCATGTCGAAGTTGACTGGACCGCCTTCGAGGGCAAGAGAAAGGTCGAGGATTCCATCCAAAAAATAGACATCCTTCTCAGGGAGACGACGCCCGAGCAGATGAATGAGAAGGTGGGGCAATCACTTCGTTCAAAGGGAACGCTGCTTGCCATCACTGGCCTGCGGCGGTTATGGGACAGGGAGCAACTTTTGTCGCTGAAGCGAAACCTGCAGCGCTTCGTGAACCCGATTGCTGCGTTCGACAAGGGCAGCGTTGAGATCGTGATTGACGCGCCCGAGCAGCGGGACGAGGACATCAACGCTGAGGAACATGATCAGGTCAACGGACCGGTCGCGAATCAGGTATTCGAGAAGCTCAAGTTCAAGACTACCTATATCCATGCCGCCCTTGATTCCACCGGGACGATACTTACAACCGAACTCTTCCACGAGGGGCAGCGGGTATACAGGCTGGTAGAGGAGCGAAAGGACTTCCAGCTGCTGAAGGGTGCGGATGTGCTGCTGCACTACATGAACCCGTATAAGAAGGCGTACTTCAAGCGAGAGACTGGTCTGCATCTCGTCGACTTCGGCTCAATCATGCTTTTTGTCAAGGGATATCGAGTCCCGCCCTACGGGGACCGCGGCAACGATTGGCTTGGCGTCGACAACCGGAAGGCTCAAGCAACCGCCCGGAACCTTGGCGCGCGCGAGCTGCTTGGCATCATCAGCGTCCGCGGCACCGACCTGCGAATCGTCTCTAACCGGGAAGGAGTTGTGAAGGACCGTGCGTTCGTCAGCCTTACCAGCCGTGAAGGATTGTTTTTCTCCGCGCTCACCCGTCTTGAGCGCTTCGTCGTCGATGGCTTGAGGTGGGATAGCGTGCCTGAGCATGTGCGCCGCAGCCTACAGGCTGGCAAGATGCCGGGTGAAGCCGACATGCCAGCCGGAGAGATCTATGACGAGTCGCAAGAACTGAAGCGCAGGCGCATAGCGATGGACGTGCTGCGGATCGTTGGTGCCGCGCCTTCAACAACCAAGCAACTTGAGATCGATGCCGATATCCTCGAAGCGTTGTCACGGGAGCGCGAGCAGGACGTCCAGGAACTCCTCCAGAAGTTTGGAGCATTTGATGCCACCGCCATGGGGCAAGACGCCCGGCTAGCTCTTGGCAAGGTGCAGCTCGAGTTCGAGCGGCAAAAGGAGGAGTTAGAGAAATCACGCATGGACGCCAGCCGCAAGGAGCGGCAGGTCCAGCGGCTCAAGACAGTCGCCCGGGGGTACGCCGAAAAAACCATCAATCTTGAGCGTCAGGTTAAGACCCAGCAGTCTGAGGTCATGTTCTCCAGGCTAGATTCAACGACGGACAGAGAGCAACTGCTGCTGCTCCATCATCAGGCGGGTCTCTACTCTCAAACTGCACAGAACTACCTGACGAAGGCCATCAAGGAGATCCGCCGGGGAGACGCCGACAAGGTCGCGGAATTGATGGCCAAAGCTTTGAACTCGACTACCAAGGCAGTGAAGGTTAGCAACTTCGCGACGAAGGCCAACTTCCGTACCAAGACGGGCGACCTGACTGCAGACATCGTGCAGTACGTCCGCGAGTACCTCCTGAACGTAGCGAAGGATGGGAGCGCGCAAAATCTGCGATTGAGCTTCACCGGAGACATAGCGACGACCTTCCCGATGCGATTCAAGCCGATCGATATCGCGGTCGTCATTGACAACATTGCATTCAACAGCGAGAAGTTCGGAGCGACCCGCTTGAATGTCGATGTCGCGCGCGTCAGCAATAACGAACTGCGTTTCGAATTCGTGGATGACGGCGAAGGTTTATCGCCGGAAGTTCAGCCCCCGGATAAGGTATTCGAGCGTGGCGTTACGACGACGAAGGGCTCAGGGCTCGGCCTCTACCATGTGCGCGAAACGCTCAAGGAAATGCGCGGTAGTACCATCCATCTAAAGGAAGGGGAGGAAGCCGGTTTCGGTCTGGTGATCCGGCTATTCAAATGAATCTGACATACAACGTTCTCTGGATCGAAAACGAAAAAGACTTTATCGAGAGTTTCGATATCGACGACTTGAAAGAGTACGTCGAGGAGCAGGGCTTTGACCTCAAGTTGGAATACCGGATGTCTCCCGAAGAAATCCGAGCTGAGGTTGACGGTTCATTGTTCGACTTACTGATAATTGATTACAACATCGCCGATAGCGACGGTGAGAATTCCGCTCTACATGGCAGCGACGTCATCCGGCAGATCCGCGACCAAAACTGCCTCACAGAAGTGATTTTCTATTCGGCAAGTGGCGTGTCCAAGCTCAGGCAAGAAGCTGCTGATCGCGGGTTAGAAGGAGTCTTCTACTCTGGTCGCCCGACTGAGCAGCTGCTCAGAAAGATCAAGGATGTCTTCAACTTGACTGTGCGAAAAGTAGTGGATGTCGAGAATATGCGAGGTATCGTCATGGCCGGGGTGGCGGATCTCGACCATCTAGTTACGGATGTGATCCGCGCCGTGCACAACAGCTTAGAGGCTGGCGAACAAGTGAGTTTGTGCAAGCGCTTGCTCGACAAGATGCGTCCTGTGGTGAAGGGACTCAAAGTGCTCGTCAAAGAGCAAGACCACGCTCACTTTGCCGAAGTAGAGACACTCATCGACACAATCGTCCAACTCGATCCAGTCGATTTCGAGACGCTAGTAAAGTCGAGATCATTTGACAGCCACAAGCGTGTGGATATGGCGATTAGCCTGTGCAAGGAGCATAAGCATCTTCAGAAGCACAAGGACGAGATCAGCAGCATCAAGGACTTGCTGCATTGGAGGAACGCGCTCGCCCATCAAAGGCCCAAGAAACTCGAAAATGGTGATCTGTTGTTCGAGCCTCGACAAGGCAACGAGGAGGCATTCAACGAAGAGCGTACGAGACAGTTGAGGCAGCAACTGCGTTTGCAGCGTTATGCATTGATGGGCATGCTTGCCTCACTGGGGAAGGACTGATCTTGGTCGATAGCGGCCTGACGAACTCAGGAGATTGGTTCATGATGACTGGTAAAAGCCGTCACTGATTCACCGCTGCACTGCGGTGACATCAACGACCGGTTTCGAGAGAACTGCAGTCATCCTGTGTGGCTGGCAGCCGACCGCGCCAATAACTCGCGGCTGAAAGTCAGCTGCTCGAACCACTGAATTCACTCTCTCGACCCAACTGCGACATTCTCTGTGTTGGATTGGGTGCTCAAGAACGGTCGCCAATCCATTTGGCCTCGGTCGGTCACGGTCTTTTGAGGCCTTCAGGTCTGGACGCCGCCAGGCGCATCCTTAGAAGATACCTCTCGCCGATTGATACCCGAACGTAGACTAGCGACGAGAGGAAGGTAACGGCGGATGTCTTCCAGATTCTTGAAATAGTAGTAGTCGTCGGCGCTTCCTGCCTTCTCCGCCTTCAATAAGAGAAGCTCAGCTTCCTTCAACAGGCCGATGGCATCACGCGCGTATGGAGCCTTCTTAGCTTGATAGAACCGAGCGATACCCATGCGAAGATTGCACAGCATTTGAGGCTTACCGTTCTTAATGGCTTCATTCATTGCGGAATCTCCGGCCGGAATGTTTCCAAGCCGATAATGAATGAGGCCAAGCGTGATTTGCGCATCGCCACTCTTCGGATCGAGCTTTGTTGCTTCCACTGCAAATGGAAGTGCCTCGGGAAGCTTTTGGAGGATGTGCGACAGGAACCATGCGTACCTGTCCTTCAGCGCCGCATTCATCGGCTCTTCAAGCAATGCAAGCTTAAAGCTCTCGTCAGCGCCGTCGAAATCGCGACGGTCGACAGCAATCTTTGCTGACTTGGCATACTGGCTCCGGAACGCATCTGCTACGCGGTCCCGAACATATGCCTTCTCGAGATGCTCCCGATGCAATGCCTGCTTGTCGACTTTCCCTGCGACCCGCTTGATTTCGTCTCGGCCAGCCGCATCAACCCTTTGGAGCTGCTTAAGAAAAAACTGCTTGGCCAATTCTACGATTTCCACATCGTATGTTGCGCCACGGTCTGTCGTAGTAACAAAGTACGTTTCGTCCAGTCCGGACTGGAAATCGACGTGCTGCAATCCAACCTCCTGGCAGGCATCACCTACGCATCGGCCATCGATTGGACATGCCAGCGAAACGAGGATGAGAAAGACCTTTCGCCGAGGTTCATCAATGCGCATCCACGCGTCTTGATATAAGAATTCCAGCAACTCGTCGCTCGTCTTTCTCAGGATTTGCTCAAGTGCCCCGTCAATACCGCTTCCAGAACGTGCGATGTACTTGACTAAGGTGTCAATCAACAACGGTTTGTTGGTTAGCTGAGAACAGACCTGACGTAGTCGCGGGTCGCCAGCTTGATTGATTGCGACAGCGGCGTACTCGTTTCCAAGGCGCCGCATCAATCGAAGAGCCTCAGCGTCAGTGAGTCCTGCCACTTGAATGCCTGTGGCAGGGAGGAACTCGCGCCGCCTGGAAGTTATCAAGATTCGCCCCACCTTTTTGCCCGCCTTCTTGAAGAAGTCAGAGAGCTCTTCGACCTTTTCGGGCGAAGTGGCGAGAGTCTCGGTGTTGTCCAACACTAAGAGCACGTCATCGCGCTTGAATTTCTGTTCGGCGAGTTCGCCCGCGACTTTATCAATTAGTGCGGCACCCGATACCTGATACCACTTCTTTTCGATTACGGGATAAAGACACAGGAGAAGTTCTCGAATGCTGTCTTCCATTGCATCGGAGACACCCTTAAAATGCACCAAGCCGTCGGATGTCCAGCGAGTCATCTTCGAACTGTAGTAGCTAATAACGCTCGGGAACTTTCCATCGATCTCGATCTCTCCTTCGAGCAGGCGATTTAGGAACTCGAGGGCAAGCGTTGTCTTACCAAATCCCCCATCTCCATAAATCAGACAAAACCGCGTGTCCTCGTCTCCCATCCACTCCTGGAGCGTGTCGAGCTCTTTAGTTCGCCCTTCAAACGTATCAGTCTGGCGGACTGGAACGTTGTAGTAGACGGATTGGACGCGGTCGCCAACTTCAACGTCTTTCAAGCCGAAGCGCAAAGAACCGAGTTCCAACCCGACATTGAAAACCGTATGCGGCGGCAAATCAAGCGTGACCTCATCGGAAACGTCCACGTTTAGAAATTGACCGTTGAGCTTCCAAATCCCTTTCCGAGGCGTAATTCCGCTAACCACAATGACTCTGCCGGCGTAAATTAGTGGCGTTACCAGATTGAATTCGGAATCGCCGAGCGAAACTCGGAGTTTCGCTCCGTCAATAACGGGTAGTGCGCAGGAGAACAAACGTATCGCGCGCTCAGCAAGGTCAATGAGCTTGGGCGTCCAGAGCTGCGCATCTGCGCGCGATAGAACGCCGTGCGCTGGTTTTTTATTACGAAATTGAACCCAAGTATTTAGGTCTTTTGAAAAGCACTGGTAAGCGCCTTCTGTGACCTCAAACCAGCCAACCATGAAATTCTTCGTGGCGTGACTGCGAATCGAGGGAATGGTGACTTCGAGAATTTCGCCATAAAGACCTTCCGACGGCTGCGCAAACCGAGGAACCAACTGCGTCAAGTTTGCTTCAGCCGGCGAGAACGGCGTGAGCTCTCGAATCGCCTCAATCGAAACAATTGAGAGTGCCTGCATGAGGGAGCGAAACACGGCACTCAGGTAGGTCAGACGCTCAACGTCTGTGGCGAGGGCCTTTGCGATGGAAACCTCTTGCTCGTAGATGTGCTTCATGCTGTGTCGATGTTGGATGAAATCATTCTTACCATTAGAACGGATTTTCACCCCCTTACGCGACAGATGAAAAGTGCGGTCTCAAATTTGAAGTGCAACAGCCGCCCACATCAATGCGCAGTGGAGGCATTACGTTGAGGGTCGGCAGCCAGTATCGAGGCAAAGACGTGCCATGGCGAGTACCAGGCGTGTGTGGCGCGGGGCCTGCCTTGGCCTCAGTGATGCTGGCGGCTGGTGCGCCCTCCGGGGTGCAAATCAGTCGTACTTCCGCTTTGGATCGGGAATGCCTGAACAGCCAGCGTCGGACCGGTCGTTCATGTTCGCTCAAGCGCGGATCGTAAGTGCGGCATGTCGTGTGTCTGGTATCGGGAGTGCAGCGGTCGTAGAAGCCACTCACTTTTCAATGACGGGTATTGCTCGCCCCAGCCATGAAGGCTTTTTACCGCAAGTGGCTCAGGTCAGCATGAACCAGTCTTTTAATTTTTACTTCTTATCAGTAGTGTCCCAACGTTCTCACATCAGGACTTCGTAAGTTAATGATTTGCTTGCAAATTTCGGCATTCCAGTCTGGTCTCGATTTGAACGTCGAAGGTCAGACTTATGGCCTTTTGCGCAGTTGCGCGAAGGGCCGGTATGCACCAAGGCAAGCTCGTGTTTTCTCAGCTCATGGCCTATCTGCCCATGAGCACCTTTCGCCGGTGTGTGGCCGAGCATCGCGGCGACCACAAGGTCAAGGACTTTTCGTGTCTGGATCAGTTCTTCGCCATGGCCTTCGCGCAATTGACTTACCGCGAGTCCTTGCGCGACATCGAAGTCAACTTGCGGGCACAAGCCAAGCGGCTGTACCACATGGGGTTTCGTTGTCAGACGATTTCGCGCAACACACTGGCCAATGCGAACGCCACACGACCCTGGCAAATCTATGCGGACTTTGCCCAGCATCTGATTGGCATGGCCAGGCCGCTGTATGCCAAGGAACCCTTGGGTATCGACCTGGATGCGACTGTCTACGCATTCGACGCCAGCACCATCGACTTGTGTCTGTCGCTGCATCCATGGGCGCCGTTTCGTTCCACCAAAGCGGCCATCAAACTGCACACGCTGCTGGACCTGCATGGATCCATCCCCAGCTTCATTCACATCACCGACGGCAAGACCCACGAGGTCAATGTGCTGGACGACTTGGTGATCGAAGCCGGAGCTTTCTACCTGATGGATCGCGGCTATCTGGACTTCAGCAGGCTGTATGTCATTCACCAAGCCCAGGCGTTCTTCGTGACGCGTGCCAAGAGCAACACTCAGTTCAGGCGGCGCTACTCCAATCCCGTGGACCGCAGCACCACCAGTTTCGTCTGCGATCAGATCGGCGTGCTTACGGTGTACTACTCCAGCAAGGACTATCCGGCAGCTTTGCGCCGGGTGGTGGCCAAGGACGAAACCGGCAAGCGTGTCACGTTTTTGACCAACAACTTCGCATTGAAGCCAGAGCTCATTGCCGACTTGTATCGACAACGTTGGAAGGTCGAGTTGTTCTTCAAATGGATCAAGCAGCACCTGCGCATCAAGGCGTTTCTGGGCACCAGCGAGAACGCCGTGAAGACGCAAATCTGGATCGCGGTGTGCACCTATGTGCTGATCGCCATTACAAAGAAACGTCTGCATCTTGAGCATCACAGCCTTTACGAAATCCTACAAATCCTGAGCCTGACCATGTTTGAACAAACCCCAATAAATCAACTACTTACACCACCCTCAACGAATTCGGACCCTAGTTTCGAGCCTCAACAGCTCGTTCTCCTCTGAAAAACGTTGGGACACTACTGACTACTTATGATTAATAACCAGACGTCTAATTTTTCGAACTGGTCAAGCATGACAACCAAAACTCAAATCAAACTCCCAGTCCAGAACCCGCATGAATCCTAGACTTCTCTCTTGGATACGACCAAGAGAAAACAGAGAAAGAGAGAGATTTCGGCAGAAAAAAAGCGCCTATTCCTGAATTCCTGGACATTCACGACCAAGAGACTTTTTTAATATTGGCGCCAATACTGGGCCTCAGCGCGATGCACGAACGGCGTAGAGAGCAGTTCGCGGGTGATAAATGGTAGCGGGTGACGGGCCGCCAACCAACTTTCTATTCACGCTCAATCATGCTAGGTAGCGCTAGAGAGTGAAGCCGACCTTCAAGATGAAGAAGCAAAAGGAATGGGTTGTAAGGGAAAAGTCC
>JACCDH011078904.1_pt1 | contig 10696 bp, 10 predicted proteins | sample 7442481 | NCBI WGS metagenome assembly JACCDH01 (sample SAMN15323433, study PRJNA562643) | freshwater metagenome | isolation source: river surface water | place: USA:Blue River Watershed | collected 2017-08-15
GAACAGGTCCTGCTCGGACACCTCGCCCCCGGCCAGCAGCTGCTCCAGCGCCTGCGCGGCCTGCGACGCCAGCCGCAGGGCCTGGCGCTTGCGCACCGTGTGCTCGCATGCCACGTCGTGCGCGGCCAGCCCGCCGAGCAGGCGCTCCAGGCTCTCGCCCACCTCGCGCGCCGCCATGCCGGCCTGGTCGCCCAGCGCGGACATGCCCGCGGACAGCTGCTGGGCCTGGTCCGCCAGCGCCAGCGCCCCATGGGCCGCGCCCTCGGAGGCCACCTGCGCGCCCTGGAGCCGGTCCGTCACCACCGACACGCCGGAAATCGCCTCCCCCACCTCGCCCAGCGTGGCCTGCACCTGGGCGGTGGTGGCCTCGGTGGTCTGCGCCGTCTGCAGCACGGCGGCGACAGCCTGCTCATTGAGCACGATGATCCCGCCCACCTGCCGCTTGATCTCCTTGGCATGGGCGGAGGCCTCGTCGGACAGCTTGCGCACCTCGGTGGCGACCACGGCAAAGCCCCGGCCGCTTTCGCCGGCATGGGCGGCCTCGATGGTGGCGTTGAGCGCCAGCAGGCGCGTCTGCACCGCGATCTTCTCGATGGTGGCCGCGGCGGCCTCCACCGAGCGGATGGCCGTGGCCAGCTCGGACACGCGCCCGCTGGCCTCGCGCGAGCCCGCCAGCACGTCGGACAGGTCGTCGCCGATGCGCGCGAGGCGCTGCGAACAGTTCTGTGCGGCGGTCAGGGTCTGCAAGGCTGCTGCGGCGGCGGTTTCCACGGCCGCCGCGGCCTCGCGCGAGGAGGCCGCCGAGGCGTTGACGCCCTCGGCTGCCTGCGCGCTGTCACGGGCCGATCCGTGGGCTTGCGTGGCCGAGCGCGCGGAGGCAAAGGACGCGCGGGACAAGGCGGGGGCCGCCTGCCGGATCAGGTCTATCACCGCGGCGGCGGATTGCACGTCACGCCGGGCGCGCACCAGGGCACGGGCCAGCCAGGCCGCCGGCAAGACGCCCACGCCCGCCGCCAGCAGGCGGGCATCGCCGGTGGCGGCATAGGCAGCCGTCGGCAGGGCCACGGCGCACACGAGGGCGGCGGCGGCCGCGGCGCGGTCAAGGGCAGGGTGCATCAGGCGTTCTCCAGCAGGGCAGTCGCCGCGCTTGGGGATGGCGCGGGCATTGCGCAGTCTTTCGGCAGCCCGCCGGCAAACCTGAGACGGGCTTCTCCGGGGTTGGTCGCCCGCCCAGCGCGCGCCGGTGCGCAGGGCGGCATCACCCTGCCCGGCCGCTGCCTGGGCCACGGCCTGGACGGTGCTTGCCAGGTCCGTGAGGAACAGCGGCAGAATTGCTCGTACAGCTCGAAGCTGCCACCCAGTTGCTCGATGGCAGCCGCGCGGTCCAGTAGCTCGGGGCCGGCGCTGGCTGATGGGCAAGGCATCGAAACGCCCCATCCTGGGCCCCCAGCAGGCCCAGTCCCGTGCCGCCGAACCGGCGCGTGGTCGAGGCTTCCGCCTGGCCGAAGTCCTGGAACAGGCGCTGCAGGTCGTGCGCGGGGATGCCGATGCCGGTGTCGGTGACGGAAAAGGCCCAGGTGACGCTGGCGTCCTGGCGCTCGACGAGGGCGATGCGGCCGGGGCGGTATTTACGCTGCGCATGCCCCCGGTGGCTGTGGCTGCCTGAACGGCGGCACGCCGCGGGGACAGCCCGCGACACCCTCAAGCACGCGCCCGTCAAAACACGACTTGATAGTCGAAGGGGGGTGGCATAGATCCACAAATAATACTTAGGAAGTATTTATATATTCCGAACTTTTCACTCGGCTATTCGCATGCCAGACTGAACGCGTCGCAACCAATAGATCGCAAAAGGAAAACGACAAAAACTGCGTCATAAAGTGACATTGATAATCAAATTACATATGATTTGATGACGTTGCGCCAGTAACCAATTCCGGTGGGCACCCTGGCCAGCCACTCAAGACGCGATGACGGACAACCAAAGAGGGATGACTCTGATCGAGGTGATGGTGGTCATTGCCATCGTGGGACTCCTCACATCGATTGCTTATCCCCGCCTGGGGGACTACTTGCGAAAGACCAGGCGCACGGATGCCCACGCGGGCCTGCAGGCGGCGATGCTGGGGCAGGAAAAGCACCGGATAAACAACCCCACCTACGCCGACACGGCGGCGATGCTGGACCCGGCCGCAAATCCAGCCTTCGCGCGTGTGTGCGTCATTTCCGCCGGTCGGTGCCTGAGCCCGGAAGGCCATTACGAGATCCAGGCGAGCAACGCTACGGCCGGGACCTTCCGACTGACGGCGACTGCGCTGGGCGCACAAGCCAACGACACGGCCTGCACGACGATCTGGGTGGAGCAGACGGCCACGCAACTGAGTTACGGCGCCGGGACGACCTCACCCTCCCCCTGCTGGGCCCGATGACGAGGAAACGCCCGATGCGCGCGCGCGGACTCACCCTGGTCGAACTGATGGTGGTGGTCGCGGTGCTAGCCGTCGGCGCGACGCTGGCGGGCCCCAGCTTCATCGAGAGCCTGGAGCGCTCCCGGCTGAAGGAGAAGGCCGGCGCTATCGTCGATGTGCTGGAATTCGCCAAGTCCGAGGGTTTCAAGCGCAGCAACGTGACCACGACGTTCACGCCGGCCATTGGCATGACGCCTTGGCGCGTGACGGCCGCCGTCATGGACGGCACGACCACGATCGAAGCCAAGTCGGTGGAGGGCGCGGCAGGCAGTGTCTCGATGCAGGCTCCCGCAGCTACCCGCACCCTTGCGATCGACTTCCGGGGGTTGGCGACCGGCTTCGTCAGCACCGGCATGTGCGTCGACACGGACACCAACTGCGTCGAACTGCGATCGACTTCCGGCAAATACGGGCTGCGCGTGGGCATCAACCCGGTCGGGCACATCCACCTGTGCGCCAAGGGCGCACCGTTCGGGGGGTACCGGGCATGCTGAAGCCGCAGCGGGGCGTGAGCCTGGTCGAATTGATGGTCGGCCTGGCCATCTCGCTGGTGCTGGTGGCAGCGGCCGTGACCGTCTATGCGCGGGCCATCCAGGGCAGTGCCACGTCCGGGAACCTGGTGCAATTGAACCAGGCGATGCGGTCGATCATGAACGTGATGGAGTTCGACATCCGCCGCGCGGGCTACTCCGCCAGCGCCGCCGCCGGCACCCCCAACAACACCTTCAGCACGCGCTCGGCCACGGGAACTGATCTCTATATCAGCTCGACCAACCCGCCCACCGCGGTCAATGACTGCATCCTTTACAGCTTCGACCTGGACAGCGATGGCGTGTTCGCGGCCAACAAGCGCGAGATCTTCGGATTCCGCTACAACCGGGCAACCCGCCAGGTTGAGGTCCTGAACCAGAGCCCGACGACGGCTGGTAAGGTGCCGGCCGACTGGACCTCCCAGTCATGTGCCGACCCGAACCTGGAATGGCAGGCCCTGAACCTGCCGGACATCGTGCAGGTCACGGCGCTGAGCTTCTCCACGGAAGGCTCGCAGTGCCTGGCCTTCGCTCCGGAAACCTTCACCCCTAGCAACGCCGCCACGTTCGCGCGATGGACGCTGTCGGGCGCGAATACCGCCGCGGCGTGCGATCTCGATGCAGGGGGCGCACCCGTGGGGACGTACACGGCCCCCACGGGGACCACGTTCCCCCTGGCCAGCACGCTCAAGGCGCGGGTCGAGGTTCGCCAGGTCCTCGTGCGGATGGTGGCGCAGCATGCCCGCGACGCCACGCTCTCGCGCACGCTGACGCATGTCATTCGGGTCCGCAACGACAGGGCCGTCTGAGGAAGCCAAACGCCATGCCCCAGCGCCCCCCGATGCCGCAGCCGCACCGCCGCCCGCGAGGAATCGTGGTTCTCCACGTCACGCTGGTGCTGGTGCTCTTGTCGAGCCTGGCCGTCTTCTATGCCGGGCGCAACTCGATCAACGAACAGCGCGTCTCAGGTAACGAACTGCGTACCCAACACGCCTATAACGCCGCCATGTCCGGCCTGGACTACGCAGCGGCCTACATGAACGATGGGCAGGATGTCCTCAACTTCCCTGCGGGCGTTGCGCTGTCGGCCTCGCCGAACAGCCGCTACCAGGTGAAGTTCTGCAGTCCTACCATCGCATCGAGCCCACCGGCCTGCCCCTCCTCGTCCTCGGGAACGCTGGCCTGCACGCCGCCCAACGCGGCCCTCGAGGAGGACAAGGCACCGTTGGTGTTGTCCTGTGGCTGGAGCGACGACGACCGCGCCGTGGTGCAGATGGTGGAGTTGGTGGCCGGTGGCCCCACGCTCAGTTCTGAGCTCAACATGCCCGTGGTCACGGCCGGCACCAACAACATGCTCACCGGCGGTGGTTCCATCCTGAACTTCCACAACGACCTGACGGTGTGGTCTGGCGGCGGCGTGCCGACGCAGAGCGCGACCGGCAAGACCTTCGTCCGGGACTTGGTGGCCGCGCCCTCTGCGGACCCGTCCATCGACTTCCGCAATGTGGGCACCAGCCCATCGTGCAACAACCCGCCGCAGTACTACCGCTGCAGCAGCAGCGGCACGGGACTGGGGCCCGACGTGATCGCCAACGACACCTCGCTGTCCACGCTGACCAATAGCCAGTTCTTCCAGGCGTTCATGGGATCGAGCCTCGAGAGTTACCGGGATACGATCGCCAAGTACAAGGTGGACCTCAACGGCACCTTGCCGGACAACCAGCAGGACTCGGCATCCCTGAGCAGCATCACCGGCAAGACCGACACCTCGATCTGGGTGGAAGGCAGCGTCACCAGCAGCATCGGCAACATCGGGACCGCCGACAAGCCCGTGGTGCTGGTGATCAACGGCGACTGGGACGTGTCCGGATCGCCGGTAATCCATGGTGTGGTGTTCGTGAACGGGACCATCACCGGCACAGGCAGCCCCACCATCTATGGCGCGATGCTGTCCCGGCAAGTGACCCTCAACGGCAATGCGAAGGTGGTCTACGACCCGAACGCCATCAAGCGCTCGGTCACTCAGGGCAAGGCCACCTTCGTACCTGGAACATGGCGGGACTGGAGACGATGAGCCGCGTACAGACAACACCGAGCCGGCGGCGCGCCCGCGGGTTCCTGGTCATCGAGGCGCTGGTGGCGCTGCTGGTGCTGACGACCGGCCTTCTGGGCCTGACGACGCTGTACTCGCATGTCACGAGCGCCGCCGCCGAAGCCAAGTCGCGATCCGAAGCCATGGCACAGGCGCAGTCGCTGCTCGACACATTGCGGAACAACGTGCTCGAATCCCAGTACAACGCCAACCTGGCTGACGGCTCCTACTCCGATACGCTGGCCGCCGGGACCTACAGCACCAGCTACACGCGCAACTGGCGCATCTCCCAGGCTGGAACCGGCCTGGACAACAAGCTGGTGGAGGTGGAAGTGTCCTGGACCGACCGGGCCGGCAACACCCAGCGCGTCCAGTTGAACGCGATCCTCGGCTGGAACGACCCGGCCCGCGGGCTGATGACGCAGTACCGGCTGCAGCAGCTGGTGCCCAAGCCCAAAGGGGATGCCGAGCGCAAGCAAGGCACCTACCGTCCGGGCGATGCCGTGACGCTGACCCCGCCGACGGCGGGCCAGTCCACCGTCCTGCAAAGGGCTGACAACAATGCCCCCCTGCTCGGACTCAAGCCCAAGGCGGACGGGTCGGCGCAGAACTTCATCACGATCAACGGCCGCGTCTACATCGACCAGTCCGCCACCCGCATGCCGGCATCGACGGACATCTACGTGCGCCTGTCCAGCGAGGGGCTGTGCGTGTTTGACAACCGGTCCAGCGCAATGACCAACTACCCGGCAACCGGCAGCCCGGTCTACCGGTATTTCAGCTACACCTGCTATGTGGGACCGGGCTGGTACGGCAATGTGGGGGTGGAGATCCAGGAGACCTCCTCCCTGCCCACCATCTGCGTGGGCGACCCCTCGTTCACCAATGCCACGTTCTCGGCAACGCCGGCATCCACCGAAGCCTCCTTCCGCAGCTACCGGGGCTTCAGGGCCCTCACCACGACCACCAACGGCGTCAGCAGCACGGTCTATATCAACACGGGCGCAGCCTCCTCCACGACGGTGTACACCTACGGGGACGACGGCTCGCCCAGTACCGCGATCCCGACGCGCACCGCCAAGGCGGGCATGCCCCGGCCGTCCGATTACTCAGGCACCTACCAGATCGGGCAGGACTCCACGGACAACTACTTCCGCCAGGACTTCCTCATCACACGGGTCACGGGCAACTCGTCCTGCCAGCAGAAGATGCTCGTGGCCCCTGCGGCTTTCCAGTACAACGCCGGCAGGAACTTCTGCATCAGCCCTGACAACTCGACGGAACCGGACCAGTGCCCCACGGTCTGGCCAGGCCAGACCGTGGGGACCTGCCCGGTCACGGTCTCCGGCTCGTTCAACCCCACCGTCTCGAATCCGACGATCTCCATGTCCTGCACGACGAGCACGGGCGCCAGCTGCGCATGTTCGGTCCTGGCGGGTGTGGCCGGCTACAGCTGCACGACGACGGGCGGAAATTCACCCACGATGACCATCACGGCCCTGGCCACCACACGCGGCAACAACCGGCAGACGGAATCCTGCGTGAGGACGACAGGACCACTGGCCTGCGGCCCGACGACAGGGTTCAACATCGAGACCAGCACCAGCTCTTGCACGATCAATTAAGCGCGCGCCGAACGTCGAGAAAAAGAAAAAGCCCGGAGACCTTTCGGAATCCGGGCTTCTTGTTGGTAGGCGCGATTGGACTCGAACCAACGACCCCCACCATGTCAAGGTGGTGCTCTAACCAGCTGAGCTACGCGCCTGTGTTTGTTCGAGAAGCGAGATTGTAGCAGGGTTTTCGCTGGTTCCCGGACAGCATGAAGAAACTTGCATGCAAGCCAGTCGCGCGTGCTGCAGCGGCCCGCATCAGGCCTCGCGCGCATGCGCCAGGATGCGGTCCTTGAGTTCGGCCATCGATGGGTCCTCGAGGATCACGGAGCGGCACCACAGGTAGATGTCGCGGTGGAACGGGGGCGCGTCCACCGGCAGTTCCACCAGCGCGTACGCGGGGCCCAGGATCCGCAGCGGGAACTTCGGCAGCACCGACAGGTGCCGTCCTTGCGACAGCACCCCCAGCAGGATGTGACTCTCCCCCATGACGCTCATCACGGGCCGCACCCGCGTGATCCCCGCCTGCCGCAGCATGTCGCGCACGTTCTGCTGGAACGGCGAGGTGCTGCCCAGGGTGATCCAGTCGATGCCATCGCCGCCGCTGGCCGTCCAGGCCTTGTTTCCGGCCAAGGGATGCGAGCGGCCACAGTACACACCGATCTCATCGCGCACCAGCAGGAAACGCTCCACGCCCGGCGGCGGCTTGTCCAGCCAGGACGGCGCGATCACGAAGTCGTACCGGCCGTCCACCAGCTGGTCCAGCAAGAGGTGGGGCCGGTCACTCCCGACCGACAAGGCATGGCGCGCCTGCTGGCGGTCCAAGGCCGCCAACAGGCCAGGCATCAGCGCCGCCCCCACCAGGGGCCCCGTGCCCAGGCGGACCGTCTGCACGAAGCCGCTGCGGTGTCGGGAGCAGGCCTCGTCCGCGTCGCGCATGCGCCGGGCAATCGCCCGCCCCTCGCGCGCCAGCACCTCGCCCAGCGCCGTGCTTCGCACACCGAAGCGGCTGCGCTCGAACAACTGCCCGCCCGCGCGTGACTCCAGCGCCTGCATGTTGTGCGTGAGGGTGGGCTGGGTCAGGTGCAGGACCTGGCTGGCCTTGCTCAGGGAGCCGCATTCCAGGATGGTGGCCAGCTGGACGAGGTGACGCGGATCCATAGAAAAACCCAAATCGAAATATCCAAGATTCAATTTTACAAATGGATTGTCCTTGGGTACCGTCCTCATGATGAAGCCAAACATCATCTACATCGTGGCCGACGACCTCGGGTTCGCGGACCTCGGTTGCTATGGCGGGCGGCAGGCGCAGTTCGGCGAGGTGTCGCCCCACCTGGACGCGCTGGCGGCCGGGGGGCTGCGCCTGACCCAGGGGTACGCCAACTCCCCGGTGTGCTCCCCCACCCGGTTCGCACTGATCACCATGCGTTACCAGTACCGCCTGCGCGGTGGCATGGAGGAACCGATCAACAGCCGCAGCAAGGGCAACCCCAGGCTGGGCCTGCCGCCGGAGATCCCCACCCTGCCCTCGCTGCTGCGGCAGCAGGGCTATGCCACCGCCCTGGTGGGCAAGTGGCACCTGGGCTACCCGCCCCACTTCGGCCCGCTGCGCTCCGGCTACGACGAGTTCTACGGGATCATGGCCGGCGGGGTGGACTACTTCTCGCACTGCTCGGGCAAGGGTGACCATGATCTGTTCCAGGGCGAGGACGAACACCACGAGGTCGGCTACCTGACCGACCTGCTGTCGCAGCGCGCGGTGGACTTCGTGAACCGACGGGCCGATGCGGCCCGCGATGGCCAGCCGTTTTTCCTGAGCCTGCACTACACGGCGCCGCACTGGCCGTGGGAGACGCGCGACGACGCGCACCTGGCCCAGGAGGTGAAGGACAACCTGTTCCACCTGCACGGCGGCAACGTCGAGACCTACCGGCGCATGATCCACCACATGGACGAAGGCATCGGCCGGCTGGTGCAGGCGCTGCGTGCGCAGGGCCTGCTGGAGGACACCCTGATCGTGTTCACCAGCGACAACGGCGGCGAGCGTTTTTCCGACAACTGGCCCCTGGTGGGCGGCAAGATGGACCTGACCGAGGGCGGCATCCGCGTGCCCTGGATCGCGCACTGGCCGCGCGCCATTCCCGCAGGCCGCACCAGCACGCAGCACTGCATGACCATGGACTGGTCGGCCACGCTGCTGGAGGTGGGCGGCGCGCAGCCGGACACCCGCTACCCGATCGACGGCATCTCCCTGGCGCGCGTGCTGCGCGACCCGCAGGACACCTTCGAACGGCCCCTGTACTGGCGGATGAACCACAGGCAGCAACGCGCGCTGCGAGATGGGCCCTGGAAGTACCTGCAGGTCGACGGCCACGAGTACCTGTTCAACCTCGACCAGGACGAGCGCGAGCGCGCCAACCTCGCCCCGCGCGAGCCCGAACGCCTGGCGCGCATGCGCGCGCAGTGGCTGCAATGGAGCACCACGGTCCCGGAGATTCCCGAGGACGCCACCGTCAGCCTGGGCTATGGTGCCAAGGACATGCCACAGCGCTGAACCGGATTTCCACACGCACAAAGGAGACAAGCCCATGTTCAAGACCCGCCGCCTGCGCGCCCTGGCCCTGCTGGCGCCCCTGGCCACGTTGTCAGCCCTGGCACCGTCGGCCCAGGCCCAGGCCTGGCCCGACAAGCCGATCCGCATGATCGTGCCGCTGCCCCCGGGTGGCCCCAGCGACATCGTGCTGCGCGGTGCGGCGCCGGGCGTGCTGCAGGCGCTCAAGCAGCCACTGGTGATCGACAACAAGCCCGGGGCCAACGGCAACATCGGCGCCACCGAGGCCGCCCGCGCCGTACCCGACGGCTACACCTGGCTGTGGACCACGGACACCACCTTCACCGTCAACCCCCATGTCTACGCGAAGATGCCCTTCGCCCAGGGCGACCTGCAGCCGGTGATGCGCGCCAGCGTGTTCAGCCAGACCCTGGTGTGCAACCCCAAGGTGGGCGTGAAGACCGTGGCGGAGTTCGTCCGCAAGGCCAAGGAGACAAAACTCAGCTATGCCTCCGGCGGCGCAGGCTCGCCCGGCCACCTGACGACGGAACTGTTCGAATCAGCGGCGGGCATCCAGATGACGCATGTGCCGTACCGGGGCCCGGCTCCCGCCGTGCAGGACATGCTGGGCGGCCAGGTCGACTGCGGCTTTCTGGCCGGGCCGACCGTACTGCCGCATGTGCGCGCAGGCAAGCTGGTGGCGCTGGCGGTCTCGGGCGCGAAACGCTCGCCGCTGCTGCCCGAGGTGCCCACGGTGGCCGAGTCCGGGTACCCGAGGTTCGATGCCTCCTTCTCGCTGGTGCTGCTGGCGCCCAAAGGCGTTCCGGCCGCAACGGTGCAGAAGATGCATGAGGCCTTGTCCGTCGCGCTCAAGACGCCGGAGATGGCGGAGAAACTGGCCCAGTCCGACCAGAGCGTGGCCGCCGACAGCCCCGCCGAGACCGCTACCCGCCTCGCGCAGGATGCGCAGCGCTGGGGCGAGGTGGCGCGCCGCATCAACCTGCGGCTCGACTGAGCCCCGCAACCCGTGCGTCGGCGCCTCAGCGCCGGCGCACCGAGCGCACGCCCCCCACTTCCCGCACCAGCGACAGCACCTTGTTCAGGCGGGTGGAGTCGGCCACTTCCACGGTGAAGGTCATGAAGGCCGAACCCTTGACCGATTGCGTCTGCACACCGATGACGTTCATCTTCTCCTTGGCGAAGACCTCGGAGATGTCGCGCAGCAGGCCCTGGCGGTCCGCCGCCTCGACCGAGACATCCACCGGGTAGACCGCGGCGCCATCGGCCCGCGGCCGGCCCCATTGCACGTCGATCACGCGCTCCGGGCTGCGGGCGGCCATCTCGCGGAAGTTGCTGCAGTCCTCGCGGTGGATGCTCACGCCCATCACAGTTTCTCAAAGCCAGACCAGCAGTGGCAGCAGTGCAGTACAGGGCATTTATCTGAA
>JACCDH011359116.1_pt1 | contig 10693 bp, 7 predicted proteins | sample 7442481 | NCBI WGS metagenome assembly JACCDH01 (sample SAMN15323433, study PRJNA562643) | freshwater metagenome | isolation source: river surface water | place: USA:Blue River Watershed | collected 2017-08-15
CACAAATAAAAATGGCAGTTTTATCTAAAATTAGACAACGTTCATTCTTCTTAATTGTAATTATTGCATTAGCATTATTTTCATTTGTATTAGCAGATGTAATCAAGAGTGGAACTTTTGGAAGTAGCGCAAATAGTGTAGGTTCTGTTAACGGAACAGACATTTCCGCACAAGAATTCATGCAGCAAGTTGCAATGATTGAAAAGCAAGGTCAAGGAATGAGTAATACACAAGCAATTAATACTGCTTGGGATCAAAAAGTAAGAACTATTATTCTTGGAGAAGAATTTGAGAAATTGGGTCTTGCAATTGGCAACGAACAGTTAATCAACGTAATCAAACAAAATCCAAATTTTGCTCAAAACCAACAGTTTTTAAATGCTGCAGGTCAGTTTGACGAAAATAAATTCAAAGAATACATCAAGTCTTTAAAAAACGCGCCAAACCAAGAACAATGGTTGCAATGGAAAGATTTTGAAAAAAATATTGAAACCTATGCTGTGGAGCAAATGTATAACACTATGATTAAATCGGGTGTTGTAACAACTAAAGCAGAAGGTAAATTCTCATACCAAATGGAAGCTACTAAAGCTGATTTTGATTATGTAACGGTTGCTTTTTCAACGGTTAACGATGATCAAGTTAAGGTAACTGATGCTGAAATTGTTGAATTTATGAAGAAAAATCCTAAAAAATATAAATCAGACAACACAAGAAGTATTGATTTTATTTTAGTGGAAAATAAGCCATCTAAAGAAGATGAAGCAGCAATGTTAGAATCGATAACTAGTGTTTTAACAGGAAAAGTAGTTTACAACGAACAAACCAAAAAGAATGATACATTACCTGGTTTTAGAGCGGTTTCAAATGTAGGAGAGTTTGTAAATGCAAATTCTGATATCAAGTTTGATTCAACCTATTTAGCTAAAAAAGATTTACCAATTGATTATCAAGAACAATTATTTAATTTACCAGCTGGAGCTGTTTTTGGGCCTTATGTGCACAATGGACACCAATGTTTATCAAGAATGATTGGTAGAAAAGCAAATGCAACTGCAAAAGCAAGTCACATTTTATTAGCTTATAAAGGTGCAGAACGCTCATCGGCTACTAGAACAAAAGAAGAAGCACAAAAATTAGCTAACGATTTATTAGCACAAGCTAAAGCAAATCCAGGCAATTTTGCCATGTTAGCGATTACAAATTCAGATGATCCAGGGTCAAAAAATAATGGCGGGGAATATGATAATATTGCACCAGGTCAAATGACACCAAAATTTAACGATTTCGTATTTAATAATCCTGTTGGGACAATGGGCGTGGTAGAAACAGAATTTGGTTTCCACGTAATGAAAGTTTCAGGTAAAAATGATGCAGTTTTATTAGGAACAATTGCTCAAAAAATTCAAGCTTCTGACGCTACTATTGATGCTGCTTATACAAAAGCAAGTCAATTAGAGTCGGGTGCATTAGAAAATAAAGACTTTGCTGCAGTAGCTAAAAAAGCAGGTTTAGTAGCTACTCCTGCAACGAATATCAAAGCGTATGACGAGTATGTTCAAGGTTTAGGTGCTCAAAGAGAAATGGTGCGTTGGAGTTTTAATGAAGATACTGAAGTAGGATCAATCAAACGTTTTGAAGTACCTCAAGGATTTGTAGTTGCTAAATTAAAAGACATCAATGATTCTGGTTTACTGCCTTTAGATATTGCAAAACAATCTGTAGAACCAATCCTTAAAAATCAGAAAAAAGCTGAAATCATTAAGAAGAAAATGAGTGGAAGTTCGTTGGAAGCGGTTTCAAAAGCATCTGGAGCTTCAGTTTTAACTGCAACGGGTGTTACTGTTAAAAATCCAATCATCCCTAATGTAGGTATGGAATCTAAAGTTGTTGGAAAAGCATTTGGATTAGCCGCAGGAAAAACTTCAGAAATTATAGAAGGAACTAGTGGTATGTTTATGATTAGAACTAAGAATGTTGTTAAAGCACCTGCAGTTTCTGATTATACAACTTATATCAACCAAGAGAAATCTCAAAATCAATCTTACGCTTCATCAAAAGCGTATACAGCTATAAAAGATAAAGCAGATATTAAAGATAATAGAGCAAATTTCTAATAGTTGTTCTTAAAAAAACAAAAGGCTATCTAAATTCAGATAGCCTTTTTTATTTGATTTGTTTGATGACATAAGTAACGATGCCCCAAATAATAAATTCATTATGTGGTGCTATTTGAATGGGTGCATAATTTGAATTTTCGGGCATTAAAAAAACAGCTTCGTCTGTTTTTTTAATTCTCTTAACGGTAAATTCACCATCGATAAAGCAAACTGCAACGGCATTATTTCTTGGTTCAAGACTTCTATCAATTACTAAAATATCGCCATCGTCAATTCCTGCTCCTGTCATCGAATTTCCGCTTGCTTTGGCATAAAAAGTTGCTTCTTTGTTCTTAATCAACAGATGATCTAAACTTACTTTTGATTCTTCAAAATCAGCTGCAGGCGATGGAAATCCTGCTTTAATTTCACTTGAAATAAATGTGGTTTGAACAGCACTTTCAAAATCGGGAACAAAAAAAGTTATTTTTGGATTTATTGGCATTTTACTTCTAATAATTCGTTACAATTTGTAGTATATCGATTGGATAAATGGTTCTGTTTCATTTTCCAAGTACGTTTTAAATCTTGCGAAGCCAATCTAAGTTTTCGTTCGCCCGTTTTTGCCTGAACCAAATCCATAACTTCCATGAGTTTTTGATACTTTGGATTCTCTTCATTAAAAAGCTTATATTGTCGTTGAGAAGAAGGCATAATCTCTGAAACTATAATACCGGCTTTTTTGTAAGCAGTTCCGTCTTGATATAAATCTTTCAACATAGAAATCGCTATTTGACTAATTGAAAAGGAAGTATTAGAGGGAAATGGTAACGTTTGCATACGATAAAAGCTATACTTTTCACCGTTGGCATTAAATGGATCTTTTCGTAAATATAAAGTAACGGTATTGCAACACGAATTTTGCTTACGCAACTTCTCGGAACAAACACTTGCAAACGTAACTATGCGCTCTTTGAGTTCGTTAAAATTAGAAATATCTTTCTCGAAACTTCGTGTAACCGCAATATTTTTCTTGGCTTTAGGCTCTTCCATTTCTAAAACCGATTTGCCTTCTAATTCATACTTCAAACGCATACCTACAACGCCCATTTCTTTCCGAATAAAAGCTTCGTTATGCGGAAGTGTAAAATCATAAGCCGTGTTGATGTTTTTAGCTTGCATTTTTTTTGTAAGACGGAAACCAATACCCCAAACATCTTCAATTTTAGTCCATTTTAAGGCTTTGATTCGTTTTTCTTCGGTATCGATAACATAGACTCCATTAGTGCGTTCTGGAAATTTTTTAGCAATTTTGTTCGCTACTTTTGAGAGTGCTTTGGTAGGTGCAAATCCGATTCCGATTGGAATACTCAACCATTTCAAAATTCTGTGTTGGATTGCTGCACCATACGCATTAAAATCGGGAATAGTCATCCCTGAAAAATTCAAAAAAGCTTCGTCAATGCTATACACTTCAACATTTGGTGTATAATTTTCCAAGATTTTCATCACTCTATGACTCAAATCACCATACAGCGCATAATTGGAAGAAAAAACGCGAATATCATGTTGTTTTATCAAATCGCGAACTTGAAATTCGGGCGCGCCCATGGGAATTCCTAATGCTTTAGCTTCATTACTGCGCGAAATAATACAACCATCATTATTAGACAATACCACAACAGGTTTGCCATTTAATTGAGGTTGGAAAACACGTTCACACGAAACGTAAAAGTTGTTACAATCGACTAAAGCATACATTTTGTAAAGTTACTCTAACTTTTACAAAAAGAAAACGAGTCAATTGTTAATGTTAATAAAAAAAGGCAACAGCCGAAGCTATTGAGTTTGATACTTTTTATTTAGATAATTTATTTAATCATTCAACTTCAAAACTGCCATAAACGCTTCTTGCGGAATTTCTACATTTCCTACTTGGCGCATGCGTTTTTTACCTTTTTTCTGTTTTTCTAAAAGTTTACGTTTACGCGAGATATCACCACCATAACATTTTGCAGTTACGTCTTTACGGAGTGCTTTAATGGTTTCACGGGCAATAATTTTTGCTCCAATAGCCGCTTGAATAGGAATATCAAATTGCTGTCTTGGAATTAATTCACGCAATTTTTCACACATCTTTTTACCAATGTTGTAGGCGTTATCTTCATGAATTAATGCCGATAGTGCATCAACGGATTGTGCGTTTAACAACACGTCTAATTTTACTAACTTTGACGTACGCATTCCTATCGGATGATAGTCAAAAGAGGCATATCCTTTAGAAACGGTTTTTAATCGGTCATAAAAATCAAATACAATTTCCGCTAGCGGCATATCAAAATTCAATTCCACTCGCTCTGTAGTTAAATACGTTTGATTGGTAATCAATCCACGTTTTTCAATACATAGACTCATTACGTTACCCACAAAATCGGCTTTAGTAATGATCGTTGCTTTGATATAAGGTTCTTCAACTCTATCTAAACGAGAAGGTTCTGGCAAATCGGAAGGGTTGTTCACAATCATTGCAACTTCGGGTTCTTTTTTAGTATACGCTAAATAAGAAACGTTAGGCACCGTCGTAATTACCGTCATGTTAAATTCACGTTCTAAACGCTCTTGAATGATTTCCATGTGTAACATTCCTAAGAATCCACAACGGAAACCAAATCCTAAGGCAGCCGAACTTTCTGCAGTAAATACTAATGAAGCATCGTTCAACTGTAATTTTTCCATAGAAGCACGCAAGTCTTCATAATCTTCAGTGTCCACCGGATATATTCCTGCAAATACCATTGGTTTTACATCTTCAAAACCATGAATCATATTGGTAGTTGGCGTTTTTGCATCGGTTACGGTGTCTCCAACTTTTACTTCTTTTGCTTCTTTTATTCCCGAAATTAAATAGCCTACATCTCCTGTTGAAATCACGTCTTTTGGTACTTGATTTAATTTCAAAGTTCCTACTTCGTCGGCAAAATATTCATTGCCTGTTGCCATGAATTTAATTTTTTGCCCTTTTCTCATTTCGCCGTTTTTTACACGGAAAATTACTTCAATGCCACGAAATGGATTATAGTGTGAATCAAAGATTAAGGCCTGAAGTGGTTCATCTACATTTCCTTTTGGAGCTGGAATTTTTTCAATAATAGCTGCCAAAATATTTTCAACACCAAATCCTGTTTTCCCCGAAGCATGAATAATATCTTCTAATTTACAACCTAATAAATCAATAATATCGTCGCTAACTTCTTCAGGATTAGCACTTGGTAAATCTACTTTGTTTAAAACGGGAATAATTTCCAAATCGTTTTCTAACGCCAAATATAAATTTGAAATCGTTTGTGCCTGAATACTTTGTGCCGCATCGACAATCAACAAAGCCCCTTCACAAGCGGCAATAGAACGAGAAACTTCATATGAGAAATCCACGTGACCGGGTGTGTCAATTAAATTCAAAACATATTTTTCACCTTTGTAGGTGTATTCCATTTGAATCGCGTGACTTTTTATGGTAATACCACGTTCGCGTTCTAAGTCCATGTTATCTAATAACTGTGCTTTTTCTTCGCGAGCGGTTACGGTTTGTGTTGCGCCTAATAAACGATCTGCCAACGTACTTTTTCCGTGGTCAATGTGTGCAATAATGCAAAAATTTCTAATGTTTTTCATCTTCGTCTTCTGTCCTTTATTTTAGCGAAAGCTAGGCATTTAGACTGCAAATATAAACCAAAGATTTGATTTATTAGACTGAAACTAGTAGTTGAATCGATAAAAATTCAAAAATCTTCAATCGAAAATCTTCAATCAAAAATCTTGTCGTATTTTTGCAAAAAAAATTTATCACAATGCCCAAAATAGGCAACATCATATTACCCGATTTCCCACTATTACTTGCGCCAATGGAAGACGTTAGCGATCCGCCATTTCGCAGATTGTGTAAACTTCATGGTGCCGATTTGATGTATTCTGAATTTATTTCTTCGGAGGGATTGATTCGGGATGCTGTGAAAAGCAAACAAAAATTGGATATTTTCGATTATGAACGCCCTGTAGGAATTCAAATTTTTGGCGGTGACGAAGAAGCTATGGAACTATCTTCACGAATAGTAGATGCCGTGCAACCCGATTTGGTCGATATTAATTTTGGTTGTCCCGTAAAAAAAGTGGTGTGCAAAGGAGCAGGAGCAGGGGTTTTAAAAGATGTAGATCTGATGGTGCGCTTAACCAAAGCGGTTATTAAAGGAACAACGCTTCCGGTAACGGTAAAAACACGATTGGGTTGGGATGATAATTCAATCAACATAGATGAGGTTGCTGAGCGCTTGCAAGATATTGGTGTTCAAGCCTTAACGGTTCATGCGCGTACTAGAGCGCAAATGTATAAAGGGCATTCGGACTGGTCACACATTCAACGAATTAAAGAAAATCCTAGAATTACCATGCCTATTTTTGGAAATGGTGACATCGATTCGCCTGAAAAAGCGTTGGAATACAAAAATAAATATGGTTTAGACGGCATGATGATTGGTCGTGCTGCGATTGGTTATCCTTGGATTTTCAATGAAATTAAACATTATTTTGCCACGGGTGAAAAACTAGCACCACCCAGCATGAACGACCGAATTGAAGCTGCCAGAAACCACTTAATTTGGAGTATTGAATGGAAAGGCGAACGTTTAGGCATCAACGAAATGCGTCGTCATTATACCAATTATTTCAAAGGCATTCACGGTTTTAAAGAGTACAAACAAAAATTGGTTACCACTGATGGGATCAATCAATTATTGGATGTATTTACTGAGATTGAACAGGTGTATGGGGATTATGTTTTTCAAGAGTAAATCTCAATAACTTTGTTTGGCTGAACTTGTTTTAGCTTTTTGTTTAATTATTAAAACGTGTAATTTTTGCACTTTTTGATAATTTTTTTTGAAAATCTCAAATTTTTTCTATATTTACCATACTAAATTTTATATCATGACCCCTACACAACTACTGTTGTACTCTTGTACAACTGCCCTCAATTATGTAAAGACCTCAAACTGTAGAGGCACGATTGCAATAAATATTTATAACCATTTTTCTTCTTCGGATTGTAGGACCACGCGAAAGGATTCGCGCGCGCGGGGTTAAATACCACATAATAATAGTTGAGCATAGCTGCCAAAAAATAGTCAGCTTTGCTCAACTAAATAGTAAAAAACTGTGCATATAAACAAGTTGGCAGACATTATTGACAAACGAAACAGATAAACATTAATTATAAAATAAATGAAAACAAAATTCCTTATTATAATAATTGCTTTTACTACTTTTGGAAAAGCTCAAATTGTAAATATTCCAAACGCAAATTTTAAAGCGAAACTATTATCTGCGAATTCGACAAATACTATTGCTAAAGATTTAAGCGGAAATTTTATTGACATTGACACAAATAACGATAATGAAATTCAAGAAAGTGAAGCCCTACAAGTAAAAGAATTAAACCTATTAAATTGTAATAATGTTTCAAGTATTGTAGGTATAAATAGTTTTATTAACCTTACAAAATTAGAATTCAGTAATGCTTCTTATTCTACTGTTGGTCTTACTTCTTCGGATTTAACAAATTTAAATTTATTAAATTATTTAGACATAATATGTGGGACATTGAATTTGGGAGATAAGAACTTTATAGAAACATTATACATACCCAATACAACTAATTTAACTTTCAATTCAAATACAGCAACAATAAAATTTTTTAAAGGAAAACTTTCTGCATTTACAAGTATTAATTATTTAAAGAGATTGAGTGTTGAAGAAATTACATTTACATTTTTAAATTATCCAGATGCTAAAGTTCCTTATGAAGTCTTAAAATATCATACAAATTTGAAAAAACTAATCCTTTTAAAAGAAAGTAGTGACATAAATAATGAATTTGGAAATTTAGATTTTACAACTTATAATACATTGGATAATCCATTATATCCACAAAACATTAAAAAATTAGTTGTGCAAAACTTAACTCAATTTTTCCCTCTTCAAAACTTTGCAAATTTAGAGGATTTAACTTTTTATTCAGTTGGTATATCTGATTGTGCTAATTGCTTAATTTTTAATCCTAATAACTTTCTAAATATTAAATATTTAACTTTTTTTAGAAAAAATAGCAATCCAATATCTAACCTAAATTTAAGTGTTCTGTCTAATTTAAAAATTTTTAGAACAGATTCATATATAAACCCAATGGCTCAAGAAACATTGTCTACTGTCAATTTTGGTAATAATAATAATTTAGAAGAAATATATATTTATGCAAATCCTTTTTCTCTAATAGATTTAACACAAACACCTAATATAAAAAAAATTGATTTTAAAACAGTATATAATGATGCAAATGGCTCTGGAACTGTTTCACCAACAAATATAACCATAAATTTAGCACAAAATAATTTGCTTGAAAATTTTAAAACGAGATGTTATACTAGAACTTTTAATAATACTACCGTTGCAAATTTAACAATTAATAATCTTCAACAGTCTACTCACTTAAAGGAACTTTTCTTTACTGCAACTAACTTTGTAAATCCTATAATAATCAACAGTAGTGAATTTGTTACTTTCCAAGCACCTTTTCAAACTTATTATAATTCTTTAACTTTCAACACTCCAAATTTAAATCAATTTGAATTATTGACATTTAATAATGAAACTCTTGAACCTGCTATAGTTAACGATTTATCTTTAGATTTCAGTAATGTTACTAATCCAAATTTTACAATTATTGGTGATTTAGATTATCCCAAATTAAGATTTGTTTCTATAAAAAATGGATTGATCAATCAACAAAGTATTGAAATTAATAACGACAATCAAGGATTAACTTTTTGTGTTGATGCAATAGAGCAAATCCCAAGTAATTATCCAAATGGTTGGTTTTGGTGGGACTTACCGCAAAATACAACTATCACTAATAATTGTTCTTTAGGTTTACAAGAAAATGATTTTATTGCTGATATATTTGCATATCCAAATCCAGTAAAAAATTTCTTAAACTTCAAAACAGAACAAAATATTTTAAAAGTTGAAATTTACGATATTGCAGGAAGAATTTTAAGTTCAAATTCGATTTCTGAAAATAAAATTGATTTAAGCGAACTAAAAACAGGTAATTATATTCTTAAACTTTTTACTGAAAAAGGTATAATGAATACTAAAATAATAAAAGAATAACGATCTGCCAACAGCAGTTTGGCAAAATGGCGGGTTTAGTGCTAAATTGAACATTTGGTTTTCAAAAGAAATTTAGTTCTAAATTGAAAGTAAGTGCTTCAAAGTCCGCCACTTCGCCAAGCTGCAAAACGTTGTGTGTAATGTTAAAAAACCTCACTTCATAACCCCACTGCGCAAAGTCTCCCGACTTTGAGCAACATTAAATAATAAAGAGTAAATGAAAGAAGGTTACATAATACGAGATCAAGAAAAACCCAACCCCACAAAGTATTTATTGAATGCGGAGTATAAATTTATTAAAATCTATTTTGAAATTAACAACAAAATAAAATTATGAAAAAATATCTTATATTATTTCTAACTTTATCTTTATTAAGTTGCAGCACGGATGAGACTGAAGTACAAACAACAAACTTTATTCCTGAAAGATTTATTGGTAATTGGAAAAAATCACCTACAGGAAATACAAAATGTGAAGTAACAACTAATATGTTATCAATTATACAAGAAAACATAACAAGAACCAGCGGAACGGTTATACAAGATAATGGCAGTACACTATTTAAAGCTGATTTAGGAAATAATGAAACATTAACACTTCTATTAGCAACTTATAGCCCAAACACACCAAACGATGATGTTTTAGGTATTACTATAACGGATAGCGATACACCTAATAATTATGTAACAAATGGTTCTTATACGAGAGAGTAAATAACTTGTTTTGCGAAGTCGAATTTTCTGCCTCGCAAAGTGTTCCTTAGAAATAGGGATGCTGCTTAAAGTTTTCCGTTTTTGAGCACGAACCACTTATGTGATTTCTCCTTATGTCGAAATGACAAAAAAAGAGTATTACTTACCCATGATACACCCTAGAAAACACAATTTTTCCGTCTTTAATTTCTAAAACTTCTGCAACTAACAAGTCTGCTTCGCCTTCTACTTGTCTCATGTATTCCATAAAAACTCGATCTGAGTTGGCGGTTAATGAAGTTACTTTGTAGTGTAACGTTGGTAATCGATCAAAAGCATCTTGCCACCAAATGCGCATGGCTTCTTTTCCAATGATTAATCCATTGGTTTCGGGTTGGCGTATTTTTAATTTCGGGCTAAAATGTTGGGCTTCATCGTCGTATAACGCCAATAATTTCTCAAGATTTTTTGTATTGAACGCATCAAACCATCTAAGGGCAATTTGTTGTAATTGATTGGGCATAAAGTTTAAATTTAAACGCAAAGAGCGCTAAGTTTTTCGCAAAGTTCGTAAAGATTACTAAATAAAAAGGCACAAAGAAAAAATCCTATGTGCCTATGTGTTTTACAAAATACGTTTAAGCATTTTTAAGGTTGATGATTTCTTGTTCGGTTAAGAA
>JACCDH010335461.1_pt1 | contig 10689 bp, 10 predicted proteins | sample 7442481 | NCBI WGS metagenome assembly JACCDH01 (sample SAMN15323433, study PRJNA562643) | freshwater metagenome | isolation source: river surface water | place: USA:Blue River Watershed | collected 2017-08-15
CTTCGGACACCGCCGGCGCTTCCACACTGCCATCGGGAGCGACGGTGAATTCCAGCAGCACATAACCATCGACACCGGCCTTGTCGGCAAAGTGCGGATAGGCAGGCGCCACTTGTTCCACAATCTTGAGCTGCTTGCTGCTGAGATACTTGCCGGTGCCGGTGTTGGCCTCGGCGCTGCCGGCCAGTGCGACCAGCGCCAGGGTACCGACCAGGGGAGCGAACGTGCGGGGGGAGATGATCTTCATGACAAACCTCGTAGCATTGGCAAAGTGAGAGAAAGTGTGCGACACGGCCCGGTGACAGGAGAGGATCAAGTCTCGCCACATGACGCGAGGGCACGCTCAGGTCTTTGCAATCGCCTTGCCAACTCAGCAAGTCAAGGTTTTTCAACGAGTTGCAGCGCCACTGGCGCCGCCGGCCGCCGCGCCGCCTGCACCACAACAAGGCAGTGCGGCGGCGCAGTGCGCGAAAAGCAACACTGCAGCGCGAGGGCTCAGTGCCGGGTGATGCGGTCCAGCGCGCCCATGGAGAAGGCGGAGGCCACGAAGGTGAGATGCACGATCACGTACCACATCAGCTTCTCGCTATCGACATTGTCCATGTTCATGAACACGCGCAGCAGGTGAATGGACGAGATCGCCACGATGCTCGCGGCCACCTTCATCTTCAGCGAGGAGGCATCCATCTTGCCCAGCCAGCTCAGGGTCTCGCCCTCGCCCTTGCTGTCCAGCTCGGACACGAAGTTCTCGTAGCCGCTCATCATCACCATCACCAGCAGACCGCCCACCAGGGAGATGTCGATGAGCGAGAGCACCACCAGCACCACCTCGGCCTCGGTGGAAGTGAAAATGTGGGCGAACAGGTGCCACACCTCCTGGAAGAACTTGATCATCAGGGCAATGAGCGCCAGGCTCAGGCCGAGATACACCGGCGCCAGCAGCCAGCGCGAACGCAGCATCAGGGTTTCAATCGTCTTTTCCATGGTGGTTGTACTCTCTGGCAGATGGGTTCAAGAAAGCCGGGCGGCGGCCGGCGCGCGAGTATAGCGAAATGCGCGCACCGCAGCTGCGGACGGTCAGGATTTCGGTGCCTCATCGACGTCGCCGAAATCGTTGCGCAGAGACCCGGCCTGCGCCTGGAACTGTTCACTGTCGCCGTATTCCACGAAACGCTGGTAGCGGCTGTGCTCGCGCTTGAGCTGGGAGGCGTGCTTGATGGGGCACCAGTACTGCTCGGTGCGCGCCGCGATCTCGCCGACATAGGCCATCAGGCCGTTGAAATAGGCGCAGAACAGGCAGTTGGCCTTCTGGATGACATTCAGGTAGGCCAGGTAATGGCGATCGAAAACGAGATAGTCGCGGCGTCGCACCTTGGGGATGCCGTATACCGGAAAGCAGACGGCCTGGTAGAGCGTCACGATCAAGTCCATGAACAGCGCCGGGAAGATGCACAGCCAGATCACCGGCGCGGTGAGCACATGCTTGAGCCGGGCATGGCGCAGGTAGTCGAACAGACGCTGAGCCTGGGCCTTGTGGTGGGCGCGGATCTCGTCCTTGAAGCGCACCGTGCGGTCGCGGATCTCGTAGGTGTCGATACGGATGCGCTGGATCTCCTCGCGCATTTCCTTTTCCAGCGCCTTGATGCCGGCCAGCAGTTCTTCGATGCGTTTGTTCATGACGACTCCCGTCAGTGCGGCGAGGGCGGCGGTTGTGGTCGCCGGCAATGTGGGAGATTATGCCCGCGCCATGACAAATCACCCATCTTTTCTCCAGTTGCAGCGCAGCGGCCTGCTCGGCGCGCTGGCGCTGCTGTGTGCCGCCGCGCCCATCGCCGTGCTGCAGAGCCTGCCGTATGCGGGCTTGTGGCTGCTGCAGTCTCTGGCGCTGTGGGCCCTGTGCTGGCAGCAGGCCTGGCAGCGTCGCGCTCGCAATCGCCCGGCTCCCGACGCGCCCCTGCATGCCAGCCTCGGCCTGGCCAATCAACTGAGTCTGCTGCGCGGCGTGCTGATCGCGGCGACGGGCGGCTTCGTGCTGCAGCTGCCCGACGCGGCCCCGCTGATCTGGATGGCGGCGGCCTGTTATTCCGTGGCCGCGATCCTGGACCGGGTGGATGGCTACGTCGCCCGGCGCACGCAGCAGACCAGCCTGCTGGGGGCGGAGCTGGACACCGTCTACGACGCCCTCGGCCTGGTGATCGCGCCCGTGCTGGCCGTGCTGCTGGGCAAGGTGCACACGAGCTATCTGCTGGTGAGTGGCGCCTATTACCTGTTCGTCCTGGCCCGTTCGCGCCGCGAGCGCCTGGGTCTGCCGGTGTATCCGCTGCTGCCGAGCACCCTGCGTCGCACGCTCGCGGGCTTTCAGATGGGTTATGTGGCCGTGGTGCTGTGGCCGCCCTTGCAGGCGGAGCTGACACGCATCGCCGGCATCGCCTTCATGCTGCCGCTGCTCGTGGGCTTTGTGGTGGACTGGCTGGTGGTGAGCGGCCGCATCGGGGCCGCGCGGGCCACCACGTTCGACGCCCTCGCCGCGCTGAGCGAGCGCTGGCTGCAGCCCCTGCTGCGTCTGCTGCTGGTGCTGTTGTTGCTGGTGCAGTTGTTGCTGGCGCAAGGCCTCGCGGGTGGGATCACCGCGAATGTCCCCCTGCAGATCGGCAGCGCACTTGCCGCCCTGTTGATCCTGAGCGGCACCGGCGCGCGCAGCGGCGCGCTCGTGCTGCTGGTGCTGTGGGCCCTGTGGCCGCCACTGGCACTGACAGCGCCCCTGTTCCTGAGCCTGCTCGGCTGCACCGTGGGCGTGCTGCTGCTGGGCGGCGGCCGCTTCAGCCTGTGGCAGGGCGACGACCACTGGGTGCGCCGCCACGATGGTGCCGCATGAGTCGCACCGCGCTCATCACCCTGCTGCTGTGGTCGCTGGCGCTGGGACTGGCCGCCTGGACGCTGCGCCAGCTGCCCCTCGCGGCCATGGGCGCGGCGCTGAGCGGTCTGACGCCCGGGCAATGGCTGCTGTGGCTGCTGCTCAATGTCGTCGTCATGGCACTCTCCACCGGCCGCTGGCAGCTGTTCGCCCGCGCGCTGGGCGATCGTGTCGCCCTCTGGCCGCTGCTGCTGATCCGCATGGCCGGCCAGACCGTCAGCTTTCTCACTCCCGGGCCCCAGTTCGGCGGCGAACCGCTGCAGGTGTACTGGCTGTGGCAGCGTCATGGCATCGCGCTGCATCGCGCGGTGCTGTCGCTCGGGCTCGACCGCTTCTTCGATCTGTGGGTGAACTTCGCCGTGCTGCTGGGCGGCGTCGGCCTGCTGCTGCTCACGCGCCTGGTGCCGAGCCAGGACTGGCAGGGCACGCTGCTGGTACTGACCCTCGCCCTGTTCGCGCTGCCGGCGCTCGGCCTGCTGGTGCTGCGTCAGCCCGCCTGGCTGGCCAGCCGACTGGGCACGCTGGTCGCCCGCTGGGAACGGCATCCGCGTCTGCAACGCCATGGGGCAGCCGTGAGCGAGCACTGGCAGGCGCTGCAGAATGCCCTGCGCCAGTTGCTGCAGACCCAGCGCGCGCCGCTGTTGGCCGGCCTGCTGCTCTCGCTGCTGGGCTGGGCGGTCATTCTGGGTGAGCTGCGCGCCCTGCTGTGGTTCTTGAACGTGACGGTGGAAATCGGGGACTTCGTGCTGCTGTTCGTCGCCATTCGTCTGGCCATGCTGCTGCCGCTGCCAGGCGGCATCGGCACCATCGAGGCGGCGGTGCTGTGGTGTTTCGCGACGCTCGAACTGGGCACTGCCGACGCGCTCGGGCTGATCGCCCTGATGCGGTTGCGCGATGTGGCGATTCTGGGGTTCGGCCTGTCGAGTCTGGCCGCGATGGGGCGCCGCGGGGACACGGCATGAAGGCGGGCAACATGCGCGGAAGAATCTCGCGGGAAGCAGCGCAGGCCTCAGGCTTCGAGCGGCTGCCGGCGCAACGTGCGCCGCACCCGTGCCCGCACCCGCAGCAGGTCGCGGAACATGCGCCACGAATCACGCACGATATGCACGCTGCTGTCGGGCGAATTCAGCCAGCGCACCGGCAGCACATCCACGCGCAGCTCCAGCGCCCGCGCCAGCATCAGCAACTCGACATCGAAGGCGAAGCCGTCCAGGGTCTGCCGCGTGAAGATCGCCTGCACGGCCGTTCGACGAAAGGCCTTGAAACCACACTGGGTGTCACTGATGCCCGGCACGCTCAGCGTCTGCACCAGGGCGTTGAAGATACGGCCCATGTTGCGGCGCAGCAGGTTCTGCGGCCGTTCCACCTGACTGCGGGCGTGGGCGCGACTGCCGATGAGCACCGCCGTGTCGGGGTGCTGCTGCAGGTGCGCGAGAAAGGCCGTCACTTCCTCCAGCGGCGTCGAGAGATCGGCGTCCATGAACAGCACGACATCGCCACGCGCCCGCAGCATGCCGCAGCGCACCGCATAGCCCTTGCCGCGATGCACCTGGTTGTCGATCACCGCGAAACGCGCATCGCCGGCCACCACGGCACTCGCCGCAGCCAGGGTGTCGTCGCTGGAGCGTTCCACCATGACCAGCACCTCGGCGTGCAGGCGCTGTGCGTCCAGAAACGCGCGCACACGCTGCAGGGACTCGGGCAGGCGGCGCGCCTCGTTCCAGGCCGGAATCACCAGGGACAGCACAGGAGGCTGATGCTGCGCAGACGCGGCTTTGCCGTCCTGACCGTTTGTGTCTAACATCGCCGCCATGAATCCGCTGACCCCCTCGGGCCCCTTGAAAAGACTTGCACGCATTCCCCCGCTCTGGTGGCAGGGGGCCTGTGTCCTGCTGCTGGCGCTGCTGTTGCGCACCTTTCTTCTGGAGATCAAGCCGCCGCACTTCGACGAAGGCATCAACGGCTGGTTCGTGGAACAGATGTGGCGGCAGGGATTCTATCGGTACGACCCCACCAATTACCACGGCCCGCTGTATTTCTACCTGCTGTTTGTGGCCGAGCTGCTGTTCGGCCGCGACCTGCTGAGCCTGCGCGGCGTGGCCGTGCTGTTCTCCACCGGCATCGTGGCCGTGGTGCTGGCGCACAGCCGCTGGTTCGGGCGCGCCGCGCTGTGGGCCGCGCTGGTGCTGGCCGTGAGTCCCGGCATGGTGTTCTATGGCCGTTACTCGATTCATGAATCCTTGTTCGTGTTCTGTCAGGGGCTGTTCCTCTACGGCTTCGTGCGCTGGCAGCTCGAGGGCGGGCGCACGGCCGTCGTCTGCATGAGCCTCGGCGTGGCCGGCAGCATCGCCACCAAGGAAACCTTCTTCATCTTCTTCGGCACCTGGTTCATCGCCGTGGGGCTCGTCAAGCTGCTGCAGCGCTTCGCGCCGGAGCGGTTGCGGACCGCGCCGCCGCAGCGCGAGAGCGTGCCTGCGCGTTTCATCCTGGCCTGTGTGGGCGCCTCGACGGCCGCCGTGCTGCTGCTGTTCAGCGGCTTTCTGGCCAACCCTGCCGGCGTGCGCGACATGCTCATGGCCTTCGCGCCCTGGGTCGCCACCGGCACCGGCGACGCCAGCGGCCACGAGAAACCGTTCGTCTACTGGCTCGAATTGCTGGCGCGCTATGAATGGCCGCTGCTGGCCGCGCTGATCGCCCTGCCGGCGCTGCTGCTGCAGTCCGACCGCTGGGCCTGGCGCCTCGGGGCCACGGGGTTCGGCCTGGTGCTGGCCTATTCGCTGATTCCCTACAAGACGCCCTGGCTGATCATCGGCATGCTGGTGCCGCTCTCCTTCGCCTTCGGCTTCCTGCTGGAGCTGGCCATTGCGCGACTGCGCGGGCATTGGCGTTATCTGCCCGTGGCGCTGGGCGTGGTGCTGCTGGCCAGTGCGCTGCTCACCAGCGTGCGGCTGAATTTCCGCGACTTTGCGAATTTCAGCGAGCCCTATGTCTATGTGCAGACGTCCACCGATGTGAACCGGCTGATGCAGAACCTGAACGATCTGACCGACGTGTTTCCCGCGCGGCGCAATCTTTCCGTGCTGGTGATCCTGCGGGATACCTGGCCCCTGCCCTGGCTGCTCGGGCACTACCCGGGTCTGAGCTATGGCACGGCCGACGGCTTGCGCGATGTCACGGCCGATGTGCTGCTCGCCGATGGGCGTGACCGAGAGGTCGTGGAAGGGCAGCTGCGCGATTTCTATTACCGGCAACGGCTGCAGGTGCGCGACGCCGCCGACCCGGGCTGGGCCTATTACCGCCTCGGCACCTTCATCGCGCTGGAAGGCAGCGACACTGAGCTGATCGCTCCGGGCACCGCCGAGGCCACGCCATGATCGTCTTCGGCCTCTTCCACCTGCTGTTCAGCACCCTGTTCGCCCTGCTCACAGGGCTGCTCTATGGCGCGCTCTCCGGCCCTGCCGCGCTCGTCTGCCTGCTCGGCGCCATACCGGCCGCCCGGTTGGCACAGCGCGAACTCGCCCCGCTGACGTTCACTTTCCCGGCGCGCCGCCTGCATCCGCTGGAATGGGCACTGGTCGCCTTCGTGCTGTTTGCGGGCCTGCGCCATCTGGTCTGGCTGTTCTTCTACGCCGACCACAGCCTGCGCACACTCAACGTGAACAATCTGGGCGACTTGCCCCTGCACATCAATTACATCCGCCAGTTCGCGGGCGGCGCGGCGTTTCCGCCCGTGAATCCCGAGTTCGCCCAGCAGAATCTCTACTACCCCTATGCGCTCGATCTCTACAACAGCCTGTGGGAAGCGGTCGGCCTGCGGCTGGAGGCGCATCTGCTGCTGGTGGGCGTGTTCCTGCTGGTGGCAAGCATCGCCGCCCTGTACCACTGGGCAGGCTGGCTGGGCGTGGCGGGCTTCTTTCTCAATGGCGGCTGGGCGGGCTGGGCGCTGCTGACAAGCGGCGAGTGGCAGGATTATCAGGCGCCGCTCGCCTGGAAGAACTTCTTCCTGAGCCTGTTCATCACGCAACGCGGCCTGATGTTCGCCATTCCCGCCGGCCTGCTGATCCTGCTGGTGGGCACCCGCGCCCTGCGCGAGCCCGGCACGGTGACGCGCAGCATGCTGCTCCTCACCGGCGTGCTGTGGGGCGGTCTGGCCTTCTTCCACCTGCACAGTTTTGTCGCCGTCAGCCTGATGCTGGCGCTGCTCGCCGCGCTGGCACGACAGTGGCGCACCCTGCTGCCGCTGCTGTGGTGCGCCCTGCCCCTGGGCACGGCCTTCGTGCTGCACTCAACCCAATGGCTGCAGAAATCCAGCGTGATCTGGCTGCAATGGCGCTGGCTGGCCGGGGAGCAGTCCCTCGCCGCGTTCTGGTGGCAGAACCTCGGCCCCTGGCTGCTGCTGCTCGCGGGCGTGCTGGTGGCCCTGGTGTGGCAGCGCCAATGGCAGCGGCTGCTGCACTTCGTGGGCTACGCGGCACTGTTCGCCGTGTTCACCGTGGTAATGCTGGCGCCCTGGGACTGGGACAATGTGAAGGTGCTGATCTGGCCGTGGTTCGGCCTGCTCGGCATCGCCTGGCAGGTGCTGCCACGGGCGCAGGCCTTCGCGCACTGGCCGACCCCGGCGCGCCTCGCGGCCGGCGCCTGGGCCCTGGTGCTGGCAGTGGTCCTGAGTTTCTCCGGCAGCGTTTCGGTGATCTCGTCGCTTTCGGTGCAGGAGGATGCCGTCACGGTCTACCCGGCACGCGAGCTGTGGGATATGGAAGGCGCGTTGCAGAATGTGCCGGTGGACGCGGTCATGCTGGCCGCGCCGTCCTACAATCATCCGCTGACCTACTGGGGGCGCATCCGCGTGCTGGGCTACGAGGGCCACACCTGGTCCCACGGCATCGACTCCAGCACAGTGGCGGCGCAGCAGGCCCGGATCTATGCCGGCGATGCCGACTGGCAGGCACTGCTGCAGGAGTTGGGCGCCACCCACATCGTCTGGGGGCCGCACGAACGCCAGCAGTATGGCGATACGTCACAGCCATGGCGGCTGGCCCTGCGCAATGTCTCGCAAGTGCCCGAGGTGGAGATCTACGCGCTGGACTGAGCGCCGTTCAGCTCACGGTGTGTCGATAGGCCGCCCAGCAGGTGGCGTTCTCCCACAGCTTGATCTGCAGCACGCCCTTGCCCGGGAAGCCGATCAGCGCCAGCATCTTCTCGCACAGAATGCGGCTGAAATGCTCGATGCTTGGGTTCAGCCCCGCGAACTCCGGCTTGTCATTGAGCACGCAGTCACGAAAGTAAGCCACCAGCTGATTCAGCGCCCCTTCAATCTCGACGATGTCCACCAGATAGCCGTGACGGTCCAGCTGGGCCGCCTCGATGCTGACCTCCACCACATAGCGATGCGCGTGGGTGAAATTCTCACTGCCCCAGTCGCCCCCGACCAGATAGTGATTGGCAATGAAGTCCTTGGTGACGGCGACGGTATACATGGTGCTCCTCAGCGGTTGCGAAACGGATCGTCAAGAATTCAGTCATGGACCAGCACGGCCTGCAGCACGTCGGCAGGCGACTCATGCAGGTGCTGGTAGAGCGCGGCCGCGTCGCGCAGCGGCACGCGGTGCGTGATGAGCGCTTCGGGCTGGGTGCGCTCCAGCATGTCCCAGCACAGCGCGAAGCGTCGCGCCCTGGTCCAGCGGCCGGACAGCTCCGGGGCCAGCGTGCTGACCTGGCTGGTGCTGATGCGCAGGCGATTGCGATGGGCCGCACCCCCCAGGGCCAGCGGCGCACTCTTGCTGCCATACCAGCTGCCGATCACGATACGGCTGCAGTAACCGCTCAGATCAAGCGCGAGATTCAGGGCCTCGGGCGCACCACTCACCTCGTAGATCAAGTCGGCTCCGGCCACAGCGCCCTCGTGCAGCTGCGCACGCAGGGCCTGCAGCACGCTCTCGTCCAGCGGGTCGAACGCCGCGTGCACGCCCAGCTGCAGGGCCCGCGCACGCCGCGCCGGCAAGGCCTCCACCGCGAGCAGGCTGTGCAGCGGGCAGCGCGCCAGCAGGCTGTCGAGCAGAAGGCCGACGATGCCCTGGCCGATCACCACCACGCGCTCGCCCAGCGCGGGATTGCCGTCCTGCAGCAGGTTCACGGCCGTTTCCATGTTGGCGAGAAAGACCGCCGCCTCGCAGGGCACGGCGTCAGGAATCGGTATCACATCCTCAACTCGGGCCAGGAACTGCGAGGCGTGGGGCGCAAAACTGAACACGCGGCGGCCGAGCCAGGTGGCGTCGACGCCCTCGCCCACGGCCTGCACCTCGCCCACGCAGGCATAGCCATACTGCAGCGGAAACGCCGCGGCGCCCTGCAGCGCGGCGAGACTGGCGTCCAGCGCCATGTCGGCGGGAATCTGCCCGCGATAGACCAGCATCTCGGTGCCGGCGCTCACGGCCGAGAGCCGCGTGCGCACCCGCAGCTGCCCCGGGCCCGGCGGCGGCAGCACGACCTCGCGCACTTCCACCTGCAGGGGCGCGGTGAACCAGAGCTGCGCGGCGCTCTCACCCTGTGTGGAACGGCTGTTCTTCATGGTGCGACTCCTGCCGCCTGCTGCGAAAACTCCAGATTGCCCCACACGATCAGATCATCGCCCAGACGCTGCGTCTGCAGCGCCTGAATGCGCGGTAGCTGTGCGCGTGCCATGTGGCCCAGATTGCCCACGGCCTTGTAACCGCCGGCGAACACCGGGGCCACCGTGAGCACCAGCGCATCGGCGAGCCCCGCCTGCAGGAAGGCCGTGATGACATTGGCGCCGCCCTCCACCATCAGGCTGCGGATGCCGCGCTGCCACAGCGCCTGCAGCGCCTCGGCCAGATCGAGATGGCCGCGCGCATTGCCGCTCAGGCGAATGAGCTCGATGTCCTGCCGCTCACTGCTCACCGTGTCATTGCTCAGTACCCAGCAGCGCCGCTGACCGCTCGCGCACAATCGCGCCGTGGGCGGAATGCGCAGCTGACTGTCGAGCACGATGGGCTGGGGACTGGGGCCGGGGCATTCGCGCACCGTGAGCTGCGGATCATCGGCCAGCACGGTGCCGATGCCCACCAGGATGCCGTCGTGCAGGCTGCGCAGCTGATGCGTCAGGCGCAGCGCCAGCGGGTTGCTCAGGGCCAGCGCCTGGCCGGCATGCAGGGCAATGCTGCCGTCCCAGCTCTGCGCCCAGGCCAGTGTGACGGCCGGGCGCGCGGCACGCGTGCAGCGTTCGCGATGCGCGGCGAGCCAGTGCGCCAGGGTGGCAGACAGGGATTCTTCGGCTGGGAGCTGGGAGGGTGTCGACATGGCGGCGATGGTACGGCCCGCCCCCGCGCAAGGCAAGGCGACACCGCAGTGGCAGGGGTGGCGCCACCCCTGCCACTCCCGCGCGAATACCGTCACAATGCCCGCATTGTTTTCGCCACCCTCAGGAGTCTGCGTGCCCCCCGTCCTCCACTTCGCCATTCCGGGCGACCTGCAGTCACTCACCGGCGGCTATGCCTGGGACCGTCGCATCATCGCCGAACTGCAGGCGCTCGGCCTTGACGTGCAGGTGCTGCCCCTGTCGGCGCGCTTTCCCGAGCCCGATGCCGAGGCGCTGGAGGATGCGCGGCGGCAGATCGCGGCACTGCCCGATGGCGCCGTGCTGCTGGCCGACGGGCTGGCCTGGGGCGTGCTGGACACTCTGGCCGAGGAGCACGCCGCGCGGCTGCGCATCATCGCCCTGTGCCATCACCCGCTGGGCCTGGAGAGCGGTCTCACAC
>JACCDH010032635.1_pt1 | contig 10687 bp, 6 predicted proteins | sample 7442481 | NCBI WGS metagenome assembly JACCDH01 (sample SAMN15323433, study PRJNA562643) | freshwater metagenome | isolation source: river surface water | place: USA:Blue River Watershed | collected 2017-08-15
AGAGCAGCGATACAAGATAAGGTTGGTGATGCGATATGTTCAAACAATCCGTTTTCATTTACACCTGTTAATGGTATTGATGGAGTCGTTCCTGATGGTACAACTTATAAATGGACTGTGACTGATGTTTTAGGTGGTATTACAGGTGATGTTGCACAGCTTACCTATGTTAATACATTGAATCAGATATTGACAAATGGGACAAATATTCAGCAGACTGCATTGTATAGAGTGGAGACAATAACTGGTTCTTGTCAGGGAGGAACATTTACAGTTACAGCAAAAGTAAACCCATTACCAAGTGCTCCAATAACTACGCCTGTTGTAGTATTTTATAACGGGCAATTTCAAAGATTCAATGTTGTTGTGAATACTGGTGAAAGTATTAGATGGTATTTTCCAACTAACACATTATTGGCAAATGAGCCAACATATAAAGATGCAAATGCGAGCCCTTATAATGTTTTTGCTTCTGCACTGATTAATTCCACAGGTTGTGAAAGTTTGAATAAAACACAAGCAAGTCTAACTATAAATAAAAAAGTTATCAATGCAAGTGCGACTGTATCTGATAAGGTTTATGATCAAAATACCAATGCTGTTGCAACAATTAACAGCAATGAGATAATTAATGGAGATCAATTACTATTTGGTTATACTAATGCATATTTCATTGATAAGAACGTAAATATTGGTAAACTAGTAACCATTAATGGTGTTAATTTAAGTGGCGGTTCTAGTATAAATAATTATACTTTAAATATTTCAAGTAGCACTTTAACTTCAACCGCTTCAATTACACCAAAGCCAATGGTGGTTTCAGGTGTTGTTTTAGATAAAATTTATGATAGAACAACTAGTGCAACTGTAACTTTGACTAGTTCTGATTTAATTTCAAATGATAATGTAACGTTAAGCTATTTAACAGCACTGTTTGATAATTTTTTAGCTTCTTCAAATAAATCAGTTACGGTTGCAGGCATTTCAAAGTCTGGTATTGATGCAGGTAATTATACATTGACAAATACAACTTTGAGTTTAACTGGAACAATAAATAAAAAAGAATTAACCATTGCAAATGCATCAAGTGCAGATAAAGTTTATAATGGTAATAGAGATGCTGTGATTAGTGGTGGTACATTGCAAGGGGTAATTAATCCAGATGTTGTAACACTTCAGCAAACAGGATTATTTGATACCAAAAATGTCGGTAGTTCAAAAATAGTAACATCTACATCAACGATTAATGGTGTTGATGCCTCAAATTATTTTTTAACACAACCTGTTATACCTAATGCATCCATAACTGTCAAAACAATAACGATTACTGGAGCAGTTGCTTCAAATAAAGTATATGATGCAACTACAGTAGCTACAGTTACCAATGGTCAATTGCAAGGTGTCGAATCAATTGATGCTTCAACAGTTGTTTTAAAACAAGCTGGAATTTTTGCAAGTAAAGATGTTGGAGTAAATATAGGAGTGACATCTGATTGTAGTATTAGTGGGGCAGATGCAACAAATTATTCTTTAACACAACCTACATTAGTTTCTAGAAATATAACAAAAAAAGAACTTACAATGTCTGGTTTAACAGTACCAGCTACTAAAGTTTATGATGCAACAACAAAAGTAATTGTAGGAGGTGTTGCTACTTTAAAATCAGCAATCGCACCTGGAACAGGAACGGATGATGATGGCACTCCTTATACAGGCGATCTTGTTAATATAAGTGGAACAGTAATTGGGACATATAATTCTAAAGATGTTAACACAGCTAATAAAGTAACTTTTAGTGGACTTAGTCTAAGTGGTTTACAATCTATTAACTATAATTTAAAAATTCAAGAGCCAAGTATTTCTGCAATTACAAAGAAAAAATTAACCATGTTTGGACTTTCTGTTGCTGATACTAAAGTTTACGATGGTAATAGAAATGCTAAAGTATTAGGAACTTCGTTTTTGCAAACCGCACAGGCTCCTGGAACTGGTACAACGGAAGATGGCAAACCTTATATTGGAGATATTGTCAATGTAGATGGTGCTCCTACAGCATTGTATAATAGTAAAAATGTAGTAGAGGCAAACAAAGTTTCTTTTGCTGGTTTATCAGTTAGTGGGGCACAGTCAGACAATTATGATTTAGTCATCCAAGATGATTATCCAGCAAAAATCACCCCTTTAAATATAAATGTTACAGCAGATAAGCAGACAAAAGTATATGGTGACAGCGATCCTTTATATACTTATACAAATGATCCATTAATTAGTGGGGATAGTTTTACTGGTTTATTATCAAGAGTTGAAGGTCAGAATGTTGGTGCCTATGCAATATTATTAGGGACATTAGATTTAGGAACAAATTACACAATCACATATACTTCAAGTAATTTAGTGATAACGGAGGCTTCCATGTACATAAAGCCGGATACAACTTATAGAACATATGGAGACCAGCCTAATACTGATGGGTTAACAACAAGTAAATTTATTGCTACAGGACTTAAATATAATGAAACTGTTAAATACGTTAAGTTGTATTTCCCTGTTGGACTAGGATCTGGTAACGATCCAAGGGATTCAGTTGGAGTATATTCTTTTGGTGTGCGAGCAAAGGATCCATTTGGTGGAACTGCTTTAGCTAGCAATTATAAAATTGTTAGTTTCCCTGGAGATATAAGAATAAAACCTTTACCAATAACAATTACTGCAGATTCTAAAACTAAAAGGCAGTCTGAAGCAGATCCAATTTTTACATACAAGCTTTCAATCAATCCAATAAATGGAGATACTGTATCTGGAAATCTTATACGAGAACCAGGGGAATTGCCTGGAACTTATCCAATCAGACAAGGTACTTTAGCAATAAATAAAAACTATGAAATAACATATTATTATGATATGCTCACAGTTCTTACTGTTGAAAATATTTTCGTAGTTCCTAATGCATTTACTCCAAATTCAGATGGGTTAAACGATCTTTTAAAAATATTGCATAATTCTAGTGTAGTTGGCGTTAATTATTTTCAAATATTTAATAAAGCCGGAAAACTTGTATTTGAAACAAAAAATATAGAACAAGGGTGGGATGGTAGGTTAAATGGTCTTATGCAAGAGTCTGATGTTTATTATTGGTTTGCAGAATTTAAAACATGGAATAATTTAAATATTCAAAGAAAAGGAACTGTTGTTCTTTTAAAATAAAATTTTGAAAAAATTATTAATCATATTATCTATAACATTTGGGTGGTCTAAAACTATTCAAGCGCAGGTAATAAGTATTTCTCAACCTTACACTACTGCTCAGTTATTAAGTCCAGCCACTGTAGGTGCTGGTTTATATAAACAAAGGATTCAAAGTGATTTAAGAACTCAACTAATTGATGGTTCAAATTTATATACTACTGCTGTTGCAGGATGGGATACAAAAATAAACAGTGCCGATAGAGATGAGGCGAACTATTTGGGTGTAGGTATACAATTAGTTTCAGACAAACTAATGAATGGTTTAATTCAGAACAATGCCATTAGTTTAAATTTTGCATATCATATGTATTTAGGTCAAATGAAGTATGATAACATTTCTATGGGTTTAGGAGGTATGTTTTCACAAACATCCGTAGATAAATCAGGATTATATTTTGGAGATCAATATTATAGTTCGGGAGTTTCAACTGGTTCAGGTTCAATGGAACAAATTAGAGATTTTCCTTATAGTGTATCAATGAATTCTGGATTATTATATACTAGACATGATCCTTCTTTTTATTTTAAAATTGGAATTTCTGGTTTTTATTTTGAAAAACCGCAAGTTACAAATTCAGCCATCTTTCAATCAAATGGTATTAGAAAGCTATTATTCATAAATGGTGAGCATAAGCTATTTTATAATAATACACTTTTGATCCATGGATCTGCAAGTGAGCAAAATGGTATTAGAAGGTATATTGGAGGTGTAGCAATAAGTTTTCCAATAACAAGCAATTGGGAAGAAATTAAAAGAATGTATGTTGGGTGTGCTTACAGACGAAACGAATCTATCATCCCTACCATATCTTTTTTGATGGAGAAGCATTCATTTGGGTTCAGCTATGATATTAATAGTGTTAACTTAACTGGTGCACAATTAAGACAGAATAACTTTGAAATTTCATATTCTAGATCTTTTGGTTGGCGAAAGGCTAATTTATTTAGAACATTATTTGATTAAACTTGTATATACTTAAATTACAGTTTAATATAAATAATGAATTTATAATATATATTAATTATATTTAGTTTAAATTCATAGTTTACATTGAAAAAATCATATATATTTAGTATCTTCGATATGTTCCCCCAACATTTAAATTTATTGGTAAATATTAAAAAAGTCAAATTTATACCTATGAAAAAAAGCCTTTTATCATTGATGACAGTTGTTGTTTTATTTACAACATATAGTTGTTCTTCGCCTAAAAAAGTTACTGTTGAGGAAGCAACAGGAAGAAAAGAAGTTATCACTCCTTTTTCTGAAGCAAAATATAGAACAGATAAAGATACTTATAGAGCATTTCAAGTATACAAGCATCCAAATGAAAATACAGTAAGAACCTATTCAGCTGTTGCTGCAAGAGCAGAATTATTGGCACAAGTTAAAGCCGATGTTTCTTCATTTGTAAAAAACTATGAAGCCACTTATGCTAAAGGAAATGATCAAGATGTTTCAGGTGTATTGAATATCAGAATAGGTCAATTAGCAGAAGACTTAGTTTCTGATGCAATTGTTGTTGATAGCAAGTTATACCTTGAGCCAGATGGAAGATATGCTTGTTATACATTAGTTGAGAAAAATAGAAAGTCAACTGCAGCTGCTGTTTATGAAAAAACTATATCTGAAGATGATAAATTGAAGATACTTTTTGATAAGAAAAAATTCGAAGAAGAATATGACAAGTGGAAAGAGAGTCGTAAGCAATAGTATTTTAATTTTACTTCTTGTTTTTGTTTACTCAAACTCTTTTGCTCAAAAAAACACTATAAAAGTTTTTAATGTTAGTGGTCAAGCTTTTATTAATGAACTTTTGACTCCCAAGCAAGCTAAAGAATTGGCTTTAAATGACGCGAAGTCAAACGCATTAAGAAAAGCTGGCATTGGTGAATATATTAGAAGCAACAATACTTTGTTGAGTACTAGTGTTGGTGACAAATATGACGAATATATTAACACTGAGCAACAGTCTCAATTAGAAGGTAATATTCTTGAGTATACCGTTATAAAAGATACTCAGTTTATAAATAATGAAAAGCTTCTGGTTGTTTCTGTGACAATTGATGCAACGGTAATAAAATACGAAACAAAGCCTGATGTCAATTTTGACGTTAGGCTTTTTGGAGTTAAAACGGTTTATAAAAACAATGATAGATTATTATTTTCTGTCCAGCCCACGATAGATTGTTATTTAAATTTTTTTTCTTGGGTTAATGGAGAGAGTAATTTAATGTATCCAAGTAGTTATGAAAAATCGACATTACTTCAAAGCGATAAAATTGTCTTATTTCCAACTACTGATAGAATTGATTATAAATTGATTTTAGATAAAAAAGAGAGTGAAAGGGGGAGACTTATTTTTGTATTTACTAAGACACCTATGAAGTTTATAAGAAAAGATGACAGTCAAAATACAACTCCAGATGAAATAATATCCTGGATTAATTCAATTCCTTTAGATCAAAAAAAGGTTTTCAATTTACCATTTTTAATCCAGGAATAAAGAATAGAGATTATGAAGTATTTGTATTTATTTAGTTTACTGATTTTTTTTTCAATTAAAGTTGATGCTCAAAATATTGAAAATGTTGACTTTGTATATTCTGAAGAGTATATAAAAGTAACATTTGATTTAGTAAATTGTCCAGAAGGGAAGGTTTATGATTTAGGTCTTGTTTTTGAAAAAAAAGAAGGTGGCGTGATAAATGCTACAAATCTAAAAGGGGATTTAAAAAGAGTCAGTCCAGGTTCTGGAAAAGTGATTATTTGGTATTTTAAAACTGATGTAGATGAGTATCTAGGCCCAATAAAAGCTGTAGTATCAATTCTTTCAACTGACGATATAAACAGTAATTCGAGCTCACAACAATCAAATAATTTTGATTCAAATAATTTTATCAGCTCATCACCTAAAACTTTGGGTGGTCCCGGAAATGCTATTTTATCAATGTTATTGCCGGGTTTTGGAGATCATTTTGTAAATGAAAAAGATAAAGTTACGCCCTATTTTGTTTCATTAGCTTTCCTCGGCTCTGGGTACATTGCTTATAAGGCAATGAATGATGCCAATGATTATTACGACCAATATTTAAATACAAGAAGTCAAGCTGTTATGGATGAAACATATGCCAAAGCAATTGAGAATCGTAATAAGCATCAAATCTTTTTTGGGGTAGCAAGTGCAATTTGGTTATTTGATGTAATTCATGTTACAGTGAAAGGTTCAAAAAATATGAAGAAAAATAATACAGTTAGTAGAATACAACTAATTCCAAAATATAATAAGTTTAAAAGTTCAAATCCTTTTGAATTTTCAATAGTTAAAACATTTTAATATGAAGTATCTGTTGAAAATATTCTTATTACTTTCTATTGTTGGATGTGTCAAAAAAATGGACAGAGTTAATCCTATTGATGGTAAAACACTTCCTTTACTGACAACAAGCCCAGTTTCTAATTTTACAAGCACTTCTGCTTTAATATCGGGAATTATTAATAATAACGGAGGACTTCCAATTTCTTCAAAAGGAATTGTATGGAGTACGACGCCGAATTCTCCTGCTGATTTGATGGCTAAACTTTCAAATGGTGTTGGTGATCAGTCATTCAGTGCAAATTTAACTGGGTTAAATCCAGCAACAAAATATTATGTTAGAGCATTTGCTGTAAATTTGGTTGGTACCGGTTATGGTAGTGAAGTGACATTCACAACAAAAAGTGATACACCATATATCACTACTACTAATGCTAATCCTAGCTTATTTAATAATACAGTAACCGGTGGGACAATAACTGCTGAAAATGGTTCACCAGTAACAATAAGAGGGCTTGTTTATGGTCTAACCCAATTTCCAACTACCGAGTTGTCGACCATTGTAAATGATAGCTTGAAAGGTCCAGGAACATATGTCATCAAATTGACTAAATTATTGCCAGCAACTACATATTATGCTAGGGCATATGCAAGAAATGCAATTGGTAGGAGTTACGGTAATCAAATTATCATAAACACTCCAGCAACGACCCCTACATATATAACAGTGCCGCCAACATCGCAATCAACAACTGCAACCACAGGAGGGACTTATGTTTCAAATGGAGGTGCCGCAATAATTGATAAAGGTGTTGTATGGGGCACTTCACCAATCTCTTCAACTACACCAATTACATCAATTCTAAATAAAATTTCAAAGGGGCCGGGTGACGCATCTTTTTCAGCAACAATTTCAGGCCTTACTCCAGGTACATTATATTATGTTTATTCATATGCAACAAATGCAGCAGGAACAGCTTTTGGTACAGAAGAAAAATTTACAACAGATCCTGTTACTCCTACTGTAAATACCGGAACAATTCAAACGCCTGGTCCAACATCTGTTGATATCAGTTCCGTAATTGTTGATGACGGAGGAGCAAATATTACAGAGTTTGGATATGTCTATTCAATAAATCCTACTCCTTCTCTTTTAAACGGTGCAACTAAATTTGTAGTAGGTACAACAACCGGAACAAATAGAAAAAATATTAGTTTTTTTAATACTATAAAAAATCTTAAGCCAAACACGACATATTATGTAAGGGCTTTTGCTACAAATTCAAAAGCTTTAACAGGTTATGGAAATGATATCATGTTTAAAACTGCATCATCAATACCGGTTGTTGTAATGAATACCCCGGCTTCTACTGCAATTACAGATATTTCTGCAAGACTTACAGCAAATATTACAGATAACGGGGGGGCAAATATTACAAGCGCCGGAGTATATTGGAGTACATCACCTGGAGTTACAAATAACAGTACAATTTTAGTTGATCAAAATGTTCCACAATCCACAATTAATGTAACAGTTAATGGTTTAACATCCAATAGGACATATTATGCAAGAGCTTTTGCAACAAATTTAAATGGACAAGCACTTAGCAGTAATGAAATTAGTTTTACAACATCTGATAACTCACCAAAACTTTCAGTAACGACAGCTGTTGTTAATGCAGATAACACAGTAAATGTTTCAGCAAAAATTGTATCGCAAGGATTGCAAACTGGTGCTTTTATTACAAGTAAAGGCTTCATTTTAGGTTCAACGAATAATGTAAATTTAGCAACAGCTATTGTAACTTCTCCATCTCAGGGTAGTGGAAGTGGAGACATGGCATTTTTATTTACCAATTTAAGCCCAGGTACAGTTTATTTTGCTCGTGCATTTGCTACAAATAATAATGGAGGAACTTATGGATATGGTGATCCTGTTACTTTTAAAACAAACGTAGTATCTCCAACTGTCATAACGTATGATCCAACTAGTATAAGTTCAAGTGGTGTTACAGTTAGAGGAGAAGTGATTAATGAAGGAGGAGATCCAGTAATAGATGCTGGTTTTGTTTGGGGTGTCTCAACAACTGATTTTTCATTAGGAAATTCAGGCACAAAAGGTACAGGGTTAGGAACTTTTTCATTCACCATTCCATTTACAAATTTAGTAAAAGGTAGAAGATACTATTACAGAGCATATGCTAAGAATAGTGTTAGGCCATTTGTTTACGGCGATACAAAATCTTTTTTAGTTCCTTAATAAGAATTTTTATGAGAAAAAATATTGTTTTGCTACTTTCTTTGTCAATTATTTTATTGAGCAATAAAGTATTTGCGCAATCTGGACAAAGTCAGTTTAAAGAGGTAAAATTATATGGTGTACCAAAGCCTGTAGCTCCGGCAAATTTGGTAGTAAGTGAACTTACATTTTCAGATGCAAGAGGTAATTTAAATAATGCATTAGACGCCAATGAGACTGCAGAAATTGCATTCGTAATTGAGAATAATGGCCAAGGAGACGCATATAGGGTGAAGGTTTCTATTGTAGATAGTGCGAATGTAAAAGGTGTGAATTATTTAAAAGAAATACCAGTTGGGACATTGCCTGTTGGTAAGAAAATAAATATTGTAATACCAATTACTGGAACTACGGATCTTGTAAGTTCAAAAACAAATTTTGGAATAAGTGTTACTGAAGGCAATAAATTTGATGTTGACCCTTTTTCAATTGCTTTTACAACTAACGAGTATAAGAAGTCATTGATTTCAATTGTTGATAGTAAATTTGAAAGTTCAGATGATGATAATAAATTTACAAGAGGTGAAATTATTCAATTGACAATTTTATTGCAAAATAAAGGAGAGGGAGATGCTAAAAATGTGATTGTAGAATTTCAGAATCCAACAGAGGTATTTACAGCTTATAATAAACAAAATAAATTCCAAGTTTCTGAACTGAAATCAAATGAATCAAAGGAGATCAAGTATGAATTTTTTACTAATAAAATATACAGTTCTCCAAATGTTCCAATTCAAATTAAAGTTGCAGAAAATTTCAATAAAATAGTCTTATCTGAGACAAAGTCTGTTGGAATTGATCTTGGAAAATCTAGTCTTACAAGAGTTAATGTGCAAGATATTAAACAAGAAAAAACTACAATTTCTTCAGTTTCTTTAGTTCCAGACGTTGATAGAGATATTCCTTTGGCAAAAATGAAGTATAAAAAAAGAATTGCATTAATTATTGGAAACGAGGATTATTCATCGTTTCAGCCAGGATTGTCTAAAGAAGTAAATGTAGATTTCGCCAAAAATGATGCTAAGATATTTAAAGAGTATTGTGAAAAAACATTGGGAGTATTACCTGAGAATATTACTTTACTTACAAATGCAACATATGGATCTATGAGACAATCCATTGATAGGATAAATAAGTTGTTAAAAAATTCTGAAGGTGATTTGGAAGTTATATTTTATTATGCTGGACATGGTTTACCTGATGAAGCAACAAAAGAAGCTTATTTAATTCCTGTAGATATTTCAGGCTCAAATGTTCAAAGTGCAATTAAGCTACAAGATGTTTATAAGTCATTTTCAGAGTATGAAAGTATTGGAGTTACAATGTTTATAGATGCTTGTTTTAGTGGAGGTGCAAGAGGTGAACAAATGGTGAAGGCTAGAGGAGTTAAAATTGTACCTAAGTCTGATATAATAGATGGTAATGTTATTAGTTTTACTGCTAGTAGTGGAAATCAGTCATCAAACCCTTATCTTGAAAAAAAGCATGGGTTATTTACCTATTTTTTACTTAAGTCTTTACAAGAAACTAAAGGAAATATTAGCTATAAGGACTTTTGGAATGGGTTAAGAAAAAAGGTTAGTTTTGAGTCAGTAAATATTAATAATAAAGAACAAGAGCCACAAATTATTATTGGTGAGAAGGCCAAAGCAACATGGGACAACCTTCAAATTAATTATTAATCTTTAGAAGTCTAAAGCACAATTAATCCATTCAGGATCAAAGCTGGCATTGTATTTTCTATAAAAATTTAAAGCAGGTTCGTTCCAATCCAATGCCTGCCAATTGATACCAACAAATTTTTTTGCTTTAGCTTCTTCAATTA
>JACCDH011585167.1_pt1 | contig 10686 bp, 7 predicted proteins | sample 7442481 | NCBI WGS metagenome assembly JACCDH01 (sample SAMN15323433, study PRJNA562643) | freshwater metagenome | isolation source: river surface water | place: USA:Blue River Watershed | collected 2017-08-15
ATGTATTAAAATCCCTAGAGTTTTGTTACTTCATTATAGTTTTTCTTGTTGTTTCAATCACATTTGTCTTTTCAAATTTTATTGCATTTGATTGGCTCATTTTAAAAAATATTAGTCAAGGCAAAGTATCACTTTTAATCAAATTAATTGGTTTAGATTTTGGATTTAGGTTAATATCTAATTTTTATATAGGAGGATTCTTTGGGATTGAAAAACATGAAAAAGCTAATATTTTTCAAATAATTTACAATACGTGCAGAAATTTACTCGTAATAATTCCAATTTATTTTTACCCTGATTTATTGCAGTTTTTCATGTGGCAACTTTCCTGTTCAATTTTATACTTTTTATTGTTGAGGTATGATTTATACAAAGTCATTTCAAGTTCAAAAAGTGAATTCTTTAAATTACCGAATTTCAACAAATTTATTTTGTTTAATTCATGGAAATTTACTTTAGGAATGGCTATTATTTCAATAATAACTGTAATCAATTCACAACTTGATAAAATTATTATTTCAAAAACTATGCCTATTGAATCATTCGGTTACTATTCATTAGCATATACAATAAGTTCTTTAATTGTGTTATTTGTATCACCATTATCAATTTCTCTTTTGCCTAAATTTACATCAATGTATTCATTAGGGGAAAAAACGAATGTCATTAATTTATTTCGCAAATATTATTTACTATCATCAATATTTATTTTCACAATTGGCTCAATTGTAGTTTTAATACCAGAATCAATAGTATTTGTTTGGACTGATAACATATTAATTTCTTCAGAAGCATCAAGATATTTGAGAATACTTACTTTTGGATCTGTATTTCTAGCATTGCAAGTTTTACCATACACTATATCTATTGCAAATAGTTACACAAAATTACATGTTTTAGTAGGTTTTTTTAGTATTGTATTTTCTGTCCCTTTATATATTTTTATCCCAAGGTTTTTTGGTGATATCTATTTTGCCTACATATATTCTTTTATTCAGATTCTTAGTGGCTTTATTCTAATTTTTATTGTTAATAATAAATTTTTAAATATACCAAATTTATTTAATGAATATATTTTTTCCCCATTAGTGATTTCTGTAATTAGTACTCTAGGACTTTTTAATTTTATGAGTTTAACAAATTGCAGAATCTATAACATGCTTATATTAATTGTAATTTCAATTATTAATTTCTCAATTAATTATTTTTTTCATTTTAACTTCAGAATGGTCAAGAATTAATCTATCAGATATTATAACGCTCTATTTATTGTTGAATTCATTGTTTCTTATTATTTAAATGTTTTTTCTTACTCTTAATTTTAATTAGTTAATTATTATTTCTAGGCTTATTTCAATGAATAATATTAATCGGTTATGGAAAATCCACTATTAAGTTTAGTTATACCTACCAAAGATAGGGCTAATAATTTAATTGAAATTTTAACAGTTATATTCAGTTATAACTGGGATATTTCTGATGTTGAAATTATAGTTCAAGATAATAGTTATGATAATAGCCGGATTGTAAAATTTCTTAATTCAAATGATAGCACGTCAATTGTAAAGTATTTTTATTCAGATAAAAATATGTCTCAAGCTGAAAATTCAAATTTAGCTTGTCTGAATGCCAAAGGTGAATTTCTGTGTTTTATAGGCGATGATGATTGTGTACACAAAGATATTATTTATGTCGTAAAATGGATGAAAAGAGATAAATTTAATATCTTAATAAATAAAAAACCCGAATTTATATGGTCTAATATGGTTTCGTCAAAGTTTACGAAGTCTACTTCTGGAATGTTTTATTCTTTTAGGTATTCTGGAACGTATTCAATTAAGAATTGTGATGACCAATTAAGTTTGTTACTAAATAATGGTGGTCAGTACATATATAATTTACCACAATTTTATCACGGAATTGTAAATAAAAGGATACTAGAAAGTGTATTTAAAGAAACGGGTACATATTTTCCCGGTCCAAGCCCTGATATGGCAGTTGCTACAGCTCTAACTAAATTTTCAGATAGTTATGTTGTATTAGATTTTCCTTTAATAATTTCCGGTAAATCCGTTAATAGTGTTGGTGGCCTAGGAATTAAAGGGAAGCATATTGGTAATATTTCTGAAATTCCATTTTTGCCTTTTAATACATCTTTAAGTTGGACTAAATTTATTCCATTTTATTGGTCAGGATCTACAATTTTTGCTGAGAGTGCTGTTAAGTCATTAATTAAAACAAATAGAGAGTATTTATTGGATAATTTTAATTTTAATTATCTCTATGCCAGATGCTTAGTTTTTGATTTAAAATATCTTTTTGTTATAATATCTTGTGTAAATGGTAACCCTAATTCATCTTGGATTTTAATTGTTTATTATTTTTTCAATATTTGGATGGAGCGATTAAAAATTTTCATAATTAATCGTTCGTTTTTTATAAGATATACTGACAAGAAGATCCACAATAATGTTAGAAACTTCAGTGAAGTTTTTAACATTTTGGAAGTTGAAACTAAAAATATAAATCGTTTTTGGTTATCATGATTTCAAAAATAATTTCTTTATTGAATTTTTATAAAATTTCATTTCTATCATTATTTTTTTTATCAATATTTAGTAGTTCAATATATATTGACCTAGGATTCTCTTTAAAGTTGTTCATGATATTTACTGGGGTTAGTTTTTTTAATAAAAAAAATCTATTACTTGTAAATGACTATGATATTTTATTTTTAATTCTAATTCTTTATGGTTTTACTACTGTTTTATTTAGCGAAGACATTGAAAATGGATTTCGTATGGTATTAGGATCAGTCATTTTGATTTTGTTTTATTTTAAATTTAAAAGTATTTTATTAACTCATTTAGATAAAAGCATTTTAATTCATGATTCTCTAGTAACTGGCGTATTTTTATTTTCATTTTTATCAATTTTTGGTTATTTTTTTAACATGTTTTTGATAAATTTTGATTTTATTAACAATAACAATAAGCAGTTTTCATGTTTAGTTATAGAACGAGGTGTACCCAGAATGATTGGATTTGCGAATGATCCGAACATACTTGTATTCACTGTTTTAGTTCCTTTTTGGTATCTTTTTTTTAAAGAAAATAAGTGTTTTTTTGATAGAATAACCTTTATTCTAATAATTCTTTGTATTCTTTTTTCACTTTCTAGAGGAGGACTGATTTCTGTTTTTATCCCATTAATTTTTATTTATTTATTTATTTTTAAAATTAAGTTTAAATATTTTTTGATTATTATAATTTTTCTGTTTTCAATTTATTACATTAAAAACACCTTTGTATTAGACATACTTCAGAAAAGGTTATATAACATTAGTTCAGGGAGTGGCAGATTTGAAATTTGGAATAATGCCTTAGAATTATTTACCATACATCCTCTATTTGGTGTTGGATGGTATAATTTTTTATTTTATAACGCTAATTTTTATGGAGGGAAAAATTATGTTCATAATACTTTTTTAGAAGTTTTAGTCGAATTAGGGTTGATTGGATTTTTAATTTATTTAATTTTTCATTTCCTGTTATTAAGGAAGATAATTGCTTTAGTTAATATAAGTTCTGAGTACTATTATTTGTTGTTTTCATATGTCTCTTCATTAATATTGATGTCTTCTCTTTCCCTTATTATTAATGAAGTTTTTTTTATAATACCTGGTCTTATCTCATTTCATATTTATAATATTCGTCTTAATGAGAATTCAACTGCTTATTTCAGCACAAAATAAAACTATTGATTGGGCTAATATTAAATTTAGATCTAATTATAATTTAATTATTAATCAAGTTAATGCAGTAGAATTTTTTTATGATTCTTTTAATTTTAAATCGTATTTTGAAACTGGGTTATCAAGAAGTCGTAATCGTTTGTTACAAAATGCATGTGGTGATATTTGTGTCATATGTGATGAAGATGTTAATGTCTCATCTGATTATTACGATACTATAAATAAGGCTTATGAAGATATCCCTGATGCTGATATAATAACATTTCAAATTTTGACTCCTGACAATTTGGAATATAAAAATTATTCAAAATCTATATTTAAACATAATCATTTCACAATTTTAAGAGTTTCTTCAATTGAAATTACATTTAAATTTTCGGCAATTAAAAATTTCAATTTGAAATTTGATGAGCGTTTTGGTTTAGGTTCTATTTATCCAGGTGGAGAAGAAAATATTTTTCTAAAGGATGCAATTGATGCTGGTCTTAATGTTTATTATTATCCAAAACCAATTACAATTCATCCTCAAGAGAGCTCCAATAAGATAATTAATAAGGATTTTTTTTTTATTAAAGGAGCAATTCTTAAGAGAATTTATGGTAGGCTTGGGATTCCAATTGCTTTTATTTTTTTTATTTTTCAATTAAGAAAAATTAAAAGGGTTAGATGCATTTTTAAATACTTTTATTCGTTTTTGATTGGTTGGTTCTCATTAAACAAATAGGAATTCTATGCAAATTAATAATTTATTAGTTTCTATTATTTTACCCACATATAACTCAGAAAAGTATATATCAGAGACAATTAATTCAATTTTGCAGCAATCCTATTTAAATTGGGAGCTATTAATTACTGATGATAATTCTTGGGATTCTACAACTAATATTGTTGAGTCATTTCAGATTCTTGATGATAGAATCAAATTATTTGTTTTACCAATTAATTCAGGAGTAGCATTAGCTAGAAACAATTCATTAAAACACGCTAATGGTCAATATATTGCGTTGTGTGATAGTGATGACATTTGGGATGAAAAAAAATTAGAACTTCAATTGTCATTTATGGTTGCTAATAATTATTATTTTACTTATACTAATTATTATATTATTGATAGTGAAGGTGAGTATTTAAAGTCCATAAATAGTCCAAGTAAAGTAGATTTTAAACTAATGTTGAAGAATAATTATGTAGGATGTTCGACAGTGATGTATAATTATGATCATTTTAATTTTGAGATTTTTCCTTTGTTAAAAAAAAGGCAAGATTGGGCTATGTGGTTTAATTTATTAAGTAAAATTGATTTTGCTTATTGCTATCCTAGTTATTTAACTTATTATAGAATTCGTAACGATTCAATATCTAACAATAAATTAAAATTATTAAGACATAATTTTCTAATATATCATGAATTTCTTCGGTTTGATTTTTTCAAATCATTATATTTTATGTCAAGGTTTTTATTTTATCATTTTAAATTTAAAATTTTTAATTTATGATTCTTCTAATTGGTGGATCAGGTTTTATCGGTTCAAATTTGATACGGATATTGGGAAAAGAAAATTGTTATAATCTAGATAAAGTTCCTAGTCCTTTATATAATGAAATTACTTTTCTTCATGATATAAGAGTTCCTTTGCAATTAGATTTTAAAAAAAAAATTCAATGTGCAATTTTATTAGCAGCTGAACATAAAGATGATGTTTCTCCATCAGATTTGTATTATGATGTAAATGTCCAAGGTACTCTAAATGTATTAGAAAAATTGGATGAATTAGGTATTGTTAATCTAATTTTTACAAGTACTGTCGCTATTTATGGATTGAATAAGGTACACCCAGATGAAGAATATATTCCTGATCCATTTAATGACTATGGAAAGAGTAAACTTTTGGCTGAGAAATTAATAAAAGAATGGTTTCTTAAGTCACCTGAATGTAAATCAGTTACTATTGTTAGACCTACAGTAGTTTTTGGCGAAAATAATAGGGGTAATGTTTATAATTTAATAAAGCAATTGTCTGACAAGAGGTTTATTATGATTGGAAATGGGAATAATAGAAAATCTTTAGCGTATGTTGGAAATCTAGCTGCGTTTATTAAACACAGAATAGATAACAGCACACCTGGAATTCATATATTTAATTATGCGGATAATCCTGATTTTTCTATGAAAATACTTACAATGAAGATATCTGACTATTTACAAGTTAATCAACCTAGGCTTTCAATTCCTTATATTCTTGGGCTTTTATCAGGAATTTTATTTGACTTATTATCATTTATTTTGCGAAGAAAACTTCCTATTTCATATGTTCGCGTTAAAAAATTTTGTGCCAATACACAATATAACTCGACAAAGGCACATAATGAGTTCAAAGCCCCTTTTTCGATCGAAGAAGGTTTAAAAAGAACAATTAATAATGATTTCCCTTTTACAAAGTAGTTCTTGGCCATTTTGCTTAAGGCCTAAGTTTTAACAACAACTATTTCTCTTTAATTTTTTCTAATACATATTTACTCAATCATGAAACACTTGATTAGATACCTTATTGCCTTTATTTTCCTTTTGCAAATTTCTGTAACCTATGCTCAAAACGTAAGCCCTCAAGCTATGAGTCAAGCCAGAAAGTTTCTTTCATCAAAAGGGCTAAATGAGGGGGAAGTTTTGGCAAAATTAAAATCAAGAGGATTGGATGTCGAGAATATGTCCGAAGCGGATTTTTTAAAAATTCGAGGTACGATTGAGCAAATAGTAGCTGAGTTGGAATCTGAGAAAAAGGGGAAGTTAGCGGGTCCAATTAATATTACGAATAAGCCTATTGAAGAAATTAGTAAAGAGATACCTGAAGCTAAATCAGACACATTGAAAAAGGTAGTTCTTGATCAGGTTTTAAAATCTACAATTGCTACCCCCGTATTACCTCCATCAGATATTTATGGACACAAGATTTTCCGCGATAATTCACTTGAAATCTATCGAACCTCTAAAGATGCGAGCCCCCCAGATTCTTATATTTTAGCTGCTGGAGATAAAATCAACATTGTCATTTTTGGGAAGTCGCAAGCTGATTTGCAATATGAGATTAATAGTGCGGGTTTTATTCAACCTACGAATATGCCTAAGATTTTCTTGAGTGGACTGACCTTAAAGCAAGCTAAAAATTTAGTGGCATTGCGTTTCTCTACTTTTTACTTCTTTAATAAAGATCAATTCGCACTTACCTTAAATACGTCACGTACGTTGAATGTGAATATTTTCGGTGAGGTGGAAAAGGCGGGTTCTTTCACAATGTCTGCTCTTAATACCGCATTGAATGCCTTGTCAGCAAGTGGTGGTCCTACTAATTTTGGAACAGTTAGAAATATTCAAATCATACGAGGGAATGTTAAGAAAACGCTAGATGTCTACGCTTTTATGCGGAATCCAATTCTTCAATTTGATTTCTATCTTCAGAATAATGACATCATCTATGTAGCACCAGCCCAGAAAGTGGTAAGCCTAAATGGAGCAGTTAATCGACCTATGCGCTATGAATTAAAAGGTAAGGAAGGTATTACGGAGTTACTAGATTTTGCAGGCGGAATTAAAACCGACGCCCTTACTGATTTTATTCAGTTACAACGTTTTGAGAATAACCTAGCCGTCATTAAAGATTACCCATTAAAAGAGATTATAAGTGGTCGCTTAAAACTAGAATTGCTAAATGGGGATGTGATTACAATCAAATCGATTAACAGCGAATTGAAAACGATTGTAAAGGTTTCTGGTGCTGTTGATTATCCTGGCAATTATGAATTAGGGAGTACTAAAACAGTTAAAGAACTCTTAGTAAAAGCAAAGTTAAAGCCAGAGGCAAAAACAGATCAAGCTTTTATATTCAGAAAACGCCTAGATCAAACAAGCGGAATCATTGCGATTAACATTACAGAGGTATTAAAAGGTAAGCTGAATTATGCTTTAGAAAAAGAAGACTCATTAGTGATTTTCGATCAAGCTAGATATATAGATCAGTTTAGTATAGCTGTGGTAGGCGAGGTGCGTAATCCATTCGATCGAAATTTTAGATATGATGAATCACTTACAATCCAAGAAGCTATTGATTTAGCTGGTGGCTTAAAGAACACCGCTTTAGCATCAGGCTATATCTACCGCACTAGTCCTTTTAACTTAAAGAAAACGGTGTATATCCCTGTGAGTCTGATGGATAAATCGTCGCCTAAACTAAGTCCAGGCGATAAACTAGTCATTTTAAACAAGGATGTTTACGAAATTGACGCCACCATTAATCTAGTAGGAGAAGTGAAGACCCCTGTAAGCATACGTTTCGATTCGACTATATCAGTTAAAGATTTATTAAAACTAGCAGGTGGATTTAACTTAGCCTCAGACCTGAATAACATTGATTTATTTAGACTGAATTTTAAAAACAATAATGCGCCAGAAAGAGAGCGAATCAGTATTTCAGTAGATAAAGATTTCAACTTGAAAGAAGAGTCACCTGGTTCCACGCTACAGCCTTATGATTTACTAGTAGTACGTAAAATACCTGAATTCCAATTAAATGAGCAGGTGGAAATTAAGGGCGAAGTAAATTACCCTGGGCCCTATGTCCTGAAAAACAGACAGATGTATTTTTCAGATTTGATTGCAGAGGCGAAAGGATTTACGTCCTACGCTGACCTAACGAATGTCTCCTTAGTTCGTTACCAAAATAATGATGGTATGGTAGTTTTTAATGCGTCGAATGCAATGCGGGATAAACATGCGATGGGAACAGATCCCATTTTGCAACCTGGCGATTACATCAACGTGCCATTTATATTGAACACTGTTAAAATTGATGTGTTAGGGACTAAGTATATTCTTCCTAAGGATCAAACTCAATTAGTAATCAACTTTCAAGGGCACAAAAAAGCGAATTGGTATATCAATAATTATGCGGGAGGTTTTAGTCCGGAGGCGGATAAATCCAGTATTCGAATCACCCGTGAAAATGGAACAGTTCTCCGAACAAAACAATTCTTAGGATTAGTTAATCGATATCCTCGCGTTTCTTACGGCGATAAGATTTCCCTTTCTTATAAGGTAGAAAAGCCAAAGGACGAGAAGAATAGTAAGCCATTCGACTGGGAGAAATTCATGAATAAAATTCTAGCAGTAGCTACGTCTGTTGCATTAATCACACTTTATACTAAATAATGGATCAAAGAAAGCAAATCCAAGAAATAGACCTGCTAGCTATCCTAAGTAAGCTATTAAAAGCTCGAGGCTTTGTCGTTAAAATAACTGCTGCATTTATGATTGCTGGTGTGGTTATTTCCTTTTTAATGCCTGCTAAATATTCTGCAGGTAGCACCTTTGTTCCTATGCTTTCTTCTGATTCTAAATCAAGTGGATTGTCTGGTTTAGCTTCTTTAGCGGGGATTGACATAGGTGGTGCTATGGCGGGGAATGATATAGCACCTAATCTGTATCCAGAAATCATTGCTAGTATTCCATTTAAGAGGGAATTATCACTGGTTAAGGTTCCTTATGATGGGAAGTCAATTACTTTCAAGGAATACACTTTAAACAAGAAAATAGGATTGATTGCGGGTTTTAAAAAGTACACGATAGGTTTGCCTGGTCTTATCATGCGGACTGTTTTTCCTGCTGCCTCTTTAACAGTCTCAGATGCAAACTTGAAAAATTCATTACTCTTTATAAATCAAGAGGAAAATCGTTTCTATAATTCAATGGATGAGTTAATCTCCATTAATGTAGATTTAAAGGAAGGATTTATCGAGCTAAATGTTGAATTAGATGATCCTTTAATCGCAGCCATCATTGCTCAAAATGCGCAAGAAATTTTACAAAAAAAAGTGATTGAATTTAAAGTGAAGCATGCGAAAGAAGTACTTCAGTACAACAAAGAACAGTACAAAATTAAGAAGGGCTTATTATACGCAGCTCAGGATCGTTTAAATGGATTTAAAGACAATACCATCTTTATTAACCCAACGGCTTTTCAAACGCAGTCAACGCGTTTGGAATCTGAATACACGACGGCTAACATGGTATTTCTAGAAGTCGCTAAACAACTAGAGCAAGCGAAGCTTCAAGTGAGCAAGGACACCCCCATCTTCTCGGTCTTGAAACCAGTCGTAGTCCCTAATGAAAAATCAGGCCCTAAACGCCTAATGATAATAGTTATTTGGAGCTTTATCGGATTCTTGGTTGGCTCAGGGAAAGTCTTGCTGGGGGATAGTATCCGAGACATCATTGAAAAATTGAAATAAGATTCATTGAGTTTTTTAGTTAATTTATTTCGAAGGAAAGTTGCCTCGAATGCGTCACCGTTTGATTTTCTGGATGTAGATATCCATAATCATATTCTACCGGGTTTAGATGATGGATCTCAAGATGCTACTTTAAGCATCACCTTATTAGTGGAATTGAAAAAGTTGGGTTTTAATTCGGTCATTTCATCCCCTAAAACCATAAACCAACAGTTCCCTAATACACCTAAATCCATACTCAGGAGATATGCCTCTTTCATTAGTTCAATCGATTTATCTAATCGTTTACTACCTGAATATATTCCACCAGTTTCACTTTATGCGCTAGACTCAGATTTCTCTTTTATCAGAAAATCAGGGGAATTATTAGCTACAGCTGATAACTATGTCTTAGTTCAATTTGTGGATTCGGTTGCTTTATCATTTATGGAAGCGGAGATTATCGAGCTGATTTATGCAGGATTTAAACCCATTTTAATTCACCCGGAGCAATACATTTCTCTACAAGGTAATTCTCCCTATTTTGAATCATTAGTCAGTCGTGGATGCCAGTTAAGTTTAAGTCTTTTGAGTCTTCAAGGGGTCTATGGGCACGCGGTACAAAAAATGGCATATAAGTTATTAGAAAATCAGTTATACTCCTTCGTGGGGAC